>Ga0123353_10019851_pt1 | contig 10010 bp, 9 predicted proteins | sample TergutLab28metaG_3_FD_92763 | JGI IMG/M metagenome (GOLD analysis project Ga0123353, IMG submission 92763) | Labiotermes labralis P3 segment gut microbial communities from Petit-Saut dam, French Guiana - Lab288 P3 | ecosystem: Host-associated > Arthropoda: Insects > Digestive system > Gut ...
AAGGAGGCTGTGACCGTTGGCTGACTGCGTCTTCTGCAAAATCGCGGCGGGGGAGCTCCCGGCGGCCAGGGTCTATGAGGACGACGAGGTCCTCGCTTTCCGCGATATCCACCCCCAGGCGCCCGTGCACGTGCTGGTCATCCCCAAAGCGCACGCGGCCTGCGGGGCCATGGAGATTACCGCCGAAAACAGCGCCCTTGTGGGCCGCTGCTTCGAGGCCGCAGCGAAGATCGCCGCGCAGCTCGGGGTGACGGAAGGCTTCCGCATAGTCACAAACAACGGCCCCGGCGCGGGCCAGACGGTGCCGCACCTGCACTTCCACCTGCTGGCCGGAAAAGCTTTGTCCTTGAAGATGGCATAAACATTTGCTTGTAGGGGCGGCTAGTAAGCCGCCCGTAGAAAAACTTGTATCTAAAGCTCCGGGTGGCTTGCAAGCCACCCCTACAGGTGGTACTATGTCCAGGCCGTTTGCCGTCACCGGATTTTCCATGCTCTTCACCCTGGCGCTGCTGTTCTTCCTCCCCGAGGAGGCGGTGTTCTTCGTGCTGGGGCTTTGCGCCGTGGGGTTTGTCGTCAGCCTGCTTCTGCGCCAAAAGGGAGCCGTCCCCGCCGCGCTGGCATCAGTTGGCCTGGCCTGCCTGTTGACGCTGCTGCAGCTGGCGAATGTGTATTATCCTGCCCTGCAAAACACCGGCGAAAACCTGGAAATCCGGGCGCGCGTTACAAGCAACGCCGATATGGCTTATGGGCGCTATTATTACCAGGCGGAGACCATCGCCGTGAACGGCGAGAGCAGGCGGCTGCGCCTGCGCCTTTCCTCGCCCTATCCCCTTTATGCCGAGCCCTACGACGAAATCACCTATACCGGCGCCGTTTTCCTGCTGGGGCAGGACGACCCCGAGATGACGGCCAACTACAAGGCCAGGGGGATCTACCTGGGCAGCTATGCCCAGAGCTACGGCGAGGACCGCTTCGAGGTCACGCACACAAAAAGCTTTCACCCCATGCGTCAGGTGCTGCGGCTCCAGCGGATGATCGGCCGGGCTTTGCAGGCGCGCTATGACGGCGAGGACGCCGCGCTGCTGCGGGGCATGCTGCTGGGCGATGTAAGCGGCCTTTCCTGGTCGGCGGGGGAGGACTTCCGGGCTGCGGGGATATATCACATATTCTCGGTTTCGGGGCTGCACATGTCCCTGCTTGCGTGGTCGGTATTCAGGGCGCTGCGGGCGCTGGGCTGCAGGGAGAAGCTTGCCGCCGTCCTCGGCAGCGCGTTCGTGCTCCTGTTCATGGCGGTGACGGGCTTTTCCGCCCCCTGCGTGCGTGCGGGCATCGTGATGCTGGTGCTCATGGCGGGGGAGCTGTTTTCCCGCAAGGCGGATTCCCTGAACTCCCTGGGCCTGGCCGCCATGATTTTGATGCTGATCTCGCCCCTTTCGGCGGGGCAATTGGGGCTGCAGCTTTCCTTCGGGGCCGCCCTGGGCATCGTGCTGTTCCAAGGCCGGTTATCCGCGCCCATGAAAAAGTCCAAGTGGGTTAAGCCTCTTTGGGAGGGCCTGTGCGTCACGGCCGCTGCCCTGGTGCTGACGATGCCGGTCCAGTTGCTGCGCCTGCCGGGTGGGGTATCCCTGCTGACCTTCCCCGCCAACCTGCTGTTCGTGCCGGTCTCCGGCGCGGCGATGATCCTGGGCGGGCTCTCGCTGCTGTTGCCGCCTTTATCTTACTTGACAGCGCCCCTGTGCCGCCTGATGCTTTGGGGTGTGCACCGGCTCGTCGGCGTGCCCGCGCCGCTGATACAGGGCGACGGGGCTGTATTGGCCCTGGTATTCGCGTTTTGTGCCGCCGTTGCCGCGGCCGCCCTGTTGCTGCGATATTTCGGCAGGCCACTGCGCCTGCGCTATACCGCCGCGCTGCTGTGCGCCGCCGTGGTCCTCGGCGGCTGGCTGCCGGAGGCGGTGCGGGGCGGTCATACGCGGCTCCAGCGGCTGGAAACAGGGGCGGGCTTGTCCTACCTGCTCAGCGACGGCAAGCGCGCGGCGCTGCTGGGCTGCGGAGGCGACCAACTGCCCGCAGGCGCGGCCAAGCGGGCTCTGAGCGCCCTGGGGCTGCGGGAGCTGGAACTACTGCTGCTCCCCGGCTACGGGGAGTTCCTCTCCGGCGGGGCGGCGGAGCTGCGAAGGGACGTGCCCATCAAGCAGGTGTTTGACGGCGCGGACATGCAGGGCGGGTATACGCTGTTCACGCTATGGGAAGGCACGTACTGCGATTTTTACGCGGACGGCAGCGACATTGCCTGCAGGATAACGATGCCGGAGGAAACATTCATACTACACTTTTCCGGGAATTTGCCGGAGCCATGGGGGGTGAGCGCGCTTGCTGATTGATGAGGCGGAATGCAAACGGCAGATCAAGGCGGGCGAGCTGGCCCGGCTGTATGTCGTGTGCGGCGCGGAGGAATACCTCAAGCAGCACTACGCCCGGCAGATTTGCGAGTCCGCCGCGGAGGATTCCTTCCGGGATTTCAATTTTCACCGCTTCGAGGGGAAAGATATTAGCCTGGACGACCTCGCCCAGGCCACGGAGGCTCTGCCCCTCGGCGCAGGGCGCAGTTGCGTGCTCGTGCGGGATTTCCCCCTGGAAAGCATGAATGGCGACAAGGACTTCCTCGGCTTTCTCGCGCAGCTGCCGGACCATGCGGTGCTGGTGTTCTGGATGGACACGGCGGAGTTTCACCCGAAGAAATACAAAATCCTGGCGGAGGCGGTCAACCAATCCGGCCATGTGGCGCAATTCGACAAACCCGATGGCGCGCAGACCCTGGCGCTCATCACGGCGGGCGCAAAAAGGCGGGGCTGCGCCATCGGCAGGGACGTGGCGCAGTACCTGATCGAATCCGCAGGGGGCGACCTGAACCTGCTGCAAAGCGAGCTGGAAAAGCTGTGCGTCTACGCAGGGGGCGGAACCCTGACACGGGCCCAGGTGGACGCCGTATGCGTGAAATCCGTCGATGCCAAAAGCTTCGACATGGTGAAGGCCGTGGCCGCAGGCGACGGCTCCCTGGCCCTGGCGTTGCTGGACGACCTGTTCCGCCAAAAGGTGGCCCCGCAGATGCTGCTGGGCTCCCTCATCGCCAATTATGTGGACATCTACCGCGCGCATACCGCCATGCGGGCGGGCCTTCGGGCCGAGGACCCCGCCCGGCACTTCGACTACAAGGGCAAGGCCTTCCGGCTGCAGAACGCGGGGCGCGTGGCGGGCAGGCTGAAGCCGCAGCAGGTGCGCCGCTGCCTGGATCTCCTGGCCCAGGCCGACCGCCGCCTGAAGAACACCGGGATGGACAACCGCCTGGTGATGGAGCAGTGCATTGTGGGATTGCTGGGGGTTCGTTGATGCTGTATTTAGGGGAGACAACATGATGGAGAAAATCCCACTCAGACAAGTCATCCTCTGCGAGGGCAAATACGACGTCATCCGTCTTTCCGCCCTGTTCGATACGCTGATTCTGCCCACCCACGGGTTCCAGATTTACGGCGACGCCCAGCGGCGCGCCCTGTTCAAACGCCTGGCCGCGCAGCGAGGCATTGTCATCGCCACCGACAGCGACGGCGCGGGCTTCAAGCTGCGGGCCTACCTGAAGGGCTTCCTGCCCGCGCAGCAGGTTTGGCACGTGGTGATGCCCGCCGTGCCCGGCAAGGAGCGCCGCAGGGACGCGTCCTCCAAAGCGGGCATACTGGGTGTGGAGGGCATGCGAACCGAAGCGCTTCTCAGCGCCTTCGGTTCAGTAATCAGGGAGCAGGAGGCAGGGGGCAGGCAGCCTGAGATCACGAAGATGGACCTCTATCGCGACGGATTTTCGGGCATGCCGGGGTGCCAGGCGCGCTACCGCGCGCTGCTGCGGGCCCTGGATTTGCCGGAGTTGCTCACCGCCAATGTGTTTTGCGCCTGCGTGTTCCTGGATGAATATAATGAAGCGAAAGAGAAACTAGGAGGTTGATATGCGCATCGGCCACGGCTACGACGCCCACCGCCTGGTTCCCGGGCGGGCTTTGATCCTGGGCGGGGTGGAAATCCCCTTCGTCTGCGAAGAGGGCGTCCCGATGGGCCTGCTGGGGCACTCCGACGCCGATGTGCTCGCCCACGCCGTGATGGACGCCCTGCTGGGGGCCGCCGCTCTGGGGGATATCGGGCAGCATTTCCCCGATACCGACCCGCGCTTCGAAGGCGCGGGCAGCCTCGCGCTGCTGGGCGGGGTGTGCGCGCTGCTGGCCCGGGAGGGCTGGGCCATCGGGAATATCGACAGCACCATCCTGGCGCAGAGGCCGAAGCTGCAGCCCCACATCCCTGCCATGCGGCAAAAACTCGCACAGGCATGCGCCATTGCCCTGGATCAAGTGAGCGTCAAGGCCACCACGGAAGAGGGCATGGGCTTTACCGGGGGGGGGGAGGGCATCGCGGCGCACGCCGTTGCGGTGGTCAGGCGTGAGGATACAGGGAACAGGAACCGTTCCCCCCGCTCCCGAACCCTGACTCCCGATTCCTGTTAGGAGGTTTTGTATGGCGGCAATCAGGCAATCCATCGGCCTGTTCTTCGGACGGGCCGCAGCGGTCATCCACAGTTTCAACTTCCCCTACGACCTGCTGGACATCCTGTTCGTGGCGCTGGTCATTTACGGCCTGCTGCGGCTGGTCCGCCAGACCCGGGGTGCGCAGCTGCTCAAGGGGCTGTTCTGGCTGCTGGTGGCCTGGGGCGCCGTGAGCCTGCTGAGGATGAACGCCAGCGCCTTCATATTCCGGCAGGGCTTCGACAATATCCTGCTGCTGCTGGTGGTGGTGTTCCAGCCGGAGATACGCAGCGTGTTCGAGCGGGTGGGGCGCAGCAACGTGTCCAACTTCCGCTTTTTCCCGCAGAAGAACCAGATCGCCGAGCGTAGGGCGGTCACCCGGGCGGTCAAGCAGTGCTGCGAGGCCTTCCGGCAGTTCAGCGCGGACCACACCGGGGCCCTGGTGGTCTTTGAGCACGTGACCATGCTGGGCGAGATCGTGAAGACCGGCACGGTGCTCCAGGCCAGGGTGAGCCGGGAGCTCATCGGCAACGTGTTTTATCCCAAAGCCCTCCTCCACGACGGCGCGGTCATCATCCGCAGGGGCATATTGGAGGCGGCGGGCTGCATCCTGCCCCTGAGCCAGAACCAGGGCCTTGAGGCGGGCCTGGGCACCCGGCATCGGGCGGCCCTGGGCGTCAGCGAGGAAAGCGACGCCATGGCGGCCCTGGTCTCGGAGGAGAGCGGGATCATCTCGCTGGCCTATAAAGGCGAGCTGCGGCGGGGCCTGAGCCCCGGGGAGCTGGAGCGCGCATTGCTGGAGGGCCTGCTCACCCAGGAGGCCCGGCAGCCCTGGGCAAAGCGCGCTGCCGCGCTATGGAAGGATCTGAAGGGGATGTTTGGCCCGAAAGGAAGGAAGGAATGAAGCAGCCGAAGAATACGGCGGCCCAGCCGGACGACAAGGAGCAAAGCCGCCTGCAGCGCCTGTTCGGGGACCAGCGGTTCCTGATGGCCCTTTCGTTGCTGCTGGCGGTGATCGTATGGGCGGTCTTCGTCGTCACCAACGGCGAGGACCAGGAGAGCGTCATCAACAACGTGCCCGTGCGCGCGAATTTTGCGGGCACCATCGCCGAGCAGCTGGGGCTGGAGCCCTTCTGGTCCGACGTGGGAATGGACCTGGATAAGCTCGCCGTCAGCGTGACCGTGATGTGCCCGCCCTATGAAAATATTACGGCCAGCGACCTGGTGGCCGAGCTGATGATCAACAATGTCAACTCCACCGGGGAGTATACCCTGCAGATCCGCGTGACGCCCAAGGGGGCCCGGGACCGCTTCAGTATCGTCAGCGTTTCGCCGGACAGCGTATCGCTCTACTTTGCCCGCGAAAGGACGCTGAATTTCTTTCTGGAGCCCGCCGTGGAGGGGGAGATCCGCGTGCCGGAGGGCTACTTCGCGGGGGATATCCTGCTTTCCAGGCGCTCCATCTCCGTTTCGGGGCCCGCCTCCTATGTCAACGCCATCGCCCAGGTCCGGGCGGTGATCGCCCCGGAGGAGATGCTCACGGAGACCAAGCTGTTCGAGAACATCGACATCGTCCCCGTGGATATCTACGGCGACAGATTGCCGTTCCTCACCTTGGAGGGCGGGGCGGGCGTCAGCGCCACGGTGCCCGTATGGAAGCTCGCCTCGCTGCGCCCCGTGCTGGATTTCAGCGGTGCGCCCGACATATACCTCGGCGCGCCGCCGCGCTACAGTATCACCCCGGCCTCCGTACAGGCGGCCCTGCCCGAGGCCGACCTTGACGCCCTCACCCCCGCGGGGGCCTATTCCATAGGCATAGTCAGCTTCCAGGATCTCGCGCCGGGGCACAGCAGGTTTACCTTCCCGGCGGAGGACCTGAAGGAAATCGTGTTCCTGGACGACACCAGGATATTCACCGCCGAGGTGGACATGACCGGCCTGGATACCGTCAAGCTCACCCTGCAGGGCAGCGCCGTGAAAGCTGCCGCCGCTCAGGATGCGCCGGAACCGGAAATTCAGTTCCGGGACTTGGCGGACGTCGTCGTCGTGGGCCCCGCCGGCGTGGTGGAAACCCTGCGCAGGGAAAATCTCAAGGGGTATGTGGAATTTATGAGTGAAACGCCCCTGGACGCCGCGGACTATCCTGTCGTCATACAGGTGATCCAGGACGACGGCGCAGTCCGGGACGACTGCTGGGTATATGGGGAATACAGGGTAAGGGTCAGGTAGCCTAATGTCAAAAGTCATCCGCCTCATCGCAATACTCCTCCTGCTGCCGGCGCTGTGTTCGGCCTGCGCGTATATCCCCATCCGGGACGCGGGCTCGCTCATGCGCCCGCCCCGGCTACGGGACGGCGACGCATTGGCGATTCAGGCCCTGCTGCGCGCCGCATACGCCGGCAAGGGCGAGGTGGCGTTCCATCAACCCCTGGAGGGCGGGGACGCCGTGACCTACTGCGAGCTGGACGGCGCGCACCTGGCCGCCGCGCTTTTCGTCGTGGAAAGCGGCCTGCCCCCGGCTATGGCGAAGCCGCGCATGGCCCTCCTGGTCCAGGCCGAAGACGGATGGCGGCTGCTGTGCGAAGAGGCTTTCGACGGCACGGATGTGCTGTCCCTGGAGTTCAGGGAGGGCCGCCCGGCCTTGCTGGTATGCTGGGCGGCGCGGGAGGAAAAGCGCTTCACCGCCTATTGCTGCGACCCGCAGGACGGCGGCCTGCGTGCGGTCAGCGAGGGCGCCTACGGCATCCTGCAATGGACAGACATCGACGGCGACGGCGCGCAGGAGCTTTTCTATGCCCTGCACGGCCCGAACCGCGCGGGCGCCTACAAGTGCGTGGAGGACAGCTTCCGGCTTATGGGGGAGGAAATCCTGCTGGACCCCACGGCGCTGTCCTACTGTAAGCCTTTGCGCATGCAGATAGGCGGAAAAGATGTCGTATTGTTCGATGCGGACACGCCCGGCGGCAGGCACACCGAAGCCGTCTGCTGGGACGGCGAGGCCCTGCGCACCCCTCTGGACGGCCCCACCTTCCGCGGGCGGCGCATACCCATGCGCAAAGCGGACGGCAGGGTGCGGATTCCTTCGGAATATCCCATGCCCGGAACTGAGGACGACGTGCGGCTCGTGCGGTGGAGCGAAATAGGGGAGGATTTTACCCTGCGCCCTGTCGCGGAAAACATGCTGTACCTCAACACCACCCAATGGATTCAGCTGCCCGCAGATTTAGCGGGCGCCATTGCCGCGCGCCCGGACCCGGACGACCCCCTGACCCTGCGCTTTTATGCGTATAACGCCAGAACCCGGGGCGCAGGGAAGGAGCTGTTCTGGCTTTACAGCAGCGGCAGCGAGAGCGACCTGCATGTGCGTTTCGGCCTGACGGAGGACGGCGGGCTTGCCGGGATTGATCAATCTTTTTTGACGGAGATTCTGAATGACACGCAGGGAGGGCTGAACAGATGAAGCGTAGAATCCTGGTAGCGGAGGACGAGGCCAGCATCCGGGAGTTCGTGGTGATCAACCTGGAGCACAGCGGCTACGAGGTGGAGCAGGCCGGGGACGGCGCGGAGGCCTGGGATATCTTCCAGTCCCAAAGCGACGGCGGAGAGGGCTTCGACTTGGCGCTGCTGGACATCATGATGCCGGAGCTCGACGGCCTGGAGCTGGCCCGGCGCATCCGCCAGCGCAGCGCCCGGGTGGGGATCATATTCCTCACCGCCAGGGCGCAGGAGATGGACAAGGTCAAGGGGCTGCTCAGCGGGGCGGACGACTATATCACCAAGCCCTTCTCCCCCTCCGAGCTCATGGCCCGGGTGGAATCCGTGCTGCGGCGCGTTACGCAGGCCAGCAGGCCCGCCGAGCAAAGCGCCCTCGTCAGCGGCGTATTCCGGCTGGATCCCCGGGGCCGTTCCCTGCGCCGGGGCAGCGAGCGCATCGAGCTGACCAACATCGAATTGCAGATGATGGAGTACTTCCTCGCCAACAAGAACCGCACCCTCAGCCGCCGGGATATCCTCGCCAGCATCTGGGGGGAGGAGGGCGTCAACGACCTGAAGATCGTGGACGTCAACATCCGCCGCCTGCGCATGAAGATCGAGGAAAACGCCTCCAACCCCAAGCACATCGTCACGGTTTGGGGCGTGGGGTATAAATGGGCGGAGGAGTGATGCCAATGGCTGCGCGCCCCACCATCCGGCGCTTTATCATTACCGCTATGGCGACCATCGGCTTTTTGTCGCTGGTGGCCGCCGCCGTCTTTTATGCGGGCTTTGTCTCCGTTTATTACGGCTCGGTGCGGCGCGCCCTGGAAAGCCAGGGGGACGGCGACGCCCTGGAACAGTATTTTTATGAGAATTCCGGCGAACGCGGCGAGCTGTTCGCCCGGGCCGCCCGGGAATACGCCGGCGCCCTGCATGGCAAAGGCCGGATGGAAGTCTGGGCCGTGGATGGCGCCGGCCGGGTGGTTTATGCCTCCGGCGGCTTCGAGATCCCGCCGGACAGCCTGGGGCCGGATTACGCGGCGGCCATGGCCGCGCCGGACGGGCGGGGCAGCTGGATTGGCCGCTACGGCGGCGAGATGGTCTATGCCTTCACCTATCGGGTGGATCTGGAGGGCGGCGCGGCATGCGCCCTGCGCTATCTGGTTTCCCTGCGGGATATCAACGCCCAGTTGGCGGTTGTGGGGGCGCTGGCGCTGCTGGCGTGGCTGTTCATGGCGGCACTGCTGTATATCGCCGCCCGGCTGTGCGTGCGGGGGATCGCCGAGCCCCTGGCGAAGGTCAGCGCGGGCACGGCCCTCATCGCCGAAGGCGACTACGCGGCGCGCATCTCCCTGCCCAGGGCGCGGGGCGAGATCCGGGAGCTGAGCGAGGGCATCAACCACATGGCCGAGAAGATCGCCTTCGCCGAGAAGACGAAGATGGATTTCATCTCCACCATCTCCCACGAGCTGCGCACCCCCCTCACGGCCATCAAGGGCTGGGGCGAAACCCTGCTGGGCGGCGATGCCGGCGGCGACCTGACCCGTCGGGGCCTGGGCGTCATCATAGAGGAATCCGTGCGTCTGGCCAGGCTGGTGGAGGAGCTGCTGGATTTTTCCCGCCTGCAGAGCAAGCGCCTGGCCCTGCAGAGGGAGCCAATCGACGTGCTGGCGGAGCTGGACGACGCCGTGTTCTTCTTCCGCGAGCGCGCCGCCCGGGACGGCGTGGCCCTGAATTGCAACACCTCCGAGATCCCCGCCCCCATGCTGGGCGACCCCGCGCGCATCCGCCAGGTGTTCATCAACCTGCTGGATAACGCCTTCAAGCACACACCCCAGGGCGGCGAGATCACTGTGACCTCCGACTTTGATCCCGCGCCTCCCCCCGGCCAGCCGCCGCTTACGCCCCCGGAAAGCCTCACCGTCACCATACAGGACACCGGCTGCGGGGTATCCGAGGCCGACCTGCCCCACA
>Ga0123353_10019853_pt1 | contig 10009 bp, 10 predicted proteins | sample TergutLab28metaG_3_FD_92763 | JGI IMG/M metagenome (GOLD analysis project Ga0123353, IMG submission 92763) | Labiotermes labralis P3 segment gut microbial communities from Petit-Saut dam, French Guiana - Lab288 P3 | ecosystem: Host-associated > Arthropoda: Insects > Digestive system > Gut ...
AACCAACGCGCCTTGGTACGTCTCTAATTCTACCATACACAATGATTTGCACATTCCATTTGTCGCTACGGAGATCAGCAGGTTATCCTTCCTCTACCACCAACGGTTGGCAGGCCATCACAACGCCCTCATCACTGCAATGACTATTCCACCCACCATCGTACGAAGATTGAAAAGACAGTGGCCGACTGATCTATCCCACATTACAGCGGAAGATTAACCTGTCCTGTATCACGTACTTCCGGGTTTTCGACGGAGTGTCATTGATGGATGACTTCTCTCTTCATGTTACAACTTCTAGCACATTTACTTATTGCTCCTCTTACGGAGTAAATTGTAAATTGGCATTACGTAAAAAAAAATTCTTAAATTTAATTTTGTTCTTGCTGTTGCTGAAATATAATTCATTCATTTTAAGTTTGTACTTATTTGAATGTAATTCATTCGTCGTCACATTAAATTAAATATTTGCATTTATCGAAATATAATAGACTGTTTCTTGTTTTAAAGTCACATTGCGTTTGTTCGAATGCAGTTTGTTCATCCTTAAGATATAGTTTATTTTTGTACTTTTTTTTACATGTTCACTGATGTTTTTCTTTTCAGTCAAATGTCTGTTTATTTGAACGTAATCTGTTTATCCTTAGATTGCGTGTATTCAGCATTTGTTTAAATAGTCACTAATGATTGTCTTTCCAATTTGATATTTTACCCATTTGGGTGCAATTTATTTTTGCATTAAATTTAATTTTTTTCTTAATTTGAAATTCGTTTACTGCTTAATTTTAATTTAGTAAATGTATTTACTTACTTGCTTGCTTGCTTACTTACTTATTCCATCGAAAAATCTTCCTTGAGAAGCTAACTAATTCTCAGCTAGCTAGTCAAGAAATTCGCCGCATTTTACGGAACTCGAAGGTTCATTACCGCCTTTACAAAAGCCCGCCACCTTTCCCTGTCCCGAGTCAGATTGATCCAGTCCACGCCCCCCATCCCACTTCCTGAAGATCCATCTTAATATTATCCTCTCATCTATGCCTGGGTTTTCCAAGAGGTCTCTTTCCCTCAGTTCTCCCCACCAAAACCCTGTATGCAAATCTTCTCTCTCCCATACGTGCTACATGCCATGCCCACCTCATTCTTCTCCATTTGATCAATCGAATAATGTTTGGTGAGCAGTACAGATCATTAAGCTCCTCATTATATAGTTTTCTTCACTCCCCTGTTACTTCGTCCCTCTCAGACCCACATGTTCTCCTCAACACCCTATTCTCAAACACCTTCGGCCTACGTTCCTCCCTAAATCTGAGCGACCAAATTGCTCGCCCATATAAAACAACAGGCAATATTATAGTTCTGCTTATGTATCTTAGTCTTTGTATTTTTGGATAGCAAATTGGAAGACAAAAGAGTCTGCACCGAATGACAGCAAGCATTCCGTGACTTCAGAGTGTTCTTAATTTCTTCCTGAATATAACTTTGATTCGTTAGAAGTGTTCCCATATAATTGAATTCTTCCACACTTTCAAAGGAACTATTATTAATCTTTATCTGTATTGTGACTTCGTCCTGCATTCTGATCTCGAGACATGACCGAGTACTTAGTTTTATCAGCATTTACTTCTAGTCCAATCTCCTTACTAGCAACTACTAAAGCTTCTGTGTTTTTCTTTCTAGTATGTACGCTTCCCCCTAATAAACAATACTAACATCCTCAGTATAAACCAAAAGCTGGTGTTTACCAGTTGATTTCAAGCCATCCTGGTTTACCTGAACCCTCTTATGGCGTACTACAAAGCAAAGAAAAGCAATGGCGATAAAGCACCTCCTTGTTTCAAACCATTCTTAATAGGAAACGTGTCAGGTAAATATTTCCCTACCAGGACTCTGCTATAGGTTTCATTCAGAGAAACAATTTCATTAGCCTTGCCAAACCCCGTGAGAATATTATGCAAGACCTCCCTCCTAACTGAACCATAGGCTTCCTCGTACTTTGGTGGTGAATGTAATTCATTCTTATATATAAGTCGAAATCGGTCATAACGTCATTAAAGGGACTGAATGATTTTTGGCGCTATGAACTAATATTTTTCTAACCGAGGAATATAATGTTACAATTAACAGTGAGGAATTCGTTTGTACCACACAATATTTGACGCTATATATGAGGTGTCGCATGAACTGATGTCGTTATAACCGGGTTCGACTGTAATTTCGATGTGTATCGTTTAATTACAATTCATTCATTTCTTTGTTTTAAGTTTCAGTTTGATTGTCAGATATTTCAATCGGAAGTAAGTACCTGTTGCTTGGAAAGCATTTGTTTTTTAAGGACCGAAAGTCGTCGGTTTATACAGGAAGACACGATACGCTGAAATATATTTTCAGATTTTACTAATAGTTTCACGACACAATAAATTGAATTTTTAAATATAACTCTTCAGAATTTTATTTCCCTGCTTTCTAACCCAAACACTAGAGATCTTCAGTGGAGACAGGTATAATTACAGCAGAGACTCCCAACCGACGCTGCATCTGACCCCATGGTGTATACGATATACGAGTGTGATTCGTACATTGACGAAAACAGGTTGACGGGCCTCTGCTTTACTTTTGTCAGCTCTATCAAATATTACACAGTAGAAAGCGATATTTTGTTCTGTGCATCTTTAAACGTCACAATCAGGGTAACGGAATACGGAACAGACGACTGGAGTTTGTATCCCGACAGCAGTGGGTACATGAAGTACAATATGGGAAACAACAAATAAAGCCTAATACGTGTCGCAGGGAATTACTGCCATACACATCAGAAATTATATCTTCTGGGGCTGCGTCGCATCCCTGAAGACCTGAATTCTCCGTGACACCGCTGTGAGAACCTCAGATATTGCAAATCTAGTGTTTTGACTATCATATGTAAGTCAAAGTCGTTGTACAACAGTGACGTGCCATTTGGCCCATGGCCATTGCACTCGAGCACGTCTTATGTCGAATTCGAATTGATTGAAAATTTATTGTTGCCTACAGTTTCACGTATGTCGCATTATTATTATTATTATTATTATTATTATTATTATTATTTAGAACTTAATAATTAACTAAATTTGTAGAACAAATTAACAAAGTTTCGCACCTTAACCATGTTAGTTTTATATTTACAGTATCTCATGCGCAATTTGCAAGTAGTTCCAAGTTTATGATCTATCCATACGACAAATTTCATGTGTCTTACACTGCAATAGTTCCTTGGTAACCGCCACCAAACACGGTGTTAATTCACATACATGCAGACGTCCTTTCTGTGTTTACAACCCACAGTATATTAACTTCGAAATCGCATAAACCTATCTTTCGAAACATTATCGTCCAATGTACTTCCCATTACCACAGTTTAATGGACCTTATCATTTGATTAGACGGCCATGTTATAACTGTCGACCGTAGGAAATTGACCATACCAGTTTTAATATTAGGAGCTTGGGGTCGGCATTAATAAAGTAAAGTTTATGTTTGTAAAATTCGGGATCATGGTTTAAAATGTGAAAGGCTGCACCAGCTCAAAAAAAACATATACAGAATCCTGTAAACATTTTCATTTCGCTTAAGATAGGGAAGTAAGAACATAAGAACAGCCTGGCAGGACAAACAAAAGCACACCTCCGAACCTGTGCCAGACCTTTCGATGTCTGGCAGTTGTGAGGCAAAACATTTCGTTTGTGGCACGAAATTTATACGACGTTTCGATGATGATCAATTGTAATGCTCAAGCAGACGGCGAATGTACTGTACAGAATTTAATGCATGGCACTAGAAGACAACTTAGAGTCACAAGCGCCTACTCCGCCAGTTCGCTTCACTTACCATGATAAGTAAAATATATTATAGTCTTGGTAAAAAAAAATGTAAAAGGTAAAGCAATCCCATTACAGGCCTGAACAGGCCCTGAGGGTTCCAGGAAGTTGAGGCTCCCAGATTTCAAGACAATTGGCACGTGAAGATAGTAAGGTTGTGAGCCCTACACACCGGCCACCTTTACTCCCCAGTAAATATTCGTGATACTCATTTCTGTTAGAGGCTGAGTCGACCCCAAGGCCATAGTGCGGTCGGAAGGATTATGTCAATGAAAAAATCCAATGACACCATCGGAAATCGAACCCGCGACCTTCCGGCTTGTAGCGCAGTGACTCAACCAACTGCACCACCGCGTGCCCCCTTACATTATAGTCTTAGAGACATTAAATATAAAATATGACGCTAATATTGTCAATAAGAGTGTAGATGCACCCTTGAGGTCACTGGCCCGTAACAGCGGTCAACACCTCACCCGGCAGCTAGGGGAGATGGAGTGATGGCCTGGCATTGGACAGAACCACGTAGGCACGATGTTTTTGTAGGTGATTCTTGTAAGACAAGAGTTAGAGGGGGGATTATGGAAAAATATTCACTTGAGGTCACCCAGTGAGGTGCCCGAGCTGAGGTGGAGCGGTGTGGTGAAGAAAAGAACATCCGGCATGCCTGGACGACTATTGGTGGTTTCTCTGGGTGTTCGCGTCCAGCGGCGAGTCATCAGGGAATGAGTGTTGAGGGAAGGACAGCCGCCAAAAAATGGTCGCGGGGAGAAATTAGCACCATGTTGTATGTAGGTTTCAGTGACCAGAGGTGATTGGTAGTGTTAATAAACTTATGTCAAATGGGCTGTTAGTTGGACTCATATACCGGTTGTAAATAAATACTAATTATAGATTCTCAGCTGTATGATTGCTTCCTTCAGAACCTAGGCAGGTCGTTGGACCGCAGCGAGCGCTCTTGTCCCTTCCTAATCCCACGTCCGTGAGAGGGTTAAAATCAGAATCGGTTTGGCAGGGTAAAGGATCTTTCGCTCGCGTCCAACATAAAAGCATAGGCTGGAAGTAAAACAGGGAAACACAGTCAGAGAATTTTTGAGCCAGACTGATCAATTTGGACAGAATTAGCATAGTTATGGAAAAATGCATTGGCAAGGCCCAGTAATACATCATGGGTGCAGAATAACTGAATGAACCAAGGTTGACGTACGCTAGGTCAAAGGAATACCTAACCCAATACTTGTGGGGCGATCAAATCGAGAAGAATGAGGTGGGTGGGGCACGTAGCACGTATGAAAAAGAGTAGAGGTGTATACAGGGTTTTGGTGGGGAAACCTGAGGGAAAGATATCACTTGGAAGACCCAGGCGTAGATGGGAGGATAACATTAAGATGGATATTCAGGAAGTGGGATGAGGACATGGACTGAGGATAGGGACAGGTGTAGGGCACTTGTGAAAGCGGTAATGAACCTTCGGGTTCCAAAAAATGCGGGGAATATCTTGACTAGCCGAGAACCGATTAGCTTCTTATGAAGGACTGTGCTCCATGGAGTGAGTGAGTAAGTAAGTAAGGTTAAAGGAATGACGAATAGAGCGCCAATCCGAAAATTTTCCGTGTCATTATTACTACACTCAGCTACCCAGCTACACGAGACAAGGCAGGAAGATGGAGAATCTCCTGCTCAATTTCTAGATATAATTAAGGTTATAACAGCCAAAAAGAAGGAAAACTGAACACACGGTCGAACAGAATATTCTCGCGGATAAGGCTACATTCAGGCTTTTATCTGTGCCCTCATTCATGGCATGAGAGATGAAGCGGGAAAACAACTGAGATTTTCCATGTCAGGTACTCTATACGAAGCTCTGAGAATATCTGAAATAATACACAGGGCTGTGTAAATGGAAAATAAATAGAAAATTAAAAAAAAATTCATTCTGGACCAAAACAATGAAATGTTTCAATTGTGGGAAAAAGGGTCACATGAAACTCGGCTGTAGTTTTCCGCAGTGGTAAGCTTCTCCTAAGGAAAACGATGCCAGCTCAGCTCCGAGGCGACAGCCTGCTAGGCGCAAGCCGTCAGTGACTAGATGATCTGTGGTCAGTGATGGGATGGAAAAAAGCCAACCTTGGGGCTAATATTACCTGTGGCAGATGTAGGGAATTTTAGAAAACAAATGCAGGAAACCCGAATGGAGAATTCGGGAAATTTGATCTAGAACAGACGTGCGGAAGCCATGGGACGCCACGTAACCAAAACGTATATAAGATTACACCAGCAATATGTGGGGAAGAATCAATGGATCTTTTAACGACAGACCTACAAATAGAGGGATATCAGTACCCATTTCTCATAGACCCGTTGCATCAGTGAGAGTTATCAAGCCTGGAATAGGCAAGGGGCAAAGAGTGGATCCCCTAGAATTTACGGTTTAGGGGCGTAAAAGGAACGGAGATCCAGACAAGTGGTTCTAGAATACTCGAATTCAGACTAGGAAGAAGATTTTACAGGCACAAATTTATCGTAGCTTCGGTTCAGATGGAATATTCAAGTATTCTAGGGCCGGATGTCGTACTCTCTTAAAAGCCATACCAGATCTGGTAGCAACTACTGCGCTGATCTCGTAACTTGATACCAGAGCTCCCTAAAACTACATACAGCTGTGGTCGGCACGGCCCGGTCTCTGCTTGGTTCAGTTCGGCACGGCCAGGCAATGTTATACCTGTTCCAAAAACATCTACTTTGTTGGGTGTAGGAGTACGTTGTCTATTGCAATGGAATTGCTTCTGTTAAGATTAAATTTTGTATTTGATTAGAATTTTCTTCTGTTTAAAATTCAATTGCTTCAAAAAAAAACGGAAGAGTCTTACGGGTTACGAGAAAATGTTTTTGCAACGTAGAGAAAACGTTTGCAGCTGTGTTTCACCCCCTGACCAGCTTGCCTCTTCACCCCCGCGCTAGAAGGGATCAAGCTATCCGTCGAAGGCAGCACAGATCATCTGAAAGCAGTATATAATAGTTGGTCACGACCGCTTCCCGCTTTAAGGGTCAGGTTGCGATCGCACTGGTGAGGGGCGTGCGTAAAACTGCCGCGGTTGCAAGCAAAGACACGCCAGGCCAGGCCAGGCCATTCTGTCCGCAGTGAGTGTGATTTCCACACAAGGTTACCTGCACCTGTAGGTCCCGTGTTCAAAAACTTTAGAAACCCACACCTGTCTGCTCAGGACACACAGGAGTGGAAATCACGACTCTGAGGGTTGTGAGAGAATAAGCTGTACAAGCTGTTTGAGAATGACTATACCACCATGGTCTATGGCAACTGTTAGACCAATCTGGTAACCGAAAGCATTGACAAATCTAGAAATCAGAATTCTCAGAAGCAGTGGTTCTCAAACCTGTGGAATTGTCGATGAAATAAGTAAATTCGCGTAGGGTGCTGTCAGGTGTGAAGAGTAGCTCTGAAACAAGATACTCCGGTATGCAGGGAGCAACCGGGAGTGGTGTGTTAGGTTTGACAGATAACGAAGATAGTAATTCAAGTGATGAAAGAAACCCACGGGTAGGGCTGGCGATCACAGAACTTTCTGTTGACAAGGTGACGTCATACAGCGAAGTCGCGCGTGGGAAAGCGCCGGTTGAGGGAAATATTTCTGAATAGCTGAAGGGAGGATAATCTAAGGTCACCCTAAGACAGGCGGTGAAACAAAGTGAATGCCCGAACAACAGTAATGAACCGGACACGCAGCAGTGTCCAGCAGACAGTATGCAAGCTGCCTGATGTATTTGGCAAGCACGAGCGGAGAGGAAGTAGGACTTCCTGTAGGCACAAGTATAGCAAAGGTAGAAACCACGGGCAAGTTAATGACCCAAACGAAACAGAAAAAGACCACAGATTTCAGGGACTGGGAATATGTCCTAAACAGTTACACCTGAAAGTGAAGGAACAGAACATCTGATCTCTAAAGAAAGAGAAATTTTTAAACTTGAGCTTTTGAGTTACCAGGACTTGTTTAAGAAAACGGAAGATGACATTATTCCCTGCACAAGTTACGGAGGCAACGAAATTAAAACGGGAGATGCTGCTCCTTTTAGGAAATAATACCACGCGTCCCGTGTGCCCTGAGAGAAGAAATGCGCGGGCAAAGAGGAGAAATGAAGGCAAAGGGAAGCTGTATCAGATGCTTCATTGAATGGGCAGCCCCTGCAATACTCATCACAAAAAATCTCCGGATAAAACAACGAAATATCGCTTTTGCGCGGATTTCGGGGAAACAGACCACTTGGAAAACCCAAGCGTAGATGGCAGGATAATATTAAGATGGATCTTCTGGAAGTGGGATGGGGGCATGTACTGGATCAATCTGGCTCAGGACAGGGATGGATGGTGGGCTGTTGTGAATATGGGTATGAACCTTTGGATTCCATAAAATGAGGGGAGTTTCTTGATTAGCTGAGAACCAGTTAGCTTCTCAAGAAGAATTCTGTTTCCTGGAGTAAGTAAGTAAGTATGGAAGTAAGTAAGTAAGTAAGTAAGTTCAGGGGTCTTAATGGGGTGACACAAGCACTGGTTTATACAATGCCGCTTGTCTAAGAGAATCTGGGTATACTAAATGATAAAATATATTTCTTCATAGCAGATATCAAAGTCACATACTACCATATTCCCTTGATGCCAGAAGATAAACACAAGACTGGCATTATCATGCCTTTGGGTTCTTTCCAGTAGGAAAGATTAGTCTTTGGTCTATCGGGGGCCCCAGAGATGTTTACTAAGATTACGGACCAAGTTCTTTTAGGACCAGGAAATACACTCTCTCATATCATGAATGACCTGCTCCATTTCAGTAAAACCAATGAAGAACAAACCAAAATATTGCAGCAAGTTTTTGACAGGATAAGGGAAGCCAAATTTACTCTAAATTTAGCCAAATCTCATTTTGCTGGGAGGGAGGTAGAGTATTTGGGTCACATAGAGAAATTGGAATACCCTCTGTTGGCGGCACGTAACAAAAGCACCTGTACAGCACTGTTAATGTCAAAGAGTACATGGATTGATAAAGAAAATGAACTGCAAACTGAACTCCAACAAAAAGGAATATGTCAGTTCCAGGCAGTGACACATGTGTCATTATTTTGTTTCCTGACATCAGTGGTGCTATGTGACAGAACTCATGATGCTATGAAGTTGTATTTATATTTCCATGAGGGCCAAGATACTGGACAGTTAACACACTTGTGACACAGCAGCTTGGCCTTTCACTGTCTATACACCGGTCAGGATCAGTAACACTACACAGTGGATTAAATACTGCAAAACAAACAACAGAACTTGTAAAGGAAGGTTACCCTCAAACAACAGCATACATACAAACAGAAGACACAACTGCTACTCATTATTACAACATATGTACCCTGTATTTAAAATCAGTCCTTACATTTCTTCATATTTAAAAGACAGCTAAAAACTTGACCAATAAGAACAACAACTACAACAGGCTCATATTTCCAATTGTACACATCACATTCACTCTAAAACAGCACACTGTTTCATTCTTGACATCTTATCACTCTTTTGCATAAAAATTAGTATACAAATATATACACACACACACACACACACACACACAATGATCTCATTACCCTTTTCACTTACAGCTGACATCTCGAAAAGTCTCTAGTTCACATAAATTTCAATAGACAATGCCGGAAGGAAGACACAATCAAAACAGCTATAGCAGTTGTACTGTACTTTTACCAACAAACTGCACAATCAGTTATTTTTATGTTAATACCATGCATATTGAATAATAAATTGCTTATTATATACCAACATATGCACAAATAAGTACTGTAAATTTAATATAAATTTACAGTAATTATTTGTGCATATGTTGGTATATTAATAAACAATTTATTGCCCAATCAATAATAAATAATCACTTGTCATTTATGATGTTCCTCCCACATGTTTCGACTTCTACACGTTCATCATCACCATGTGTATTCAAAATACACTGTTATCAGTTAAAATTGTTAAAATACAGATAATTGATAAAGATTTTATATTTCTTAACAATGTTTTATCTTCCATTGCATACAAATGTCTATGTCAATTTTTGTCATCTTCATGCACATGCAATTGTCCCTGTGTTGCCTGC
>Ga0123353_10019854_pt1 | contig 10009 bp, 5 predicted proteins | sample TergutLab28metaG_3_FD_92763 | JGI IMG/M metagenome (GOLD analysis project Ga0123353, IMG submission 92763) | Labiotermes labralis P3 segment gut microbial communities from Petit-Saut dam, French Guiana - Lab288 P3 | ecosystem: Host-associated > Arthropoda: Insects > Digestive system > Gut ...
AGACACAATCTGTAAATAACACACTTTATAAACAAAATCAAAACCTTTTTAGAAAGTTTTAACTAGATGTATTCCACAACTGTAAACACTATGGGATCCCAAAGTGGGCAGAGCATCTGGTAACGAAAATGTTGTAAGGGCCTGAAGATGACTAACTTTTAGTCGAAACATGTAGCCTTGCTTAAGAATAAAAAAAGATTGTGCTGACGTATACTGTGTAACGTTAATTGAATTGCAAGCACATCGTGATACCTTCATTCAGAATATTTCCTGGAAAGTAAAGGCGGCCGGTGCGTAGGGCTGACAACCTTACCACCTTAATGTGCCGACTGTCTTGAAATCTGGGAGACTCAACCTCCTGGAACCCTCTGGGCCTGTCCAGGCCTGTAATGGGATTGCTTTACCTTTAACACAACTGTATCTATCACGTTACCACCTACAGTTTTAAATTCGTCGACTTTAAAGAAGATATCGATGGAAAATCTCTTTTAGAAACCTTGACGTGTTCTGCCAAGACAGGCAACGCAAGCCTAACGGAAAAGCCACAACAGTTCTAAGTTTATCGCTGAGCTACACTTAAATGTCAACAATATAAAAATACTGCGTGTTACACAACACGCTTTTATGGCGAAGTTACGTCGCCGGCAACGATACCACGTGCTTAGGTCTCCAAGTGAAGTTCCCGATATTTTAGGAAAGATACGTAGTAAAACACAACTTAATCACTGTGGTGTATTTAATAACTATGTGATGGAAACAACTACATGTTTCGACCTTTATTGGCCATCATCAGGTTGTCTAGAGGACTTAAGGGCTAGCTATATGCATGCGCGCGCGCGTGGTGTAGAGATCTCTACATACGCATAGCTTGACAAACCGAATCAAAATAGGAGTCAGATAAAAAAAACTATGAAACAGAACAGATAGTAATACAAAATACATGAATATAAACCAGACAATAACGCTATTTGTGGGGGGGGGGGTGTTCTCGGCATGTATGGCGTTGTAGTCATGCGGGAGGATTGTTCTCTGACCTTCTCCTTGACAGTGCTGCGTTGTGCGGGGGGTTGGTCCAAGCGGCTCCGTGCGGCTTGGTAGCAGGCCAATACAGGCCGAAACATGTACTTGTTTCCATCACATAGTTATTAAATACACCTCAGTGATTAAGTTGTGTTTGACTACATACCTTTCCTAGTTTCACACACACAACGGGGATTACACCCTTCCTAGATCCCGATATTTTATTCGGTCTTAATCGAAACTGGAGATTTCCGACAGGTTTTTATAAAAGTCTCCAACACCAAATTTCACGGCCTAGCGGTAGCCGCGAAGACAGACGGACGTACATGACATGCGGCTTTCTCGACTATGTTAAAGCACCTAAAACGCCATTAAAGGTAATAAACTTGTTTCTTTCCACGCAACGGTCTAGCCTTTTTTCCTGCCACCCAACAGAGAAGGACAAACGCACAGTCACGAACAAAACCATCAACCTGGCAGATCCACAGGCCTCGAAGCAGAATTGTGGGTAGGTGCAATCAAACAAACAGATCAGAGAGACGGATCTAGAGACTTTACGCCATCAAGAGATATCCTGTTGTCACTACACAAGACGTGCCACTTCCCAAGATATGCAGCTCCATCTAGTACGAATGCTATCAGGTTTACTGGAGACGTCGCATTTCCAAACATCTGCCAGATGCTACACGTTATCTGAACACACACCCACAAGAGCATTCCAATACTTCATAGCCGGATTTATGACGTGTCCTGTGGAGCTTGCCTGGGAGTTCGGAGTGAATTGGAATTGGACACACATAGGGAGTGAGACGAACAGTGAGGACTGAGGCCGTGCTGCAAGCAACTTGATCGTAACAGCTGATACGAGGGTCGGTCGGGAAATACGTTTACACTGCATATCATTTTACCGTCTAGTACGAACAGTTCAGAATTTAACTGCACTACTGTTTAACTTGTGGGACGGGTAGCTCAGTCGGTAGAGTGACTGAGCTACGAGCTGGACGGTCCGGGATCGAATCCCGGTGGGGACGAGATTCTCCGCCCGTCCATACCGGCCCTGGGGCCCACCCAGCCTCGTGCAAAATGGGTACCGGGTCTTTCCCGGCAGTAAAATGCGGCCGGGGCGTGCTGCTGACCACTCACCCCCTTCTAGTGCCGCGGTCATGGAAGAGTAGAGCTATACTTCTACCCACCCTCTGGGCCACACCGCGCCTGTAATGCGATCACTTTACTGTTTAAATACTTTTCAACACAGCCGTCATTAAAAAAAAGGAAGAAATTAAAACAAAAATGAAAAAAATGTATTTATTAACTCATGCGGCGAAATTCTCTATTCCCCGTTGATTTCAGTCGGTATCCTCTGTTATCAGTCGTCGTGTAAGAACTGTTTCCATATGGCAATCATCTATAAATCTATGACCACCAAGACCCTGTTTCAGCGTTGGAAACAGCTGATAATCCGCCTGGTAGCGCGTTCCACCGATATAATACCGGCTACGAAATTACATGCCGGGCAACCATACTTTCTGGCATACATTTTAAAACACCCGGTACATACTGTTACCATAACACGCAATTTGTTCGCACATCCATATCGGTAAATATATTTGAAAGCTTTTAATCCGTACCTCGGCGGGAACAGTTTCCATGGTAACTACCGTCACCAGCTTCCCTCTTCTTCCTCTAATTACCATATTCCTGTTCAGTATCACAGTCACCACATTTCAATACAGGCGCATTACAGCGGGCCACGACGAAAAAATCGGACTGTACCACAAACCAAAACCACAGAGCGATTTATAAAGGACAACATTTGCTGTATATTACTATACAACAAAAAATCAGACGACAAATTCTGTTGTATTCAACCCGCAACAAGAGCGGTGCATACGGTCGTGTGCGCATGAACGAAACAAAAAGAAGTGTTAATTACACAAAACACGTTACGCGACTGCCTGATGGACTAATACGAAATAGTTCATTAATCACAACGGTCACCCCATCGCGTGAGCCAACGCTTTTGTTTCCAATGCCTTATTACAATATGCAATTTTCAGGAAATTCAACTCCGGTTCAATATAATGGAAACTAACACTGAATACGAGATAACCTACTGGACGAAAAAGAGGCTATGGAGGGCGAGTTATTAAACCAAGAGCCCCCCCCCCCACCACCACAAGCCAAAAGAGCATGGTCATGTGACTACAGCCCGTTGCTGGGTCACACTTCATTATAAAGTATAACTAAAACAATAGGGTATAATAAACAGCGAGGAAAGAGAGAATAATGCACGTGAGAAAGACAGCAAAAGAGGGGAACAAAACGAAAGTGTTGAGCGAAACTTTATCTGTGGGCCCCCCCCCCCACACGCAATTTATGTCGCGTTTGAACTGCTCTTTACGAAATTACTCCAATTAAAATTTAACCGATACTTTTACCTCCCTTTTTTTTATCTACCACATTTATCAAAAATATTGCTTTTTTTTCACATGCTAACCGGCCACATAAGAAAGAAAGTGGCGATAAACAAAGCATACGGCCATCTTACATCGTACATTTTACATGTAAGACGCACGAGAAAAAGAAAAATTATTTCAGAATTTGTTGGCAAACCTGTTGGAAAGAACCCAGTCGGAATTCTGAACAGAATAAACGTGCCTACGACGCAGGCTTGAAGAAACAGGACGACAGTTGGACTGAAACGCCCCAAGACCGTGTCTATTCATAGAGGTAAAGGTAAAGCAATCCCATTACAGGCCTAGACAGGCCCTGAGGGTTCCAGGAGGTTGAGGGTCCCAGATTTCAAGACAATCGGCACAGGATGGTGGTAGGTTGTCAGCCTTAAGCACCGGCCGCCTTTATCTTCAGGAAATATTCCTGGTACTCATTTCTGTTGGAAGCTGAGTCGACCCCAGGGCCATAGTGCGGCCGGAAGGATTATGTCAATCAAAAATTCCAATGACACCATCGGGAATCGAACCCACAAACTTCCGGTTTGTAGCGTAGTGCCTGCACCAACTGCGCCACCGCGCATCCCGTGTCTAATCATATTAGAGGTAATACCTACCGGATTGTGTTACCACAGTAATAACTACTATTGTCATAAAAGTTTTACGACGTTTTATCAACCGCAAAGATAATGTGCTGCCGAATGTGAGTTGAACGTCATGGAATTATCAGATGGTCGTGGCCTATTTCATAATACCACACCGACATCCGCATACAAGTACGCTGAACATGGCAGGCAATGTATACATAAACCTGACAGAGAGCCGCGTTCGCGTAACCACTGTTGCCGTAGAAAAGCAAGAAGTATTACTTATTCTGAGTGTTTGTCTGTAGTCTCAGTTATCCAGCATGCCAAGCGAATGCGCCTCATTATATTGAAATCTCTGCCGTGTCTGGCTCTACCATATTTCACCACATTAACTCACACAAGGCAAGATTCTCCTGGGGGGGGGAGTTACTTAACACAAAACACGTGTTTAGATTTTCTTTGCAACTTCTGTCTCAAGCATTTCCTACGCTACGAAGAATTCGGTGAGATATCATAAATGTGCTTAGGTATTTACATAAATCACCCGATACTCTTCACAGATTTTAATCGAAATTGAATATTGCCGACAGGTTTTCGAGAAGTATTCAAATATCACATTTCACGAAAATCCGTCCAGTGGTTGCCGAGTTGCTTCATGCGGACGTACAGACATGACGAAACGGTCGTTTTTCAATATTTTTCCGACGCGCCTAAAAACCACAATACGCCGCAGACGAGGTTCGAACCTAGCATGTGATTTACAAAGGGCTGCAGCGTAACCTCTCCATCAAGTGTTCTGGTTATTGCAAGTTCAAGCACCTAAACACGACAATGCTAATTACTCTAACACTCATCACACGCCACGCCCCAGCAGAAACCTTCACTGTCACCGTGCCAAGAACCTCAAATCTCACGCACGCCACGTTAATTCAGCAACACAGATATATAGCTAATGGGCGGCATGGCAGTTAAACGACTCTTGCTCTGACACAGCTACCCAAAACTAACCACAGTAGCAACCTGACCCAACTCACACAGAGAGCGTGTCACCACAATCAATTAACTAGGATGCGAACCATGCTCCTCCTACCCTCAGTTCTCTACCGGACATCACTATATGAAATTTGTGTAGTGCTCAGTAACCACTCCGACATGCACAGCGGTCACTGAACAAAGATACCGCTGTATGATACTTTCCAATTATGAATGTAGTTCGGGTTATAGAGATCAGAAAAGAAGGCTCTTTCCTGTTCGAACCAACTGCAACTGCTGGTGGAATATCAAGTACTTTCATATTGAACCAGGTGGCAAACAAGCCTACGAAAGGCACTGTCCATAGAAACTCATCTTAGCCGAAACAACATACACTGAATGTGACCACGAACAGGGTGCAGTGAAGAACACTTGGCCATAAGATGGCGAGGTACGAGGATTTATACAGCTTACAATCTGTGCTCACTGTCACCTTGTATTGGGATGGTAATATCAAGGCAAACGAAATGGGTGGAGAATGTAACACGCATGGGAGAAATGCGTGCAAAAATTCTGGTCGGTAAATCTGAAGGGAATGGAACATTTGGAAGACCAAGGAATAGAAGGCAGCAGGGAGCACAAATTCCGTGCGCCATGTAGACCGGGCGACTAAATTTTGTACGATGGTGCCTAGTATTTGTGGGCCTCTGAGTATGCAACTTGCTTCCTGTCATCCGCTGAGGTGGCTCCCAGATTTTGGTAAAAAAATCTGTATGCCCCTGGCGGGGAAGGCAATATTAAAACAAGCGTTAAAGTAACAAATTTAAGGGTGTCCACCGAATTTGTCCGTCTCATCACGGGGATCAGCAGTGGACACTGTGCAGCAGCGTGTTCTTTCACAGGCGAGGAATTTCTTGAATTAATGAATAACAATCAGCTCTTAAGGAACAATCTGCTGCATGCAGTGTGTTAAGAACGGCTATCATTACATGCCTGGAAGAAATACTTACTTACTCCATGCAGCAAAGTACTTCTTGAGAAGATAACCGGTTTTCAGCTAATCAAGGAATTCTCCGCACTGTAAAGAACCCGAAGGTTCATTACCGCAATCACAAGTGCCCGTCACCCGTCCCTATCCTGAGCCAGATCAATCCAGTCCATACCCCCACACCCAATTCCTTGAGATCCATTATAATATTATCCTCCCATCTACGCCTGGGTCTCCCAAGTGGTCTCTTACCCTCAGGTTTCCCCACCAAAACCCTGTATACGCCTCTCCTCTCCCCCATACGCGCTACATGCCCCGCCCATCTCTCGATTTAATTACCCGAACAATATTGGGTGAGGAGTGCAGGTTTCTACTATATTCTGAACACAAATTAGAAGCTGAGAAATATCTTAGTTTGCACATATGTCACTCTTACGCTAAGGTCTGGCATCCTGAACTGTAGGCAGTATGTTAACACTGTGGTACAAGCCCACCGTGCGGGGAGGGGGAAGCTGCAGTTTTGCCATACGTACCGGGGGCACTTTATTGCAAATGCGAATCAATACTAATTACTAGAAAACCACGGTGCAGTTTGCTATTGTATTCCGAGCACTCGCTGACTTCCTTCGGGTCCATTCACACATGTATCTCACCCATCTATACAAATTAGTGGTTCCGGTACAGAGTGCTTCAAAATTTACTATCCACTTAATTCTGAATACCCTTCTTCAAAAACTGAATACGCATCTATTAACCAGTCACCTAAATATCGGTGTGCAGCGAACTACCGCTATGTCGCCGATACCTCACACAACTTACGATGTACAACATAATTCAGTACAACTCCAATAATCTGAATGCATACGAATCGGCATTCTCATTCAGCCGGCATAAGAAGTGACAATTATGAGCCAGTTCGGCCGATAAATGTCTAGCTGCGTCATTCGACCCGAACGATACCGAGCGGAAACGAGTCCGCTCATCACTGTCTCACGTGATCTCATGCCGCTATGTTACCCTGTGACGATCGGAAGTACTTGGTATTTTCTTAACAGTTTGCGGCTTGTATTTCCAACAGTTATACCGTCTACTGTAACAGGGCGCCAAAGGCGGAGAAGGAATGCCAATTATTTCATATAGTATGTCGTTATAACACACACACGTGTATACAGTGACTTTACAACCACATTTTTATGCTTTGATCTTCGCAAATAAATAAACTTGACGCACAAATTTTTCATGTATGTTTATTATTTCTTTTCTGCACATGTTTCGGGCAACTATGTGCCCATCATCATGAGAATTAACTGTATCAAGGCGACACCTGGTTTATGTCACTTTGAAATAAGTGAATAGCTTGAAATTACTCTAATAATAATAATAATATTATTATTATGATCACTTACATAAGAATTTTATCAAGATTTTACCATTCACTTATAAGCAACGCCATTCATTTTAAGGCATAACCTCTTGTAATTTTAAACTGTTCACTTGCTTCAGAGTGACATAAGCCAGGTATCGCACTGATGCAGTTAATTCTCCTCATGATGGGCACATAGTTGCCCGAAACATGTATTCTTCTTCAGGCACTGAACTTCCTTTGGTGTTTGAAAGTTATGGCCTTCTCAACGACATCTTTCCATTTCCCTCGATCCTGGACGCAGGTTATCCAATTTTTAACCTTCATTTGGCAAATGTCCTGTTTGACGTTATCCTCCCAACGGTACTTGGGTCTTCCTTGTGATCTTTTGGTTAGAGGATTCCATTTAAATATCTTCTTGACTGTTACGGTGTCAGGCACTCTTTGCACGTGACCAAACCAGCTTAGTCTTTGAGCTTTAATATAACTGACTAGCCCGAAACATGTAGAGAATAGAAATAAAGATACATGAAGAAATTGTGCAAGTTGGTTATTTACAAAGATTATAAAACCAGATATTAATACCGCCTGTAAGTTCGAAATATCCGACAGCTCCTACCACCTCGGCCTTGATGGTTCCGGACTATCACAGATCTACTTATATTAATGCAAAGAAACGACCGTCGTCACAAGCACAATGGCACCAAACGTTACTCTAACGGGGTTATCGGCAGGTGTTTCAGCGTACCAAATGCGGCCAGATATCCGGAGAGATGTCACACTGGGCACAGACATAATAGGGGGGGGGTGGTAAATTAAGGGTAGAAATGAAACCTACATCCATCACAACAGGTACAAATATTCTTATTGTTTCCTCGCAAAAAGCTACCATAAGCCACAGAAAGAAGAGAGAGATGACTAATAAAAGTAAGCAATGGGGAAGATGATAATCATGACGACAGCGATGTTGCAGGTGAATTACAGTACGGGTCTAGTGAAAGTAAACTTCCTCCAAGCCCCAGCCACTTTAACTCCAGAGAAACTCCAACCCCCACTCCCACCCCCCTTACACACTGGTTGGATCCCAGACCTAAGGACGATGGCGTTAATTATGGAAATAGCAAAAATTTCTGCGAAACTAAAAAGATCACACTCCTTTTCCTTCAAATGTGTACTTCGATCCACAATGTGTTGCTGTTACAAGCTGTAATTGAATTACTTCTTGAATGTGCTTTACAGATTCCTTCTGGCGCGGCCGCAAGGCAAAATACTCATGAAATGCGTACCCTCAGCTACATAACGACGCCTTTACATAACAATACCAAGAAGGAGAGAGATTAAAAGCATCAGATGGAAGAAAACAGCACATCGCATAAAGTTATTCAAGAAACTACGCAATAACTTACCTGCAGAATTGAGAAACGATGACAAATGAAGCAACGAGGATCTGCATGGAAAAGACGTGCAGGTGGCAGCACCTGTCCATTTATCATTTCGCTCAGGCGACTGTAACAACCGAGGCACGCCTAACACTGCCGCCCAGGACCATCTTCGCTTCACTATTTGAGGTCTATTAATAGGCTGTAACTCCCACTTTGCATTCTACTGCCCAACACTGCACTCCAGAAGTTTAAAAATACCTTCGGTGCACAATTCACAAGGAAAACGGATAACGCACATCCATTTCGTCAGCCGAAGTCTTCGCGTGTGTACATGGCAGATGTCTTGACGAAGAACAGGGCAGATGACGTGTTTTTCCAACATTAGCGGATGTTGTTACTGCGCCATTTAAACATTTTCCGACTCTGTGCGTCATTTAACGACGTCGCCAGTTGGCAATATCACACGTCGGCGGCGACAGATGGATTAATGAGTATGGAGCAACGGTGCAATGACACTGACAGGCGAGACTCCGAAGTCCTCGAAGCGAAACCCGTCACACTGCCACTCTGTCCACCACAAATCTCACACGGACAGGCCTGAAATTTAACCCCGGGCATGCAAGGTGACAGGCCGGCGATTAAACTGCCTGAGTGACAGAACAATCAGACATTTTCTGGTGAAAACGATTTAATGCGTATCAGAAAACAACAGGTTTCCAAGGTAAAAAAAAAACGCGTTTAAACGCCTCGGTCTTGTTTTAATAAAACACAAAACCGAAAAACAATTTTAAGGCAATACTTAAAGCTGCATTTATTATTCGAAAATAATACCATATTATTCGAAAATAATACCATTAACTCAAAATTATTTGGTTCTCCCCTACGGCCACCTTTAGTCTTGTTTCGCTGCCTACATGCCTTACTTTACTTTAAGTAGAAGTACATGCGGACATTTGGTTTTGAAGGTATGAACAGAGTGGGACGTTAAAAATCCAGAGTTCCTCCAGATTGTATGTCAGTACAATAACCTCAAAGAGATAAATCGATAACCGCATCGAAAATCTACAGGTATACATGCATAATGCAAGTATGGACAGCTAGCGCTGCATTACAGTCTCCTGCATATTGTTACAACTTCATGCACGAGTGCAAATAGGAGCTACATCGCTGCGTAACCTTCTTATTCTTACAATGAAACCAACCAGATGTTCTAACTTCTCAAATTTATTTTTGGAATAAAATTCTAC
>Ga0123353_10019855_pt1 | contig 10009 bp, 6 predicted proteins | sample TergutLab28metaG_3_FD_92763 | JGI IMG/M metagenome (GOLD analysis project Ga0123353, IMG submission 92763) | Labiotermes labralis P3 segment gut microbial communities from Petit-Saut dam, French Guiana - Lab288 P3 | ecosystem: Host-associated > Arthropoda: Insects > Digestive system > Gut ...
TTTCCCCGGGGGGGGGGGGGGGTAAAGGCGGCCGGTGCGTAGGGCAGACAAACTTAGCACTTTCATGTGCCGACTGTCATGAAACCTGGGAGCCTGAACCTCCTGGAACCCTCAGGGCCTGTACAGTGATTGCTTTACCTTTCTTTTTGTAGGAAGCGTTAAATCACTGGATTTCTCACGGCCTGTTTGATTTCAAAATCTGTTTTCCACAAATGATCTTTGGTTGTGGTTGCGCGGACTTGCTTTAGATTTGATTGGGCTTAACTCAAATTGTTAGGAGATACAGGGTGCTTCAGAGATTAACATCATTTTCCGTAACAGGCATTAGCCCTCTTGAACTTGCACTATCTGCCTGCAGACCAGAGCAATCCAGTTGACATTCCTCTTCATTAGTCAACCTTTTGTTTTGGTGTGCATGAACATCAGCGTGGCTACTCCCAGCACAAACTGGCAATGAAATTGGGCAGAACCCAGTTTAGCGAAAAGGGGTTACCTTTTGTTTGTAGCTTAACCACAAAGACATGCAGCAGAAGTTGCGACGCCCGGGGCCAAATTGTTTGCTGGGTACCATAATTTTAAGGAGATTATAACGTTATAACATATATATAATGTACATAGTAGCCTACCTAGCAACCTCTTTGACAGACCTAACCATTTAATCTGTCACTTGGTGTCGTGTCCAATTGTCTGTGCCTCATTTTCTCTTCCCGTCTTATCACTTTTGTAACATGGTCTGTGTATAATCCAAAGAAAGAAACAAAAAACCTCCAATACTTTTTCAAATTACTTTAGTCACTGCACTGCTTCCGGTTGATGTTCTGTTGAAGTGGAATCGATCTCTTAGTCGGTTTACGTTTATTAGAAATTGCCGGATCATCTCTTGTCTGATATCGCAGTTTTTTTTACTACGTCATATCTGTATTTTCAACAAGAAAAATGTTATCCACAACATTTGTGGACACCTTTGCAATTCCCATGATTCCCAATTTTGTACTCTGGTAGTGTACATTCGGTTTCGTCACAAAGTATATAATGTGTTTCAATTCGCTTTACTGTGTACCGTTTTAGTGAAACGTCCTCAAAAAGTTGGACCGGGTAGCGTAGTCGGTATAGCGACTGGCTACGGGCTGGACGGTCCAGGGACCGAATCCCGATGGGGGCGAGATTTTCCACACCTGTCCAAACCGGCCCTGGGGCCCACCCAGCCTCCTGTACATTGGGTACTGGGTCTTGCCTAGAGGTAAAGAGCGGCCAGGGCGTGACGCTGGCCCCTCACCCCCTTCTAGTGCCGTGGTCAAGAAAGAGTAGAGCAATACCTCTACTCCCCCTATGGTCCGTACGGCCTGTACAGAGCCTCACTGCCTGTGCAAGGGTGCACTTACCTTTACTTTACCTCAAAAAGTTTGCATGTTTTATAAGAAAACTGTTGTTCACCGTTTCAGGATCCCAAGGGAAGTGCTGCAGTATTACACCCACTTAAAAATTCCTCCTTGTCACCGCATTAGGGTCTGCAGTGTTTCTTATTTTTATTTTTTATTTTGTATTTTTCCAATAGCATGGTTTTGATGCAAAGTTTCGTTGTAGTTAGGTAGCTAAAAAGTGTCTACGCGTGTCCGACCGCTAAGACCTGTAGCTGTGCATTCTGCTGCTCGCAGACACCACACTGCACAACTTGCTCGTTACATGCTGCAGTTTTTATATAACGGTATGAAAATGGCAAGCAGTGATATCTTAACCTATTTCAGACATTTTTATTCTCTTTTAGCAGTAGACACAGTTATTGAAATGGGAATTCCGTCTCGTTTCACCCTGATTTTAATTGATGCAAGCTTTTAATATGACTGCCATATAAATGTCAACCCCTTCTTTTCACCCTATTCAGATATACATGGCTGCTCAAAGTGTGAGTTTATGAGGGTTAACTGTTGCGGTCTGTCGGGGTTTTAATTTCTGCCCATGTCTTTGACCACATATGGGCTTTATAGTTGAGCGAAGCAACTGTATACGTGTGTTTGCTCTGTTTCTTGCATTGGTTTGCCTCATGTCACTATTTTTAGTGCTACTGCTAGCGGGTGCTCGTCAGTTTTGTGGTGCAGGCTAATGGTGGACCTGGAATTTAGCCTGGCATTCACCAACGTGTTTACGGGGCTAATTATCATGTTGATGAATTGATAACATCCAGGTTGTAGCATTGCTCAGCAGGTATTCGCAAGTCTCATCATGGAGGTTGGGGTTTAGTGACAGGCCATTCGATGTGGGATTTATGGTGGACACTGTTGCCTGTTCCATGAACCTTTTCTGATTCGAACTTCACCTATACATAAATTCTAAGGATACGGGTGAGGGGAGTTGGACACTGTCATTTGCTATGATCGTATAGCGGTGTTGATAGAGGGATGAAATATGAATATGGAGCACTAGTGGAATGACACTGACAGGAGGAAACCGAAGTACAAGGAGCTGCACCTATCCTGTTGCCACTTTTTGCACCACAGATCTCACATTACGGGCCTGGCATCGAACACCTCGCTTCCAGCGTCAGAGGCAGACAACTAACCACCTGAACCATGGGGCATGGCTGCTGAGAATACAAAAATAAATTAAGCTGTAATGGTGATTCATAGAATATTGTACGTGGACATAGAGGGACAGATCATTCTCAGGTATTCTTTGTATGAAGTGCACAACACTCAAAGTGCTGAATAACCTATTTGCAACAGTCACAGTGGTAAATAGTGCATCAGTGGACTAAGGAGCATATGCTGAGTGCGTTGTGTCAGTCTGTAGGCTGCATACATTTTATCGTTTGATTACAATCAATATATTTTTATGAAATTTGTTTTCGGGGTTGAATTTAATTTCTGCTCCTGGTGGTTCGGTAGACCCTTTAAATATAAATATATATATATTACATACAGAAGTATCCTGAGATTTGTATCAGCCAAATATGAACATTAGTGCCAGTGGTGTTTGCAAGATTGATATGATGAATTTATATAGTACATATAACCAACATTTTAAATACATCATTCTGCCTTTGTGATGTGATGAGCCACCCAGCTGTCTCTTTAAGGAACACCCCTTGTACTTATACCAGTTGCTCATTACAAACCTGCAAAATCTCTCATTAAGCATACTCTCTTCTTCTTCACAGGACGTGTGATCGTGTATTATGACGATAGTGAAGATGACATGGAGGACTTTAAGATGCATCCAAAGAAACTTGTGAAGATGATGAAAGGTATGAAGGTGAGTTTCGTTATGTGTTGTTGCTAAGGTTATTATATATTATATTATATTATATTATATTATATACTTATCCTTGTTTGTTGAATTTGATCTGAATACTTAATTCAAAAATCTGAATCAATTTTAATATGCAGAAGTTAATTTACGGGTTGTCCTGAAGAGGACAGTTCAAACAAACCCCATGTACGTGTATTAACTCTAGATACACAAGCAATGAAAAGGACGGTAATCCAGAGACTACGCAGTGTCTTTCACGAAATGAAGCCCCAGACATTTGTAGTGTATTCAGAAGGGGAGACAGCCCACTGACAGAACATTACCTTTTGTTGCATATCACATCTGCTGATTTCTCTGACGTTATTTTCTTCCATACACTATGTCTCTTATTTAATACACTGTACATGTATATGTACATTTTGATCTTGATGCACTGCGGTGTTGTTGATAGTGGATGATTTAGTACATAAAAATTGTGAATTGAGGCTGAGGCTTAATGTGTGTTGTATGTACACTGGTGTATCTGTTTGCTAACTTGTGAATTCTTTGTAAGTGTAATGAACAGGCTTCAGTGAAACCTCAGCCCTGATGATGGTAGCAGTATGTTTCTCCAAAATACTGGTTGTTATGTACCAGGCTACTCAGAATCTCTTCTTAACTACAAGATTGTAATCTTGTATTCACTGCCACTGAGGATATTGTTTTCCAGGATTCATCTTATGGTGTAAAAACTTCCTCAGTTTCTGTGGCTCATAATCCCGACTCTGCCCACGCTACACATCAAGAACTGAAGCACAGTTCAACTGTCCCATATGAGAGTAGTAAAAACTGTACATGTCAGTCACCGTGCTGTCTTACACATAAGGAAGAGTTACCAACTCAAGCAGATGAAGCACCTGATGTATCAGTACAATCAGAAGTAACATCGGATTCAAGTTGGTTGTCACTGCTGGATTATTTCAAGAAATCTGAAGAAGTAACATGTTCTACAGAACCCCAGTATGTAATGACTACTACTTAAACAATTTAAATGTTACCAATCTTCTGCTTGGAAGTTGTGACTTTTACAGGTAGCTTTTTTTACTGTAAATGGATGCATTGTGTGATTTACAAGTTAGCCCTTTTGTCTTCAAAAGTGGGGTGTTTACCTTGTAATATTACAAATGTCATTATTATTAAACATCAGAATTCAGTACTGGCATCAACTCTGTTGAGAGAAAAAGTTATGTACACATTCAACATTTTTTGCTTAGAAAAACAAAATCCATCTAAAATACCTAACTTCAGTAAAGCAAGAATATCAAATATAATTTTTTATGTGGTTGTACACAAAGATATTACACTCACTTCAACACTTATGACTCATACATTCAGTACCATTTATTGCTGCTATGTTATGTTCCTTTTTATAATTGCTACCAACTCTTAACTTACATATACATAGACAGAACATGTTAGAAAGGTACAGACCTCTGTAATTTTATGTTCATACACCCACTGATTTATACAGTGAATGTAAAATGAACGCTCATTTGAAGGGAACATGTGTCTGTCTGCATATTTTGTCTTTGAAACCACTAAATGAGTATCGGTGAAATGTGACAATAGAAATCTGCACTAAATGCTCATTAAGCTATGTTATGGCATGTATTTATCCAAGACATTTCATTTTAAAGTATATAAAGCTCAAATTTAACTTTATTGATTGGCTTCAATAATTATGTATGATATGAAAACTTAAACATGTTTCAGAAATCATTAAGGTATTCATCTTTATTTCACACGTGTTTTAATATGCTTAATATTTAATAAAAAATAAAGAAATTCAGATTTTTGGATAGTATCTTCTTTCTAAATTTTGTTACACCTTTCCACCCTTGTTCTCTGGTATTTGCTTTATAAACCAGACCTTGATATTCTTTTTTGTAACCTGCAGCTGCTATGTGGGATTAGATTTTCCAATAGTAGATATATTTACATGTTATACTCATACAGTGAAGGTTCCAATACTCACACAGAATGACAGTACATTGAATGTTTGTTGCAGAGTGCCAAAAATATTTTATTGCTCAAGAACTCACCAGCAGATACAGCAGGTGGTACGTGAACTCAGAAAAACAGTATACAAAGATGTGAAGTAAGTGTCTTTCTAATTCATGACTGGGTGATATATGAAGTTCATGGATTATTATCATTTGGGGTGTGACACTATGCAGTTTGGTAGATAGGTACTGGTTTGTCAGAGAAAGTTGCTTAAAAACACAAAACACCTTTTTTTTTTAAATTTTGTAATTTTATATGCATTTTTTGGTGACTGTGTAGTCAGACAAAAGTTTTTTTCAGCATTTACGCAAAGTGTCATCTTCATTCAAGTGCCTTATAAATATTTGTTAGGTTTCTGTTCTGTTGAAAAAATATTGAAACATAATCCATTCACCAAGATTCAGTAGGTTTGTGATTCGTACAGTGTTACAGTTTTCTCTTTGTAAAGGGACCCTAAAACCATACTGAATACATTCAGCAAGGCAGTTTAGGCACTGAGGCACAATGATTTTGACTTCAGTTATAGAAAATGTCATGTAATGAATGAGAACACTGCACAAGAATATAGTAAAATATGAAATGGTTTACAAAAAATAGACGCATGCTTAATTTTACCTTAAGCTTACAATAAGTATGTACACATGGTGAACATTATAGAATTCGTGGCAGGTGGATAAAACTGTACTAGCTAAGACATTCTGGACAGTTTGTCTTCCATTTTACCATGTAGTCCACCATTTTATATTCTCTTTGCTGATTTGTTTATTTTCATAACTTAAAAGTAATGTTAGGCACTAAATAATGTAACGTATTAAGGTACAAAGTAACAGTGTTATTTGGCTTGAAGGCTGTAGATGTTGTCATGTATTGTTAATTTTTTATTTCAGAATGACAATTCTCTCCAGTAGAGAGCATACTTGCATACAGACACCTTGGAGAGGTCATTCATTCCGAAACAAGACAGAAATGTGCCTTGCTCTGCTTGACCCTATTGAGGTACATACAGTAATTAGGCACAGTTCTAAAATAGTGGTACCTGGAACTCACAGGGATTTCTTCTTCTACTAGAAATAACTAGTTTTTGTTTCTTCCTGCCGCATTACTCACAATTATACAAAGTCCAGCGGGAAAACTGTGAAATGTTACGGGTTTTATATTCTAGAAAACATTGGACTTAGCCATCATAATGCTAATTCTTTTGAAAATGAATTAGAAAACAAGAATATTATGTAATCAGTGTTCAAAATTTGGGTTGTTATGTGACATTAAGTTTGCATCGATCCATACTATTACAGGAATGAAGGCACAGAATACAGCATTAAATGTAGGGAATATTTTGTTATATTCATTAAATTCAAGGCATTTTTTTATTGGATTTAATTTACCATTTTAAAGTAATGCCTGATATTCATTTCTTCTGTTAGAGTGTCATACAGGCATTAAGGTAAATTTGAGTGTTTGTGAGACTCGATACAACTGGTAGTAGGCATGGTAACTCATTTGATATACTCACTGTGCTGTAGGCTGAAGAGGTGATGAATTTCATTTCTATTTCCTCCAGGGGCAAGAAATTATTTCTTATCTGCAAAGTGTCCAGAATGGCTCTGAGGCATACACAGTTTCCTGTTTTTTATGTTTTGTTGACTGTGCATCCCTGTATAAACTTGTAAATAAAGCCAGCTTGGTGCACAATTGTACTTAGTATGTTTATTTCTTTTCTCTACATGTTTCAACCCTGCATATCAGTCATCCATACAGAGTGACAAGTACCAAGTGTCACATAGATACAGTTGTATCTCCTGATGATGGCATATAGTCGCCTGAAACATGTAAAGAAAAGAAATAAACATACTAAGAAAAACTGTGAACCAAGTTGGCTTTATTTATAAGATTATACAGTTTCCTGTCTGGTGGATATGTGGGTAAAGCAACAGGTTGTGAACCTGACCACTCCTGCCCATGTGGTGCCAAGGTTAAAACTGTAGTTACACCCCCTACTTTTCCATGTGCCTTCATGGTGTTGTATGAAATTAAAAGTGGTGCTACTGTTACTCGGAAGACCTTCACATACAGATATTGAAATTGTGGTTTGTGTGCTTGATGTGTAATGCTATAGATAATAAAGTAGGAAACAAATTGTGCTTTTTCAGGGACCTGGATGCATGTACAAGAATCCCCGTATGTCATCACATACTGCGCTTGAGAGCTGCAAGCTGGGGTCGCCGTGGGACTTGGAAGATCTAGTACAGGAAGGCCGAAGACTGAAGTGTTGTCCTTATTTCGCATCTCGGGATCTGATAGCCACAGCAGATATTGTTTTCTGCCCATATGTATATCTCATTGACCCAAAGATTAGAAATACCGTATGTACCAAGTTGGAAATTGTAGATTAAGAGAAAACACTTCTCTTTGATGTATTACTCTGCTGTGGATTGAAATGTTCTGATCTTAAGCAGATGTTTCTTGTTGTAAGTCTTTGAATTTCTGTACCACCACAGATGTTACCCCAGTGACATGTCATGCTCCTTCATCACAATGTCCCAAGACAATACCTGGATGCTTATGGCTTCTGATAGACCATCATACTTTTCATCTGAACTAAGAACTATTTTAATTATATTAAATATTTTATCCCATTATAACAACCATTATGTTATTTTTAAAAATCCTCTTCAGATTTTTCTACATTTTACTTCTGATTCTGGTAAAAATCCCAGATAAGTTTTTTTGTGATGCTACATGACATTAATTGGTACAGCATCAGTAACCCTATAATTTTTTAGGGTTGTTTGACCATGGATCTTCCTCATGAAATAAAGTGAAATGCCAGCTTGATGCAACTAGGTACTTTTATTGATGTATTCTTAGCTCAACATGTTTCGGGTACACATGCCCATCATCAGGAGCATTAGATGTTGAGTTGCAGCATATGGTTTTCTGCACCGAGGTGTTGGATGGGTGGTGGTCTTCAGAGCCACTGCATAGGTCGACCATCCGCACAGTACACACGACCTACTTGGCTGTCAAGACCACCACCCATCCAACACCTCGGTGCAGAAAACCATATGCTGAAACTCAACATCTAATGCTCCTGATGAAGGGTGTGTGTACCCGAAACATGTTGAGCTAAGAATACATCAATAAAATTACCTAGTTGCATCAAGTTGGCATTTCACTTTATTTCCTGTAGTTTTTCTTATTAATGTTTAATATGATATGTAAACCACCTACAACATTGTGCATCTGTTATTCCTTTCAACTTGTTCACTAACATTTTGGAAGAATCCATACTCGTTTCCTTCTAAAGGACTTTTGCCACAATTCCAGTTAACCTTTCTGCTTACTGTGACATTTTATGAATGTTTTTTTCTTTCTCAGCTATTGATTGACTTTGTAAGAGCATAAATGCCCTCTGTTGCATTCTCCATGAATGCTTGAGATATGACAGGTCTTGATGCATCTGCAAATTGTCCAGTTTCACAGAACTTATCAGTAAGCAGTTCCATACTATTGCAAGACATTCAGGGTTGATCAAACTGAATTTTCACTTATACTTTATATAAACTTTTACTTTTAATTTCAATTGAATTATCCTAACCCTGATAGGCTGAATTATTTTCTCATGTGAACCATTAGACCTATATGTATAGAAATGTAAATGGTTTTAATTATTAAGCATTACAGCACTGAATGACACACAACACATAAGTGCCTTCTTGTTGCATTTACTGTGAAGGAATATAGTAAGCAAAACAGTTAATTATTACAATGCACAGAATTGCCGAAAATTGTCAGTTAGTTATGTAAGTACAGTGTATTATTAAAGCATTGTAACTGACTTCTGATAACATGTAGAGTTGTGGGATTAAGGAAATTTAATTGATATTAATAGCTATATTTTTTACCAGGGATGTCTCCTGGGGGTAAAGACGGCCGGTGCGTAGGGCTGACAACCTTACCACCTTCATGTGCTGACTGTTTTGAAATCTGGGAGCCTGAACCTCCTGGAACTGTCAGGGGCTGTCCAGGCCTGTACAGTGATTTAAAAAACAAGCTATATTTTGGATCCAGGCATGAATAGGTTACCACATTTTGTAAAGCACAGCTATTAAACATTCATGTACAGCCTATTTTATTTTATCAAAGTGTAAGTAGTTGAACAGTTTCATCTAAGGACATGTGTTGTTAACACCTTGCCGTCCGGCCACACAGAAATGCGTGATTGCTATCCCATGCGTTGTTGAAGGGTCACGCATATCTGCGTTTTCTTATACAACATGCTGCTCATTTTCAGCGGGTCTGACTCACTTATTGCTTCAAGGTTATCGACAGCTTGATGAGGGATGCTTGGTCTCAAGTTACAAATAAACAGACCGGTCCTGACCCTCTATTTTTAGAACCATTGTTAGACTACAACAAAGAGACCAATCATTCAGTTATTCTCTCTTTTTTCCTTCAGTTGCAATCATGGCTTTGCATAGGAATGTTCTGCAAGAGGACGATATTTGGTGCAAGTTATATGCCAATACGCATTCCGATGTCTCTGATTATAGTGACAATGAAAGTTCGGAGAGTGACAGTGACGTCCCCACTAGTTCACTTAAACAATTGCAATCTTCTCTCTTAGTTGTTACTAGTGACAGTGAAACAAGCACAATAGAGGAAGAATGTAGTGAACCGGAGAACTCTGATGATATAACACATGATGTGTGGTGTAAAA
>Ga0123353_10019857_pt1 | contig 10008 bp, 6 predicted proteins | sample TergutLab28metaG_3_FD_92763 | JGI IMG/M metagenome (GOLD analysis project Ga0123353, IMG submission 92763) | Labiotermes labralis P3 segment gut microbial communities from Petit-Saut dam, French Guiana - Lab288 P3 | ecosystem: Host-associated > Arthropoda: Insects > Digestive system > Gut ...
ACAAAACCGTGTTTGCCGGCAGGGGCATCAAGTTGCTGCGAAATATCCGCTGCATTCTTCGGCGAATCAAAGGAAATCACAAAGGGAAACAATTCATTTTCCGACGCAAAAACGGCATAACTAAACAGGAACACAATAATGAATAAAACGGGAAATTTTTTCATAGTTGATAATCGGATAAAGGGATGGAGGATAGTTCACATTTGCATTATTCACGCAGTTATTTTCGTTTCGTCCAGCGGTACTTATTATTTTGTTTGTTGAATTCTTCGTTCCGTTTCTCGACGAAGGAAAAAATTTCCTTCGCAAGATGTGCTGACATAATTTCGGAGAATCTCATATCCTGCGATGTTTCTTTACCGTCGTCGCTTTTTACTTTCTTTTGAATCGGATACACTATAATCGGAAACATTGTTTCTTCTTTGTTCTTCTCGGCTTCTTTTTCTTTTTCCGTCTTCTTTTTATCTTTATCGAGAATAACGTTTCGGAGTTTATCGGCTAGTTCTTTACTTTCTGCATCGTTTTGCGGAATTGCTGTCATCACCGCAAGGTTTTCGAGAATAAAACGGTTGCCGCGAAATCCCTTAGTGAAGTCGGATAACAACGCAGTCATTGCCGGAGAAATTGCAGCGTTCCGCATCATCTGATTCCGCTGCATCTGCTGCTGCATCGCCTGAGGGTTTCCCGGATGCTGCATATTTCCGGCGTTTGCTGCCATCAATGATGCCATCGTCTCCGCTCCCTGCATAAAAGGAGCCGGCGCGATTAAAACCAGCGTTTTCGTGAACTTGTCGGAATCCTTGTTCTGCCAATCGTAAGATGCCAAAATTGCTGCCAGAGTCGCGCTGCGCCCCACCCCGACAATTACGAGCCGATTCATGTTGACATAACCAATATCATGACGACCGATGAGGGTTTTTCTCAAAAGCGGCAGGTCAGCAGTACATATCAGCGCATAGTCCTCATTTTGAAATGTTTCTTCTTTATATTCTCTGTTTAATTTCCACTGCGGCGTTGCAATGGGCTGCTTCTGCGATGCGGGCATCGTCTGTAATTCATTTCGACTGGTACTGTTTCCGTGCCCCCGCAAATCCGGTTGAAGAACGGCATATCCGGCATCGTTCAGCATTCTGGTAAGCGAGGCGAACTCGCTGCCGCGCCCTTTGATGTCGTGAAGCAAAAGAACCGGAGTTGTTTCTTTGTCGCCGTCGCCGTAATAGTACATTGCCGACAAACGGACGGGACTAGGTTCTTCGGTTTGGAATTTTTCACCGTATAGTTCCAGCGATTGTCCTTTTTTTTCGGATTCTCTTTTCGTCTTTTTCGGCGCGGCTTCATCTTGAGCCGAAACAATCGAAACCGCAGCGGTGAAGAATACCGCCGTCAACAACAGAAAGAAACTTGTCTTAAAAATCTTTTTCGTTTTCATTTTTAATCACCTATATCCAAAAGTGTGAACAACAACAAGACGATTTTAATCTGTTTCCGGGAAAAAACAAGCGGTAAAATTACATACCGTCTTAGAGACGGTGGTTAAACATCAGCGGCTAAACTTTACTCTTTCGCTGCCGAAATTGCGTTCTTGACTAATTTTCGCATAAAAGAGGCAGACGCTTTCTCGCCGGTGAAAAATTTGAATTGCAGACACGCTTGTCCGACAAACATTTCGACACCGCTGATAACTGTGCAGCCCCTGGTTGCGGCTTCCTTAAGAAACAACGTGTTTTCGGGATTATAGACCGCATCGAACACCGCCATTTTTCGCTGAAAAGCACGGCGTTCAAACGGCGACTCCTCCACGTTGGGGTGCATCCCAATCGGCGTACAGTTGGCAATCACATCCGGCGCGGGTTCCATCGACATTCTTGAACTCCAGTCAATCATTTCAACTTCCAGTGCTTGCGATACCTCTTTAGCCCGACTGGCGTTAATGTCGGTAACGGTAACCATTGCCCCGCGTTTTTTCAGTCCATACACCAACGCCATACCGGCACCGCCTGCGCCGAGTACCAACGCTGTCTTCCCTTCCAGGATACCGGGATTATCCTGCGGTTTGCCGCCCATCGCTATTTCAATGCTCGACACCGCTGCCAAATAATCCGTGTTAAAACCCAGACGTTCACCTTTGCGAAAGACAACGGTGTTGCAGGCACCGATACTGTCCACCGCCGGGTCCATTTTTGTCAGCGATTCCATTACCTTCACTTTGTGCGGTATTGTCACGCTGATGCCTTCAATATCCCACTGCGGTGCGAACTTGATAAACTCCGCAACCTGCTCTTCGTCAAGCGGAAACGGTACATAGACGGCGTTGATTTTCTGTTCGATAAACGATTTATTATGTATCAGCGGACTCAAACTGTGTCCAATCGGATTGCCGATGATGCCGAAGACCTTCGTCTTTGCATCGGTCAATTCATAATGATACAAGTCGAGCATTTCCTTGTACACCATCAGACCGGGTGCAACGATTCTGTCTTTCGAAAAAGTTGCAAACGTGAACGGCATGCCGAATTTCTTTGCCAAAATGCGGGTCGCTTTACCGGATTCACCCATGCAGATTCCGACAACCCGCACACCGCCTCCGTCGCCGTTCAGTTTCGTTCCGTACTTTTTTGCTTTGGCATTTTTTTCACGAATAAAAGCGATAAAGTTAAACATATCGGCGATGCTTTTCGGATTGACGGCGATTTTGATAACATCGGCATCTTTCCTGAGCATTTCGCGGTGCAGTTCTTCGAGATTGTCCGGTACACCGTTGGTCTTGTGATAACTGATAACTCGCAGCGTTTTTCCAAAGCGGGGAATCTTGTTGGCAATATCATATTCAAGGTCAATGAATTCCGGCTGTTCCGCAATAGCAGCGCGGAGCAGCAATAGCCGCTCTTCTTCGGTGCCGTTCCAAAGTCCGCCGTCTTGTTTTCGGCGCACTGTTACCACTGTTGCTGTCGGACGGCTTGGAAGCAGCCGATGAAGTTCCGGCGAGCGGCGCAAAAAATCGAGACGCAATTCAACTAATTGAACACCATCGGCGGCTAGTGCCTGATGTTCGTTAATCATTCGGGTATGACTTCCGCAAGCAATTGTAACGCAAATCATTGTGGTATATTATCGTAAAAAGTGTTAGTTTATAAGGCAACACGTACTGATATTGTACCCGGCTTTTTCAATGATTTCAACCGTCCGAAGATGTTCAATCATCTTTCTTAGGAAATGCCCTACGTTTTTCACGTTCTTTCAGATATTCTTCGGGTATCGCATCGCCCGGCTTCCATGAGTCCGGACCAGGTCTCCATTCGCCGGAGGCGTTGGCGGTTACCGGAGCGTTGTCTTTCATTGCCATCTTACGAAAGTTCTCGAAAATCTTTTTGACATGCTCCGGCGGGTTGTCAATCAAGTTTTTCATTCGTTCTATCTGCTCGTCGGTAAGCACATCGAACATCTTGAATTTCAGATTGTTCGCGAGAACGTTGCCTGCCTCCGTGAATTCCCCCATTCCCTTCGCATATTCCGGGTATTTTTCCACAACCTTCTTACTTGCTTCCGTGCTGATTCTTTTGCGTTCCTCTGGGTCTGTAACGTTATCTAATTTATCTCCAATCTCTTCTTGGAATTTTTCCTGAAAGAACAACTGTCCTTCCACCAATTTATCAACTTGTTTTTCGTACTCGGGTTTCAATTCCCTTTTAATATCTGCCAGTTGTCTCTTTTGTTCGTCTGAAAGGTCTAATGCCTCGAACATATCCGGCGAAACAAAAGGATTGTTAGCCATGGTTGAAATCAGGTACTCTTGGATTTTCCTGAATTGTTCCGGCGACAAGGTCTCATTGATGAGTTTGTCCCGCCTTTTCTGAATGACATTATTCATTTCCATTTGCAGGTCGAAGAATTTCTTTTGCGTTTCTTCCGAAGCATTTTCTGCAAACGGACCGCCGGGCATTTCGGTTCGCATCCGCCTCATTTCATTGAGAATCGGCTTGAGTTCAGGGTCTTCACTGTTCAATGTCTTTTTTGTATGGGCATCTACGATTTTTTGACGCTGCTCTTCCGAAATACCAAGTGCCTCCGCATTACCGTCAACGTACAACAGACCAAAGGTTGCCGAACCAATTCGGTTGTCCCAATTGAAAAGGTAATCCAGTTTTATTGAGTTTTCCCTGACTCGTTTCATTGCTGGTGAGCGCATCATTGCACGCTGATTTTCACGGGCTTTTCGTTGGGCTTCCGCGTTTTGAGCGGATACCAATGTCGTCAAACCGAGCAACAAAACAACGGTCAGACCGCAAAAAGTGAAATGAGTCGTCTTCATGGCAGGGAATCTCAAAAAAAATGATTTATATGTGCGGGGGCTAAAGCCCCCGCCTCTTTGAACTCTTTGAACATTACGCTACCGCAATCGGTGTCCGTTTCTGAATCGCTTCCATTTCCTTCAGAGCAATAACCAGCGCATCGCGGGCAAGTGAACCGCCGAGAATCGGAGACGGTTTGCCGTTCTTAACCGAATTCACTACTTCGCTCAACTCATTGGCAAACACACCGACTTCGTCAATGTTCGGCAATTCGGGTTTCTCAATTTTGCCGTCTTCCGTCAGCACTTTGAGACCTTCGGCATCAAGCACCAGCGTTGCCTTTTCAAAGTGTACTTCATAGTTTGCCATGAAAGGACGACCCTGTTGAAAAATACAGCCGCTGTTCGAGGTAACGAGAATATCCTTGTCCTCGAACAAGAATTGCGTGCTGAAGTATTCCGGCACATCTCCCCGCAAGCGACCGGCACTTTGTACGCTTTTCGGCATACCGAACAGCAGCCGGATGAAATGCGCATCGTGGATGTGCAGGTCGAGCAAGGGTCCGCCCATTGTGTCCATGTTGTAGAAATTCTTCAGCCAGACCGGGTCAGAAATCACGCGGTTGAAATGTCCGCCGAGGATTTTTCCGTATTTCCCCGAAACCGCCGTATCATAAACGAAGCGGTAAGCGGTAAAGAACGGCAAGACATGAGCGACCATAAACAGTTTGCCGTTCTTTTCAGCGGCAGCGGTCATCTTGTCGGCATCGGGAATTTTCAACGAAATCGGTTTTTCTGAAAGAACATGTTTTCCCGCATTGAGCGCATTGACCGCAACTTCTGAATGGGCAGCGGGCGGAAGACAAATATCGATGAGGTCAACGTCCGCATCGGCGAATAATTCGGGAAGAGAGGCGTAGGTTTTCACGCCGGTTAAGTCCATTTGTGTTCCGCGGGGACCGAAGTTGCCTTGAATAGCCGTCCAATCACCGGCGCGGCGTTCCGGCAGCACTTCGCAAATAGCGGCAACTTTCACGCCTTCAATTTTCTGATAGGCGAGATAATGAATCATTCCCATAAAACCGAGACCGGCAATTCCAACTTTTAACATTACAAAACTCCTGTGAAAAGATTGTACGAAATAAACTAACTAAACTTGTTGCAGCGCAACTTGTCAACATTTTAACAGGAATGAGGATACACCGCAAGAGACGCAAAGAATTCGCAATCGGAAAGACCAAAACCGGAACGGAAAGGGTTATGAAACAAGTCCATTGCTCCTTCAGGTAAATGCAGGTGTATCACCCTCAAGTTAATGTCTATGGGGTGATAACCCGCCGTTTGCACTCTCTAAATAGGCTCATTCGTAAATATAATTTGCCAAGAACGCATTTCCTAACTTGGTACATACTTCTCGGACAAACTCGATTGGCGTGTCTTTTGCCGAGTGTAAAATTATTTTTACCTGCGTGTTGTCTTTGCCTTCGGATAGTTTATTCAATTCCGCCGGCAGTGTTTCCAAGGTGACCGGTTTGCCGTCTTTTGTTACCGTTTCATCAGCGGCAATTTTCAACTGCACATAAATCGGTACTTCCGTTTCTGCTTTTTTGATAATTTCGTCAATCGAAATTTTCAACGCCGTTTTATCGCCCCCTTGTTTGCTTAAGTCGGCTGCACTCATGAAAGCAAATATCTCAATCGTTTCCCGCGGGTCAATCGGGGACTTACCGCTCTTGAAAAACTTGCATACCTCATCCACCAGCGGCTTATAACCGGCGTAGGTATCGGCAAGGGTAATGTTTTTTTCACCGAAAACGACTGCACCATAACCTCCTTTTCCTTTTCGGATACCGCGGAAAGTTCCGATTCGTTCGTCTTCCCAGACACCCACTACGAGTTCCGTACCGGCGGTCTGCGTTCTCGTCACGGTTTTACAGCCGGTTCCCATTATCGTAAAAAGAATTTCGACACCGTGAATTCCGTACCAGTACAAATCAGGGTGTTTGTCGTTCAGCGAACACGGTCCCCATGACGCACAGCCGACAGTTTTTCCGGCGGGCTGCTGATTGCGGGCTTCCTGATAAGCGGGTGAATAACGTAAAGATGAAGCGGAGAACACCGGCACTCCTTGTTCCTGCGCAAGTTTGAAAATAGCGACTACGTCCGCTAGTGAACCTGCCATTGGTTTGTCAATAAAAAGCGGTTTTTTCGCCGCTATCACCGGTTTTGCTTGTTCGAGATGCGGTCTGCCGTCAACACTTTCCAGTAAGATGCCGTCAACATGCGGCAGCATCGCTTCAATGGACGGATAAATAATAACGCCGCCTGCTTTTAATCCATCGGCATATTGCTGGACGCGGTCCCAACTGCCGGGATTGTCGGGCATACCGCCGGGGTAAGCAGCAACGACTTTGAATCCCTTGCAAGGGTCTTCCGCATTGGGGTCGTTGAGAATTTTGGTGAATGCCGGCACATGCGAAGTGTCAGTGCCGATAATTCCGACGCGGAAAACTTCGTCTGCAAGCAAAGCAGTTGCCGGAAAAATGAAAAGAAAACAGAAAAGGGAACGGAGAAAATTGAAACGCATAAAAAACCTCTTTTGGATACGATGTTGCAATTCGAACAATTTGGAGTTAAAATTATTTAGCAATTTCGTCCTCTTTGAGGACGGGCTAAACGTGAACGATTTTATTATCCGCTTTTTTTGTTTTTTATCAACTGTTTTCAAAAAATAATTTTTTAACATGACTTCGTCTGTTTCAAATCCGCAAAAAAGTCCTTTCATAGGAATGCTCGCCTCGTCTTTGATTTTTCTGCTTGCCGGAAGCGGTGTTACCACTTACTATTACATGCATCAGGAAAATGCCCGCCTGCAAAATAGGGATTTTCTAGAAAAGCAATTACTTTTATTGGGTGACAGCAGCCAGGGAAAACCGAAACGCACGCCGACACTTGCTCTTATCAGAACCGACATCGCAAATCAGGGAACGCTGCCGTCCATACGCACCTTTCAGGGTCGGCTGCTTGAAATCAAAAACACAACGCTTGCGTCCGAAGTTACCGGATTGGTTTCCGAAATGTCAGTTGAAGAAGGAAATTTCGTTAAAGCGGGAACGCTCATCGCACAGATTGATGTTACATGGATAAAGTTCATGCACGAAACCGCTGCGCGGCAAATCGAGTTGCGGAGGTCCGTGCTTGAATACGAAAAAAGCGAAATGCAGCGTCTTTCCCTATTGGTTGAACGCGGGGCAGTAACGCAAAGCGAATATCTTCTGCAAGTTAATAAAGCAGACCAGACCCACACGAATCTTGAAATCGCTAAAGTCGTATGGGAAGAGAGCGGCGAAAAACTGAAACGGACAAAGATTGTCGCTCCGTTTGACGGATACGTTGTCAAGAAGATGACGGAAGTCGGTTCGCTGCTTTCACCGGGCAGTCCGATAGTACAAATTATTTCTTCCGGCGAAATTGACGCTGTTGTACCCGTAACGCAAACGGTGATTGACCGAGTTGCACTCGACGACCAACTCGCCGTTAGTATTCATGACCTCAATATGAAAGTGAACGGCAAAGTTCATCTGATAGTACCGTATGCGCCGTCAGTCGGTCCGCGTATGTTTCCGGTGCGCATCCGTCTTCCGAATGATACGGGTCGGCTAAAATCCGGTATGGCGGTCGAAGCACTTATTCCCGAAAGTGAACCGAAGCCCGGTCTTATTGTGCCGGTTGAAGCGGTAATTGATAAACCGGACGGCAGAACAGTTTGGGTTGCGATTGTCCAGAAAGCAGAAGGGGACCAGCCGGAAAAAGTTACCGTGCATCCGATTCCGGTAAAAATTCTTGCGCACGCTGTTACTACATGTTCCATTGAACCGGAGACCGAAGACGGAAAAAAGTTGCTGGTCGATAAATCGCTGGTGGTTGTCGAAGGCGCAGAGCGGCTCACAGCAGGGCAGTTCGTCAGAATCAAGGAGATTGACCCGAAATACCTGAAGGACTTACCGACAGGTTCCGGACATTCCGTTATAAGAACGGTGAAAGAAGAATAATTTTGTTGTGTTTAGCCGCCGTTTCTAAAACGGCGTTATTAAATGGTTTTCATTTACGTTATTGAGGGTTCTCTATGAAAAAAACACTTATCCTTGCTGTTTGTTTTCTCGTTTCGTTCACATTCATTTCTTCCGCACAGGAAAAGAAGCAGGCGGCACCGCCTGAACCGCCGCCGCTGATTCCGAATGTGCTGACAAAGGAGAACGGTTATGACCGCGACCCGAAGTTAATGATGACGGAATTTCTGCAATCCGAAATTGCGGTAAAACAAGTCGAATGGACTAACCGCTACGACAAGTTAAAAACAGTTGAAGACATTGCCGTTTATCAAAAGGAACGGAAAGAGTATATGCAAAAAGTTCTCGGCAAGGGATTCGACCGCTCATCGCCGCTGAATCCGAAAGTCACAAAAGCGATGCAAAGAGGCGAAGTAGGCAAGAACGGTTTTAAGATAGAAATGCTCGTCTTTGAAACCGTTCCGAATTTTTTCGCTACCGCAGCGGTTTATATTCCAGACGAAACGCGTTTCAAACCGCCGTATCCCGCAGTCCTCGTTGTGTGCGGTCATTCCGTCACCGGCAAGGGACGAGACCTATACCAGCGTGTTCCCGCCCTTGCGGCAACAAACGGATTGCTGGCATTAACCTTAGACCCGATAGACCAAGGGGAACGCTCGCAGCGTCTTGATGAGAAAGGCAAACCGAAAGCACAGGGGACATCGGGACACAATGTCATTGGTGCGCAAAGTATTCCGCTTGGACGCAATGCCGCAACCTTCGAAGTTTGGGATATGATGCGCGCACTTGATTATCTGCAAAGCCGCCCCGACGTGATTAAGGATAAAATTGGAACTACCGGTACCAGCGGCGGCGGAACACAGACCTCGCACATCATGGCACTTGATGACCGCGTTGCGGTTGCTGTGCCGAGTTGTTATATCTGCAACCTTTTCAATTTGACTGGCGGATTAGGACCGCAGGATGCCGAACAGAATTTGTTCGGACAACTTGCTTTCGGAATTGACCACGCCGACTACGGCATTATCCGCGCGCCGAAACCGCTTTTGATTGAAACGGCAACCTCCGATTATTTTCCGGCTGTCGATGCGTGGGGAGCATACCGCAATATCAAACGGATTTACAGCCGTTTTGAATTGGACGAACAAGTTAGTATTACCGAAACGGAAGGCGAACACGGCTGGCATAAAAACCTGCGGCAGCAGTTAGTCAGATGGTTTCTCCTCTGGCTCGCCGGACGCAACGAAGCAATCGTCGAAGCAGAGGACTTACCGATTTTTCCTGACAAAGAATTCCTTGCAACCGAAACCGGCGAAGTAATGAACCTCGAAGGCGCAAGGTCTGCTTTCGATTTGAATCGGGATTACAACGAAGAACTTTTGGCGGTGCGAAAAGCGAAGAATGCGAACCGCTCAAAAGACGAATTGCGAAGTGTTGTCCGAAACATCGCGGGAATCCGTCCGCTTGATTCAATACCGGCAGCAAAGACAAAGGATTTTAAAAACAATGTGCTGACTCCGATTCCGCCGGTGTTTGAACCGGTTGCTTCAAAAATCGAGAAGCATATTTTCATCACGGACAGTTCCGCTGATAAAACAATCGAGTTGCCCGCCTTCGTTTTCTTCCCGAAAGAAGACAAGGGAACTAATG
>Ga0123353_10019858_pt1 | contig 10008 bp, 7 predicted proteins | sample TergutLab28metaG_3_FD_92763 | JGI IMG/M metagenome (GOLD analysis project Ga0123353, IMG submission 92763) | Labiotermes labralis P3 segment gut microbial communities from Petit-Saut dam, French Guiana - Lab288 P3 | ecosystem: Host-associated > Arthropoda: Insects > Digestive system > Gut ...
ATTATTATTATTATTATTATTATTATTATATAAAATTACAAAACATTCAACATGGGAAATATGATTACATGTCACTAACTGCAACTACAGAACAGCTGCAACACTATGTACTGTAGAAACATTGTTTGTGTGAGGTATGTAATGGTAATATGCTGCTTAAAGGTGATAAATAATAATAATAATAATAATAATAATACAGCAAAACCATTAGATAGGAATGTAATACGAAAGAAGGCTGAACATAAATTCAAATTTAAAAAACTGAGTACAGAAACTCAATGAAAGTGAAACACGCCAAGTTTTGCTAAGCCGGCAGCCACTGGGCCACAGGAACTGCTGCTGCAGACCGAACGGGCTGCAGGAAATGTCACACAGGCACTGAATAGCCAGACTGGAAACATCACAGATGACAGACAAAGTGCAGCAAGCAGCAACGTTAAGGCCGAGTAGTGAGGTGCACCGTTGGTTCAAAAGAATAATTGGTGGAAACGAACGGAAGGTGAGACGACAGGATGATGATGATGATGATGATGATAACGATTATGATGATGATGAAGAGCGGCTCGCAGAGTTAACAGACGCTATAAAAAGCATCTAAAAACCTGAAAAGATAATTCAAAGCCTCAAGTATCCTGAGACGCTGGTGTTAGCACCGTTGAGATCTTAATGACCATGCGAGCCAATTATCGTCATTACGAACACAAAGTAAAACTACTGACACCAACTCTCTTTGAAATGAAAACACAAAACAATGGGATCATAAATAATAATAATGATAATAATGAACAGGGGTCGAAAGTTACGAATGTTATACATGGACACTGCAGCTGTTAGCAGTCCTGCTGGAGATTTGCGGTTCTTACAGTGGTGACTGCGGGTTTATGATGCCGTGTAGACTGGTACCTCACAACATTACACGCAGAATCATCCCAGATGCGTCAACTTCAGCCAGCAGAGTCCTTCTCGTAGAAGCTAACAGTTCCTCAGCTCACCAACAATCTACTCTATTTTATGGAAGTCTAATTTTTACCATTGTGTTTAAAAAAAACCGGCTACTTTTCTCTGTTCTGAGCCAGATGAATCCAATCCACACACTCCCATACAATTTCAATATTTATTTTTATATAATCTTCTCATACATGTTTATGCTCCTTAAAGTGATTTCGTTCATTCACATTTCCTCATCAATATTTTACGTGCATTTTTCTCTCCCCCAAACGTGCCACATGTCCTGCCCATCTTATTGGTAAGAAATGCAAATAAACGAAGTTCCTCATTATGCAGTACTCCGCAGTCCGCTGACAGTTCCTGCCTCTTATGCTGAATGATTTTTCTCGTCTCACTCTTATCGAACACCCTCGGCCTGTGTTCTTCTATTAAAAACAGGGACCAAGTTTCGCACCCATACAAAAAATTGGTAGTACTACTTTCAGTAAAGGGTTTTGGGTATCGAGACGTGTTTTATCAAAGTCACTGTTTGCTGCTTTAATCTCAATGTGACAATATGTGTTAAACAGGTGGAGACAAATGTAATGTAAAGGGAGGAGAGGGCACACAGCGACAGAAATTAGGCCAGAAGTCAGTTTATCGATTGCTAATTAAATTCTTACCAGACAGGCAATGTAGGCATAAAGTAACACTGAGAGGCGTTCGTGCAACCACTGTTACGGTGGAAAAGGAATGAATATTACACAACTTGCGTGTGTGTGTTTGTAGCCTTAGGTACCCAGCATGCAATGCTCACGCGCCATATTGTCATCTGTGGTCTGTCCGGCTCTACAAAATTTTCCACATTTTCTCATAAACGGCACGAATTTCGGAAAAAAAAATTACTGAACACAAAATGTGTGTTTTGATTTTATGCGCAACTTTTATCTGAAATATTTCTCATTTTAAGAAGAAATGAGCGAGATGCTATCAAAAATGTATGTCGGTCTTCACGTCAAGTGCCGGTTGTTCTTGTCCGATTCTAATGAAACTGGAATTTTTCTGGATAGAATTTTCGAAAAATCCTCAAATATCAAATTTCATAAAAATCCGTCCACTGGGAGCCAAGATGTTGCATGCGAACGGGCAGACATGACGAAGTTAATAGCCGCTTTTCGCAATTTTGCGAAAAGCGCCTAAAAAGTTCTCATAACTTCTCTACAGTGAGTGACAGAGCGGGCCACGATTTTGAGAGCCAGATTTAAGCTTTAGTAGCGCACAAACGCTGCGTCAGCGGATAAAAATGCAGGCAGATTTTGGCAGTTTGTGACAATTTCATCCAACTGGAACTGACAGTGCGCGAGAAAAATAGCAAATGTCATAACACAACGCATTTCTGTAACAGACGACCAACCGCCATTGCATCGTTGGCTTCGTAGTTTAAAATAGCCAGTAATGTAGGACGCATACTTCCCGAATGGCATGAACAAAGGTAGCCAGGCGGAAAGTGAGATGGACTGCGACATCGGGAATGTGGCGTCAGAGCTTGAGGTGTGGTTCTAAGGAAGTGGCAAGATGCAAAGAACGTGTTCCTTTCTGCTCCTGTTGCTTTGTATGGGTGTCAAACTTGGTCTCTCACATTGAGGGAGGAACACAGGCTGCAGGTGTTTCAGTTGGAGTTGCAGAGGATTATATTTGGGTCTAAGAGGAAAGAGGGAATACAGGAGTGAATAAGACCGCATAATGATTTGTAATGCTCAGAAAATATTATTCGGGTGATCAATTCAAGGAGAGAGACGTGGGCGGGACATGTAGCACGTGTGAGGGACCGGACAGTTGCATACAGGGTTTTGGTGGCGGCACCTGAGGGAAAGAGACCACTTTGGAGGCGTAGGCATAGAAGGAAGGATAATATTGAAACAGACATATAAGAAGTAGGATGGGGAGACATAAACTGGATTGATTTGGCTCAGGATAGGGACAGGTGACGGTCCTCTTGTGAGTGCGGTAATGAAGCCTTCGGGTTCTACAAAGCGCGGGGAATTTTTTTGACTAGCTGAGAACTGGTTAGCTTCTCAATGACTCTGCTCCATGGAGTTGTTCAATTCCGTCCTGCTCAGTGCTGGACCAAAATCTGTGTGGACGCCGCACGTTTTGGGAACAGACACTACGACACAGAATTCAGTAACGCCCAGGCACCAGGCTGCAGAAGTGGGCTCAGTAAACAAGAAAATCGTTGTGAAATTTACTAAAAAAAATGTTTTTGCCGAAACGATGTGTTCAGCGGAAGAATGGGAAATGGCTGAACTGGGAGACAACGTTTCCCGTCACTGTGTGTATACTGGCACACCGCTACATTGGGTGTTACAGCAACTGTGCGCGTAGTTGTCCCTAGAAAAGGTGATCGAAGAATCCAGGTAGAAAGACAGGACGGCAACAGCAACTCATGACCTCTAAGGGACTAAAAGAACTCACACTGATGAGCCTTCGAACGGATGGAAATTCTTAAAGAGGAGGTCGTTAAGGTCACAAGGTCACAGCTGAGCGGGTAACAGGAATACGGCACAACAAAATCCTTCGATGTTTCATTTCGGTCCATCAATCCCGCACTCCGAAATCAGGTTCCTTGAGTGCATTTTGCACTACACTACAGCATACACGTCAAAAAGTGGAATAACAAGATTTCGCAAGCTAAAACCAAGGAATTAATGTAAAAGTGAAAGAAATACATGCAGGACTTAGTTCGAACCCCAGTAAGGTTCGTATTTGTGTCCCAAAGCTGGCGTATAGTATCACGAATGAAGAGAACCAGGCGAGGTGTGATATCAGTGTGGTGACGTATCTGCTGGGAGCACTGCAGCTGGGTAATAACTTACAGGCTACAACGTTTTGACGCACATTACAGGCATAATCTACCTGCTGTGAAAATATCAGGCTGTATGACTTTTGCAGAGTTTTGCTGCTGCATGACACACAGTGACACAGAACACTTTACTATCACAAGGCAGGCAACACTTCACTTTGGTCAGGTACCTGGAAAAGCTTTCAAAGCTAAGGCTGGATACTGGATGAAAGCACAAAGTACCAACCAAGACACTTACCAGAGACTGTCTGTCTCTCAGTTCTGATCCCACTGACGGGCGCCAAAGGTAAAAAGGCAACATACGTAAAAGATGTTCGTGACGTCACAATACTTTTGTAAGAAGGGCGCGAGTCATACGGATCAGAAACTGTAAATGGGGAAGACATTACGATGACAAACACAACATTTCAAAAGTTACTGTACATTTCCGTGTACATTTATACACACATACTCAGAACTTATAACGTTCTAGAGTAAAGACTGAATCCCTCCTACAGCGCCACCCTCCCTGAACAGAAGCCGCCTATCAAGCAGTACTTCCATTTACCGCCACCCACAGCACAGCGCTACAAACTGTGGTGAAAAGAAAAACACCAACACTCTATCTGGGTTTGTCTGTTTATAGGTTTTGTTGACTTTTATTCATTGACATTATGAGGCACAATAATTTCAAATCTGACATCAGAAGCTTCGCAGACATATCGATACATATCGATAACCGTTTTTTGGCACGTAAAACGAAGATATAATTTTTAAATTTATATACATTTTAGTCAGCCTGCCGTCTGTCCGCCTGTACGTCACATTAGTAATAATACGGGCCAACAAAAGTAATTTTCTACTAAGCACTTAGACGTTTCTATGCACCAACCACAAAGACACACAACGATTCCGTCTCCCTTCACACCCTCAGGTGTCGCCCTGTGAACAGAGTCACAAGTGGTAACAGCTATCCGCGCAGTGCTGCTCTGTTCTGGTTAAAAAAAAGTGGCTGAACAGCCGCGAGGAATACAGCTTTCTGGGACGTGACGCCGTGTACATTTGCCAACTTACCGGAGGAAACTTACGCCTCCATTTGCACAGCAGATTAGATTTTTGTGCACTTGCAAAGTACACCAATTGACGTCCACTGTGCTTATTAACACACCGATTGTACTTTCGGGGCATGCGGTACGTATGGGGGGACAGCAGAATGGCGGGGAGACCTGAGTAAAAAAGACGGCTTGGAGCCCATGTGCGTATATGGGGGAATAATATTAAAGTGGATCTTCAAGAGGTGAAATGGGGAGGCATGGACTGAACTGATCTGGCTCAGAATAGATAAAAGTGGCGGGAGCTTTTGAATGCGGTAATGAACTTTCAGGTTCCATAAAATGTGGGGACTTTGGTTGAGGTCCAGTTAGCTTCTTAGAAAGGATTTTGCTTCATGTAGTTAGTGACTTAGTTACATCGCATCTTCACTGGACGCTATACAGTTCGAGTTGCTGACAGCATCGTTAAATAAACTGCAGCTAAATAAATAAATACAATCATCATTTCGGTTATTACAAAATATCCCACATTACGCGACTTTCCGACGAAGCACAACCACCCAGAAGATTCACTCTTCCCCCAGTTCAGTCCGAAGGGGTGTACAGAAACACAGGCCTGTATGCTAGCCAGCATACAAACTTCAACCCTAAAGAAAGGGAGCCAATAGAAATTGAATTTCCAGGCCTTAGTAACGCACAGCCGACTAACACTACGGATTACTGTTCCTGTTTTTACTTTAATTTATTTTTGTGACCACCATACTGCTCAATCACAGACCGTGTTTACGTACGATTCATCGTATATAAACCAAAAGATTCGCATATCGTCACTACAACTGTCAACAGTACTGCGCACAATATGGGGTGTGTGTATACACGTACCTTCAGTACCAAAATTACCACAGTGAAGTTCCATAAGATGCCAAGGCCAACCGACAGCTACGTAACGATGCTTAGAGATATCATGTTGTCCCTTGACATTCTGCAGTATTACCCCATTACTAATTGCAAGTATTTCGAAGGTCCATTATTATGCAATTCCAGGACCATACATACAATTCCAGGACCTTACATTCAATTCCAGGACCTTACATACAATTCCTAGACCTTACATACAATTTCAGTAACTTATATACAATTCCAGGACCTTACATACAATTCCAGGACCTTACATAAAATTCCTAGACCTTACATACAATTCCAGGTCCTCACATAAAATTCCAGGACCTTACATAAAATTCCTAGACCTTACATACAATTTCAGGACCTTACATACAATTTCAGGAACTTATATACAATTCCAGGACCTCACATACAATTCCTAGACCTTACATACAATTCCAAGACCTTACATACAATTTCAGGAACTTATATACAATTCCAGGACCTTACATTCAATTCCAGGACCTTACATGCAATTTTAGGGTCCTACAACAAATGAGCACGTTGTTAATAGCGCCTGTAGAAAATCGAGAACGTTACGGTTGTGTTACGGTCTGCAGCGGTATAATAATCACGGTTTGGCTAAAATCGGCCCAAACGTTCGAGATTTGAACGAGGACTGCACAGCCACATAGACATGAAAGGCGGCCACAAAAGCTAACTCTTTCTTAATCTTCAACGAAAGCAATGTTCTGTCAAACCACACCGACAGCACGAGTGGAGAAGACGACGAGTGTGAAGAAATGAGACACTGCAGAGCAGGTCGGCAGAGCGCAAGAACTTTGCCTTCACCTTATCAGTCAGACACTGCTGGTCTGTAGCCACGAGCAGTTACGTCTGACAGGCAGAGTTCGGCTCAAGTGTTTGTGTTACCGAATTGATTGGCTAATGGACGAACTGATTGTTTGCTTGGTCCCATTTACGCTATCTCAAATACTAATCATCCATTGAATTGAGGGGCTGACGACCAAACATGGCGACAGAGCCTCCACACAAACATGTATTCTCTGAACGGGATTCGAACACTAAATGCGACAGATGGGTACTGCATACACGAACCAGATTAAGCGGATCGTAAGGTAAAAAATTTTGTAAAAAGACTAAAAATGAACTGGGAAGCAAGAATGTAATTTTATTACATAGTAATCACCAACATATCGGCCACTCATGTAGCCATCCTGAGGGTTTGATGGGCAGCAGGATGAAGCCAGCAAACCTCAGGCGTTCACAGAGGCAGCGGATTCCTCTGAAGCGTTGACACTTACCTAACAAACCACACGAGGTCATATCCCAGAAAACATGACCTTCAAGAAAAACTACAATTTTGCAAACAACAATCCGAAGCGCTTCTCCGTAACACTTGTGAATATTTCCCCCAATCCAAACTTAAGACAGAGGAAGCAGAGACTCCAAATTGGGTGGTAATGGGGTATAACAGGATACAGTTGCGTGTGGCAGTGTCTAGCTAAGGAGAAACTGACAGCGACCGGGGCTTCTGAATAATGAACAAGGGAGTCTAACGGTTCACAGCCAGCCCACTTCGCGTTTACTGCGAGACTGTCTGCTGCGCTAATAGAACCCTGAGCACGAGGAAGTTCCCTGGTCTTCCCGCTGCCAGCGCGGATTAAATGCAATAAAATAACACGACTTAGATTGGCATTTCGGAGCGAAGCGCCAGAACATTGGCAGTTCTCATATACTGCTCAGCAAAAAGTTCCGTCTCTCTACACTGATCAGTTTTGCACAGGCCAAGTGTGGAAAGCATAATGCGATATGCAGTAAAAATTTGGCGTCTTAAACTGTGTACATCGTACAGTGGGTAACTGTGGTACAGCAGCAGACGGTTCAGCACCAGAAATACCAAACTATGTCATTCTACAAAACGCACAACAATTTCTCAAGGCTGCTACGATTCCAGCCACATCGAACATGCCCAAACCACTAAGGTGGTCAGCTTCATTTCATTCGTTTCAGACAGAGGCGAGAGGAATTGTATGCAAAACAAATCGAACAGCTGGTGCAGTACCTTCGACTGGAACAGGCTTGACTGGACTCAATTCAATTAGTGTGCAAACAGAACAACACCCATCTTCATACTATCTTTTCATCCTCAATTCTCGGACTACAAAAATATTGGCCTCCAAAATATTCCCCATCAAAATTTTGTATGCATTCCTTGTCTCCCCAATCCACACGACAGGGCGAAAAAGCATAATTCTCAAGGTTGATGGTTGGGCGTGGACGTAAGAACCCTTCAATCCACTATCTCGATCTTCACCGTAGATGTAAATTTCAACCCTGAAGATGGAGGGTGGAAGTTTTTCCGAAATGTTGGCAAGTACCGCCCACACTGCACGGCGTCACGACCCACAAGACTATAATTCAGCCAGCCAACACCCTCAAGTTAGTAGTCGCTCTGTTGACGACGAGCTCCCAGGCTCACAAGTGCCAAAATTAAGCACGATTTATAGCAGCCCTCTGATTTTAAATTCGCGACACCAACGTAGAAGTGCTGTGTGCAGCACAATACAAACGTATCTTCGTTACAGGCCTACTGACGTTAATACGATATGCAACATTTGATAGTTCACTTCAAGTTTACTACCAACCGCGAAAAATGTGCTCTACCAAACGATTAAGAATAATGACAATGACTGACGGCTTTGTTATTGCTTACGCTATGCCAACTGGAGAAGTTACATCAAGAATTGCAGTGTTATTGTAAACAATGACTTGTAGTAAATGTGGGAACATTTGGCAGTGACATTCTTCAAAGCAATATTCCCGCTTTAGTCACGAGAAACCCGGGTCAGTATAGACAGTCCCACTGCCCAGAAGGATATCGCTAGAGCGTGAAGTTCGGTGATCGGCAAGCACTTGGTCGTAGCGTCCGAGCCACATATAAAATCATGTAGGGATTTCTCGTTTTCCGGAAACATTGGAGCAGAATCCATCCCCTGAAACTGTGTGCAAAACTCATCATTGCACTGGTAACAAAATTATATATATATATATACACACGTGCTTAGCAGATCCCAGAGCAGCTTAAATTCCCAGTCGACATGAATAAGACTTAACATAGTTCCATCATGCACTCAGTTCTCCATTTCATTAGGCCATGTCCGAACTGGTCCGGTTGAGTGATTTTCTGATTTAGCAGCTATATGCTACGCAAACTTTTAGTTTCATTAACCAAATCCACTGGCTTCTTTCTCTTCTGTGCCAGTAATTCGTTTCTGATTGACAATTATTTTTACAGAAAACGTGACAGCGGCAGAGAGATTTAATGGAAATTCGTGTCCTGATCGCAACGAACAGCACACGCATGTCCGTACTTAATCAAGAAAATAACACACCGAGTTCCGTTCCATCGATTTCAGACTTGGGAATTGAGACACAGCATTCAATTTTTAACTGGATGTTTCCGGGAAGATTTTGTTGACAGTAGAACGCAATAAACGTTTCTGCGTATCCACGGTGATCGTAAAGTTATAAAATATTTATAATGGACATTTTAATGACGATACGTTGACGTCACCCGGAAGCCTTATAACTAAAAACATACAAATTATAATACAAAAGAACCATAACTTTTCTCACTATTTTATATGGATGTGGTGCGCGGTCCTTCATATGAAGGGAGGGACATAAATGAGGATATTCGAAAATGGAGTCCTGAGAAAAATATTAGAACATATATATATATATGAGGGTGAAAGCAACAGGAGAATGGGGAAACCCTCTCACAACGCTCGGCTTAATGATTTCCATTACTCAGGAAATACTAAATAATGATCAATTCAAGAGGAATGAGAAGAGCGAAGGTTGTGGGACGTAGGGAGAAAACAGAAATGCATAAAGACTTTTCGCCCGGAAACCTGGATGGAAAGGCGACTTGCATGACCTTGGCGTGGGGGCATAACATTAAAAGGGCTCTTAAGGAAGTATGATGGGGTAGTGTGGATTGGTTTAATATGGCTGGGGACGGACAGGCACAAGTGTCGGGCTCTTCAACGCGGGGGCAATAAGCTGTGGGCTTCCACAGAATTCCGCGAATTTCTCGTCTAGCTGTGGGATCTAGGAAGTGTGTCATCCCCGTTGTGTGTGTGAAAATTGGAAAGGGTAGTAGTCAAACACAACTGTGTCAATTAAGGTGTATTTAATGGCTACTATGTAGAGATCTCTGCACCACGTGCGTGCACAATGTATATAGTAGGACCTTAAGTTCTCTTGAAGACAACCTGA
>Ga0123353_10019860_pt1 | contig 10007 bp, 4 predicted proteins | sample TergutLab28metaG_3_FD_92763 | JGI IMG/M metagenome (GOLD analysis project Ga0123353, IMG submission 92763) | Labiotermes labralis P3 segment gut microbial communities from Petit-Saut dam, French Guiana - Lab288 P3 | ecosystem: Host-associated > Arthropoda: Insects > Digestive system > Gut ...
GCACTTTAAGTACAAATCTCCGAAACTTCTCGTCACTCCACAGTCGGTCAAGTTCTTTTTAGAGAGTCCACGTTGCATTATCTTATTATCTTGAAATACATCCCCGGTATATGGGTTAAGAACATAGTTTGAGTTTCCATCAACGTTATGACCATGTGGGATCGAGATTTGGTCATCTACATCTGCTTGATGAAACCTCAACAGCGTTTTTTTAGAGGATACCTCGGGCTGTATAATAAAAATTCTCGCTTTATGCTGCCATTCCGAGCAATACTCCTCTTCTGTACTAGGTGCTTTCGATACAATTTTGTTATCTCCAATTAAACAAGCATTAAAAGTTCAGAGTACCTTCTAAACCGCTGCTCTTGATTTCTATGGAATCCTTTATCTCGTCTGTCAATTCGCTATTCTTGATTACTTCGAATACTTCATCCCTGAGCGATGCTTCTGCCCACGGACTCAGAATTATATTTAAACCTCTGAATATTTCCGCTTTCAGTCTCAGATATACACATGTCCACTCTTTGAAGTCCTGTATATGCAGACAGCATAATATCCTGCTCTCCTTTTCATAATCCCAAGGGTCGGATTTCTGTTTACCTAAACACTCTGGTCTATCCTGTCTCATTGTCAGATAAGGAGCATCTGGGCCGTCGCCAAAATGAATCCTCGCTTCACTGGAGTAGTCGGCAGTAAACGCCTCGTGGTTAACCGGAAGATACTCGATGTCAAACATTTCAATGCTCTCAATGCAGTTTCTTGTATCAAAGGCCTCGTTGTTCTTGGATAGCCCTAAATTCTGCCCAAACATCGGCGAGTTGGTATTTGCGGTTCTGGTATATTCATCGGATCGGAAAAAGGCTTTTGCCCCTCCGTCAAGTAAACAATAATCCAAATGAATTGCACCAGCCAGGAAGCTGCTGAAGTTATTGAAAATCAGGAACAGTTTTGTTTGCTTTTCTGTTCCATACAAGCTCCAGAAGGGAACGCTTTCATGGCTGATGTGCGAAAAACAAGAGATAAACCTTCCATTTGCATACTGCGATACATTTACCCTCTGTCTCTCCATTGCGTCATTGAGGTCAGCAGATGTAAGATTATTGCATCGCAATGTCATATTAGAGACAATTAATTTGAACTTGTCCAAAGTCGTAGTGTGGCATAAGTTATTGTGGCTTTTAATTTCATCCGATATGATTTGTAGAAGGTCTCTCACTGATGCTCCGGACTCAACTTGCTTACCTAGCACCATGTACGGCATCTCATCCGAAGCAAACGAAAACCCATTGATATCCAGCTTAAACGAAGGTTCATCCAGTTTTCCTGATTCATTCACTGTCTCACACCCTCCTCTACAATCTTGATTTCATCCTCTGTCAGACCGTATAGTTCATATACAAAACGGTCGATTTCTGCTTCAAGTTTAGAGGTGTCAGCGGTGGGATCATAGTGCTTCGCCTCAAGAATAGCTTTAACGCCAGAAGCAATCTCTTTTTGATTTTCTCCTACAAGGATAGGCAAATTATTTACTTCATAAGTGTTTACATTACTGTTTGTGCTCAACTTTGCAAAAAACCAGTTGAGCAGTCTGGAGTTAAGCATACCTAGTAGGCACTCTACAGATAAGAGCGCCTCCGCTGGCAGTATATAGTTAATCGAGTTTGCACAAAATGCTCCAGCGTCAACTAATGTCATCTTTAGACGAATGCTTTCGTTAACTCCAGTAATCCGCTGCATCATAATTCGCTTTGATTTATGATGCGCAGACCTTGGCGTGTCCACATTAGCTAGATACTCTTTACGTTTTAAATACAGCAACTCTCCTTGGCTAATATCATTTGTTATAAAATACTTCTGAACCTGTGCCCCCCTGATCAGCATACAATCTGTTTTCGTGTTTGAAATATATTCCTTATATGCGGTTAAATGCAACTCGCCCTCATAGCACTTAGATATATTGCCAAGCCTATCAGAATTTTTTGTGATTTTAACAAGTAAATCCATTTCTCGATGTGTAGCAACAGGGATAGTGAAACCAACGCTATCTATAGAAATGATATCCTTAACATAGACATTCGAAGGCACTGTTGATAAATCAACATAACGATCTGTATTAACTCGTAACCGAAAAGAAGTGTCTGCCTTTGGCTGGCTCTTCTCAATGCCAAGTATGCAAACTGACATCTTCACAGCTTCAAAAACCCGTTTCTTCTCATTATCTCGCTCGGGAAAAGATTCAATGTAGAGCGTTCTAGAATTACTGAACATGAATCTCCGGAGATTAGCGGCGCTAGAATCACACATATATGCCATTGGAAAGATAAGGCAAAAGTTACCTTGTGCTTTCAACAGATTGAAACTTGAGCATATAAATAACCGATAAATGTTCAACATTCCCCCTCTGGCGGACTCATATAAACTGTTGGATTTGAAATACGATAACTCCTCATCTGATATCATAATACTGGTATGCTTGTTTTGCTTTTTATTAATTAACCCATAAGGCGGATTTCCAATAACAATATCAAAACCGTCTTCAACCCCAAACATCCAGGCAGGGTCAAAGAACGGGCTTGATGCGTTTTGATCATAGGGGTCCCATGCGGCTATCATTTCAGCAGCTTGTTGGTTCTCACCGCCCTTCAAGAGTTCCTGCTTTAACTGCTCCCGTAGTTCCTTGTACTGTTTTCTAAGCTTTTTCTTCCTGTCAATATCTCTTGCGGAAAACATATCTGCCCTTATTTGTTCTATTTTCCTTTGAATCTCTTTGACAGAATCGCTATCAAACCAAGAAAGCTGCCCACTCTGCGCTGGTAAACCTATCAACGTATTTGCGGCAACGAATTTCGTTTCCAGATTTGGCAGTGCTTGAATTTTATAATTCTCTTCCGGCTTCGAGCCATCAACCTTTTGATCGACCATCAAGGAAATCAAGAAGCGCAGCTTACTGATTTGCGTGGCAACCGGTTGTATATCTACTCCGTATATGCAGTTCCTTATTAGGTAAAGCTTCCTTCCATAATCAAGCTTATTACTCCTGAATGACTCCTCCACCTTTGCTATAGCTTCCTCTCGTTGTACCGGGTCTGAGAGAACGCTTAGTTCCTGTATCTGCCTCTGGAGCCATAACTCATTGTTAATGTCAAGTTTATGCAGGATGTACACAAGCTTATGTAGCGCGCCCATTGGAAATGCGCCCGAACCGCAAGCGGGATCGAGAATCTTGCATACATCAACCGCTTCGATCAACACCACTGTTTCATCATAGTTAAAGCAATGTTCTTTCTCAGTATACGCGAATAGTATCTCAAGCCCTTCATTAATATCAGCTTCGCTCATACCTGTTTTTGCTTGTAGCGCTTTCTTTAGATATAGCTTGAGGCTTTCGTCAACCATATAGTTAACGATTTCCTTTGGAGTATAGTATGAGCCAGTCTGTTTTCGGGCGGTTGTTTTTGTTTCAGGGTTGTAACTTGCTAATAAGTTTTCAAACACGTTACCCAAGAGTTCGGGGTCGAGGGCCACGTCTTCCTCGATTGGAGTATTCTCCGCAATAGTGAACTTATAGTCTCTGAGTATACGGAATAATCCCCGGACTGTGGTGTTCTTTGCCTTATCTCCGAGTTCTTCACTTAAATCGGTGGTTTCACTTTCGACAAAGAAAATCTTATTGGGGACTTCGAGTTCATTCCCCTTTTCCTCGCTGAACCAATCTATGCGTTCCGAGTTTTCCTTGTCCTCACGTTCTACACCATCAACCGTTTTATACTCAAGCTTGTCTAAACACTCAAAAAGCCCGCCATTAAGGAACGGAGTCTTTCTTGTTAACTCGATAAACGTTTTTTTGTCGGCGAAGGTGCTTTCATAACGCCATTGATTAGCAATGCCCCGACCCTTATATCCTGGAGTTCGGAACTTGCGCTTAGTAATCTCCTGATTAAGTGTTGCGAAGAATAGGTTTTGCAGTATCGCTTTGTAGTAATCACTGTCAACACTATCTTTGTCGAAGCTCTTAAGCAGGCTGCTCAGGGAGTTCTCGTTGAAAAACTCCTCGCTTACGAGATTCATTTCCTTAATGAACCACACAAACAAAACACGGGTCAACAATCGGATAAGGTGCTGGGCATTGGTTTCACGGACTTCCGGAAACGCTTTCCAGTTGCCTTTCGTAATCTGCATAACGCTTTGTGCTCTTTTGACCGGAAAATAGACCTCGCCCATCGCCCAATAGTACCATTCGGACAACTCTTTGTAGAACTTCTTATTCAACTCCTTAGTATCAAGAACCTTTTGCCACGCTTTGTGCAGATCAGAAAAGCTATTAAGTACATAGTTTTTCTTTTTCAGTTCGGCAAGCGAGAGATCACTTAAAATATCTATATGGGCGCGATGAGTGCTCTTAATGTTGATATCTTTGATAAGTGTTACTTTTTCTAAGACGTCTTTATTATCATCCCGTTTATGGAGGCGGCGATTGATAATAGACAGCGTGAGGTTATCGCCTGTCCTAAAAACAATCAATGCAGGTATTAAGAAAAGTTTGTTAATCTCACGAGTAATTTGGCTAAGCGCAGTCCTTGAGTACTCAGGACGGTCGGGATTCCAAGGGTCATCCAGTTCAAGGCAAAAGAACAGGTATGAACTCGCTGCCTGATCTACAGTTGAAGCCGATGAATCAAACTTCACCTCGTTGTCAGTGATTTGGAAAAGAAAGTCTACATATTTCCAATTTCTGACTATAGCCTTACTCTCATTGAAACTGTTGTTGCCACTGATGTATTGCGATGCAAAATCGTCATATGTCTTCTTTTGAAGCGGCATTTGCCTCGACGATTCAAGCCCAATACTTTTCAGAAGCAAAGTCGTAGCTTTCGTTAGGTTCTCTGTTTCGAAAGCCTTAATTGCGTTCTGTATTTCCAGTTTCCCCATTTTGCTATCCACCCCCTCCGGCTACTTGATTACCAACCACGTTATAAGTTCAAATGATTCTTCATCGCGCACTTGGTTCTCCATAGGCGCAATAACTGCTTGACGGTCAAACAATAATCTACCTGCGCTCCTCTTTGAATGGACAGCAGTTATCTCTTTAATCGCGTTCTGGATAAGGTCGGCAAAATCGCTCATATCCTCGCCATTGTTAGTCACGCTGTTAAACAGTTCACATAGCTGGTTGTATGGTTCGGCAATTCCATGACATAGACGATGGTATATGTCTAAAATCTGCTTAATATTGACGTAGTTGTAGCGAACCGTGCCGTCGTGTCTAATGTAAATAAGGAAGTACGGAGCAACAGGGTTAAGCCTCTCACCTTCCGCAGATTCGTTCTTTTGCTTTAGGCAGTATATTACACCCGGCTTGATTATCTCCTTTTCCGTCTCGCTAAACTCGTCCCTGTTGCTATCTGCGGCATTCGGAACAATAGCGTACATTCCGAGTGGTGATCTCTCAAGTTTGTCACGATTCTCCTCAATATAGGACAACAGTTTCATACGGAAGTCCTCTAGCGAGAAGTCCGTGAGCGTGATTGAATCATCAAGCTCCTCGATATCCAGTATTTCGTCTTTCAGTCGCAACAACTGCTTTTCCCTGAACTTCAGTTCGCCTTCTTTCACGACAATTTGGAGTTCCGGATTGCCAAGTGGATCATCATCGCCGGTAGCTGCCAAATTGCCCAACGCCATTCTCGCTTCGACACGTGATTTTAGGTTGATGTACTGCTCCAAATCATCAGTTGGCCAGAAGTTGATAAGTTGGATTCTTTCATTCCGGCTATGTAGTCGGTCGATACGTCCGAAACGCTGGATGATCCTCACCGGATTCCAATGTATATCATAATTGACAACTGTGTCGCAATCCTGTAAATTCTGACCTTCGCTTATGCAATCTGTGGCAATCAATACATCGATCTGCCCCTCAGTTTCGTTGCGCTTCTTTGACAACGGGGAAAAGTTGGTTAATATGTGTTCAAACTCATTCGTCCCGAAAGTAGTTTCAGTTTTATCGCCCGTAACAAGTGCGATACTAATACTGTTTTCTTTAGCAAACGCCTTGAGATTACTGAATATATATACCGCAGTGTCCGCAAACGCAGTAAAAATAAGAAACTTCATATTGCCATCGTTAATTGGTGCAGTATGTTTTTTCAGTATTAGCTCTCTTAACTTCGCAAGTTTGGCATCTCTTTTTGAATCAACAGCGACTGCTGTATTATATAGCTGCAATAATGATTGTCTATCGTTTTCAAGATCAATAAGCCATTCATCAAGCTTTAAGTCCCCTAAGTCAAACTTGAGCTTCTTGCCGACCTGCCAGTTCACATCCTCGTAGTCTTCGTCTTCCTCGTCATCAGGAATGTCTTCGTCAACTTCGAAGTCCGACTCTGTTCCCCGTTGCTTCTTGAACTCGTCAATCTTGCTTTGCAAGTTCTCAATTTTCCGAATAGTCCTGTCAAGTGTAATACCAAACGAATAGATTGAACTCTCCAGCCTCTTGAGAAAGTTCATTTTCATCATACCTATCAGGAAGTTTTCACGATCTGCCTGTGTAAATGCTGCGATTTCGGACTTTGCTCTTTCTTCATACTTTTTTACTATCGCAGGGGCATCCTTAATATACTTTGAGGGATTGAACACTGATAGCTTATATTCAAGAATCTGTGCGTTAATCCTGTCATATGCTGGGAACCGGTTTTGTGTATCAATTGGTGAGTATACCGATGTTGGTGCCAATCTTTCAGGGAACTTACCAATTTCTGCCTCGGAGTAAGTGTCCCTTATCTGGTCGCGGCTTCGTGCAATCGTAAGCTCATCAAGCAGTTTAAAGAAACCAGAGTCAATCTTCTCAAGAAAATCGTTGAGTTTTCTATTGGGGTTGCTTTCAACATCAGCCCAATTAGTAAACTGTGTCTGGGTAACTTTTAGCAACTGGGCAATGTCTATAATCCCAGTTGTATCGGATAACGCATGATTGTTACCATGTGTTATCAAGGATATTTGATTCCTTAAATCTTTAAGCGAAGTGTTAACTGGCGTCGCTGATAGCAACAAAACCTTTGTGTTTGCACCCTGTTTTATTATCCTTTCCATCAGCCATGCCGGTCGGTTCAGCTTTTGATTGTCGCTCTTATCTGTTTTATACTCTGGATTTCCTTTGAAATTATGCGATTCATCGACAACAACTAAGTCGTATGCACCCCAGTTGAATGTTTCAAATGACTGTGCCCCAGCACCGGACGTCCCGCTGATTCTCCCCATGTCAGTATGGTATAGGACATGGTATTGGAATTTGTCTTTTTGGAACGGGTTAAGTGCATGGTTTTGAGAAGCCTGAAAGACAGTCCAGTTGGATGATAGTTTTTTCGGGCATATAACTAATACGTTTTTGTTCCTAAATTCAAACTCTTTGATTATTGCTAACGCCTCATAGGTTTTCCCGAGTCCTACGCTGTCGGCAATAATGCACCCGCCATTTCTCCTTATGCGGTTAAGCGCACCTGTCACTCCTATTTTTTGGAACTCGTATAAACTCTCCCAAATCTGGCTATCCAGCAGGTTTTGACTAGCTTCAAAATCCCTGTCGCTTTGTGAATCGAGGAACTGTCTAAAGACGTGAAAGAGCGTTTTATAGTATATAAACTCCGGCGAGTTCTCGTCGTACAATTGAGAAAGATACTGCAAGACCTCATCTTTGACATCTTGAATTATGTCCGGACTTTCGTTCCATATGTTTTCAAACCACTGTGTTAGGTCTTCTCTGTCTTGGTCACTATCTACAATCATGTTGAGTTCAATGTTCTTCCTGCCACCGAAACCTAAACCGCTTGAAGTGAAGTTGGAACTCCCTGCTATTGCTTTCTCGATGCCTGTGCTATGTTTTATGTGGTACATTTTTCCGTGCAGGAAGTTTGGTTTGACCATCGACTTAACTTCCGCTTTTTCACTGAGGAAATCATAGCATTCTTGTGCAATTCGCTTTTGTGTCAATCGGGTTTCCATCGGGATTCGTAGTTGCTCATCCTCGCGGTCATATTCGATCTTATAGCTCCTTCGTTTTTTTTGTGCTGGGTCAACTTCCTTTATGAATGTTGGCTCACCAAATAAAAACCGCATAGACTCAACTTCATCAAGCTGTTCCTTAAGATTATAGTATGCGTATATTGTGAAGTAAGCCGAGACAACATCGATTTTACAGCCCTGCTTCAGATTATCTATGAGGAAGTCTCCGACTTTGCCATGATTGTGATTGTCCCTTATTTTTGATTTGCTCATATGTTGTCCTCACTCCGGCACCAATTACGCTTACCTGTTCCTCTGACAATATAATGGCTTAACAAGACCCAATAAACCATAATGAAAGCACAAATCGTTGTTTTTATTCTATCATGTTAGGCAATGCGCCGCAAGAAAAATGTCCGGTTGAGAGACAAGTGCGAGAGACTTAATATACGCCTCTGCCAACAAGTGTTATCCGATTCTATTGTTCAATACTGTTGTTCTACTTTTAGGAGTTCCTCGCCTTTCGCATCCGTCCTTGCTCCAGCCACGCTATGAAATCCTCGAATGGCAAATCTCCAGCTAGACACTTGTCCCGCTTCCTGCTGGCTTCCTCAGACCACTTTAAGAACTCAGTTTGCGTCATCTTTTTTGAGCGTGTCCGCGAGTGGAACCGCCGGTATGCTTTTTTATGCGCTTCTAGTATCGGATTCTCTGCAACTTTTTTCTCATATCTGAGCATAGCGCCGATCTCGCTGCATTTCCTGTTGGTGTCGTGATAAATACGATCGCAGTAATCGGCGTCAACCCTACGTCTTGGAATAAAGAACCGCTCGCAGTTCTTGCACTTCTTGATGAAGATGTCATGTTCGATCATCTTTATAAACTCGAAACGGAACAGGCCCTCCAGTGTGTTAACTTCATACAATTCGGCAATCTCTAAGGTATTTGTTCTTCCATAGAAAGTGCGGAAAGGTTTCTCAAGGTAAAAGAGCGCGTTGAATCTCTCCTGATGGTATTCCTCGAGAATATCAAGGTAATCCATCGACTTTTCGCGCGGGACCGCGATTGCTTCGCGGTAATGAAGGAGCACCTCTATTTCATGAATAATAAAGCTCTGCAACGATTTCAGATTCTCCGACATAATCCTAACCACATCCATCGCTGCTCGGTAGAGCCGTTTTTCACTGTCAGCGTATATCTTCCCCGGCGGTGGATTTGGCCACTCGGAATCCATAACCCACCCTAGTTTTTCACCGGCGCTCGGTAAAGTATCAGCCAGCTGCAACACCGCCTTACCCGGTGATTCTATGAACATATTGATAAAGTCAAAAAACATCTGCTTGTAGAGGTAGACATAAGTTTCTTGCTTTTGGAGCTCTCCCGCCAACTGCCTGACCTCATTTATGAACTCAGGCTCCTTTGCTCCGATGTAAGCGTATGGGTCGTCAAAGGCGCTCGCTATCATGGAAAAACCCTCTTCGAAACTGTCAGGCTCATAACATACAAAATCCAGTAACGGCCTACCCAACTCATAGGCGATCCCGCCTATGTTGGAGAGGCTTTTTCTCTCGTTATAGAAGTGGATGTTCCCGTCTTTGATGTACACGCATGCTATCATCTCAGCCCTCCGTTAGGCGACAATCGTTATTCCGATATTAAACGACAATATATCAGTATAGTTATTATTGTACATTAGTCTTGACTTCATGTCAATACCCTGCTACGCTGTTTTTGACAATTAAATACCGCAGCCGACAGAATACCGGCCACAACAACCTTGCATTATGCTGCTCCATTAGCAACGCGAGGGTTAAGGCCGAGACAACATGCCACTGACCGAGCAGGGTACGGGCGTGGACGATGCCGGGCGACTGTGGAGTATGAACAGGAAGGAGTGATCGCGACAAACTGTCACCAACTCATCTGTCACCGCTGAAAGCATTGTTATTGCAGTGGTTTTGCTTATGGGTGACGGGTGACAGATAAAAACCGGGAGGAGTGTGATAATAAAC
>Ga0123353_10019862_pt1 | contig 10006 bp, 9 predicted proteins | sample TergutLab28metaG_3_FD_92763 | JGI IMG/M metagenome (GOLD analysis project Ga0123353, IMG submission 92763) | Labiotermes labralis P3 segment gut microbial communities from Petit-Saut dam, French Guiana - Lab288 P3 | ecosystem: Host-associated > Arthropoda: Insects > Digestive system > Gut ...
AGGAAAACCAGCTTGTTATAGTTATGGAAGCAATGAAAATGGATATAGAAATATTATCCCGCCAATCCGGAACAGTTGCTGAAATATATTTTGTACCAGGAAACAATGTAAAGGAAAATGATCCTATCATAAAACTGGCTTAAAAGCACTTTTTCTGCCTCACAACCTTGTGGGGCAGTTTTTTATCCTTCCTCCAATTCTTTCATAAAAGCTTATTTTGCTCTTAAAATATTTGTTTTTTAAATACTTTGATTTTCTCTGATTTTATGATATATTTACACTATGGAAATAATAGAGATTGCTGAATCACTTATTGGACAAGGTTTATATGCTGATGCAAAAGATCTCTTAAATAAATTTCTGGAAGATGAGCCGGATAATAATGAAGCAGTATGTCTCATAGGAATTGCCCTGACAGAAAGCGGAGAAAATGATAAAGCAATAAAAGCCTTAAATTATTGCCTTAGCAAGAATGAATATAATGCCGCTGCCTGGGAAGCTTTGGGGTGCGCCTGGATGAGAAAAAATATGCTTGATAAAGCATCATCATCACTTGAAATGGCGATAAAGCTAGAACCTGAAAACTGGTCTGTAAAAAGAAATATTGGCGTTTTAAATATCCTTAAAAGAGACTATAAAAAAGCAAAAGAGTTTCTCGAAGCTGCAAGGGAAAAAAAACCTGAAGATTATAAGGCAATTTATGCACTAATATATACTTTTATTAACCTGAAAGACTACAATGTTGCAGAAAAACTTATTTTTATAATTCAAACTCTTGATATACCTCAGGATGTAAGGTCAGATGTAGAGCAGTTGCTTATCAGAATTCAATCTAAATTAATATGAAATTAAATGCCTTTTTTGGAAGGTTTCAGTAATAGTGTTTTTTTGTTTTTAGGAGGTTTGTTTTGAATATTTTGGTTCTTAATAGTGGAAGTTCATCAATAAAATACAATTTATGGGAAATGACAGAAAAGAAACTGCTATGCAAAGGGTTAATAGAAAAAATCGGAATGGATGACAGTTCTATGACTTTTTCTGCTAATGATGAGAAAAAAACAATCCAGAAAGTAATTAAAAATTATAATGATGGCATTCAATTTATTCTTGATACAATTATTACAGAAACAGGTGTTTTGGAAAGTATAAAAGGCATTAAAGATATTGATGCTGTAGGGCATAGGGTAGTTCATGGTGGTGAAAAAATTACACAATCCGAGATCGTAACGCCTGAAGTTAAAAGAATTATTGAAGAGTGTGTTTCGCTGGCGCCTCTGCATAACCCGCATAATCTTGAAGGTATAAAGACAATTGAAAAAGTGTTACCGGGTGTTCCTAACGTTGCTGTTTTTGATACTGCATTTCATTCAACCATACCTCCTAAATCATATATTTATCCTCTTCCTTATGAATTTTATGAAAAATATAAAATCAGAAGATATGGTTTCCATGGAACATCACATCAATATGTTTCATTAAAAGCTGCGGAATTACTGAATATTCCATACAATCAATTTAACTGTATAACCTGTCACTTTGGAAACGGAGCTTCTATTGCTTCAATCAAAAGAGGAGCTTCTGTGGATACTACAATGGGTTTTACCCCTCTTGCAGGTCTTCCTATGGGAACAAGAACAGGCGATATTGATCCTGCCATTATTTTATATATGATCCAGCAGCTCGGATATACACCCGAACAAGTGAATGATATTATCAATAAAAAATCAGGCTTTCTTGGTATTTCAGGCATATCTTCTGATATGAGAGAAATAAGAGAGGCAGTAAGAAAAAGAGATTATAGGGCCAAACTCACTTTAAAAGTATTTGCCCATTCAGCAAAGAGACTTATTGCTGCAATGACACCAGAGCTTGAAGGACGGCTGGATGCTCTTATTTTTACAGGTGGTATAGGCGAAAACTCCGGATTAACCAGAGAAATTATCTGTAAAGGTCTTTCTATTATTGGGGCTTATCTTGATGCAGAAAAAAATAAATTAACAAAAGGGGAAGGAATTGTTTCCAAAGATGAATCACCTGTAAAGATTTTAGTAGTCCCAACTAACGAAGAACTTATGATCGCCCTGGAAACTCAAAGACTTGTTGCAAAATGATGCTGACTATTTTTAGCCAGGTCCTAAGTTAAAAGTTTTTCAGTATAGGAAACAAAAGCAGATATTGCATTCTCAATTGTTGTATTTACAGTATAACCGGACGCCTTTTTATGTCCTCCGCCACCAAAATCAGATGCAATTTTTGCAAGATCAATATTCGCAGTTGTTCTAAGACCTACGCTGCATTTATTTGTTTCATCTTCTCTAAATAATGCTACAATTTTTACTTCGTTAGTTCCAAGAAGTATCTGGTAGACCATATCATTGTCTCTGTCAATTGGGTCGTAATGCTTAAGATCTGCGATTGTTTCATAAACAACAAGAAGTTTTCCATTGAAAAAAACTTGCATACTGGAAAGCATAATTTTAAGAAAATTTCGTGATCCAAGAGATTTGTTGCCATATACTTCATAAAATATTTTATTTGGAGAAGCTCCAAGTTCAGTTAGCTCTCCTGCAAGACGAAAAGTCTCTTCGGAGTGTTCTTCAAGATGTCTGAAAAAACCTGTATCTGTGCAGATGCCAAGGAAAATCAATTTGCTTATAAAGGTATCCGGAGTATATTTTGAAAATTTCATAAATTTGTAAATTAACAGTGTTGTTGAAGGGGTCTTGATATCTATAAATGCAGCTTCTACTCCTTCTGGTATTGGTTCTGAAGTTATATCATGGTGATCTATAATTGCAACAGGAAGAGATGATACTGCTTTTGAAGATGGTGCACTTCTTGTGAAAGTATGATGATCAATTAAAAATACTGCACTATTTTTTGATATATCTTTATCTGAAATTTCAGATTTGCAATATTTTTCAAATTGTTTTAGCTCTGTTCGTTTAAATGGTAAATTAGAATAAACATGAGTTGTTTTTCCAAGGGAGTTGATAAATATTGATAATGCCATTGAACTGCATACACAATCTGCATCAGGGTCTTCGTGTCCAAAAATTAAAAAATTATCATATTTCTTAATAAACTGTAAAATTAAATCCATAGCTCAATTATTATATCATAAAAATATCATTTTGTGGTATCCCTCCGGATACATAAAGTTTATTCTTGATAATATAACAATTAATCTCTGTTCGTATGCCAAAATCTTTAAAATAAAGCCCAGGTTCAACAGAAAAACAGGAGCCATTTGAAAGTATCCTTTTATCCGGAAATTCAATTGAATCAAGGTTTGTTCCATATCCATGAAGTTCAATATCAATTGCGTGTCCTGTTCTGTGCTTTATATCCTCTTTTTTATATCCAAAATTAAAAAGAAAATTACGAGCTTTTTTATCTGCATCAAAACCTGAAACCTCTTTTCCTGCTTTTATATTTTCTTTTATAAAAGCAATTACAGAATCCCTTGCTCCTGCTACTGCATTAAAACTTTTAACAATTTCATCAGGACAATCACTTCCTGAAAATCCAACCCATGAAATATCTGCATATACACATTTATCGCCAGGTTCTTTCAAGTTTTGTGTCCGGCATTTTGCCCAAATATCAAATTGTATAATAGTATTTTTTTTAAGAACAGCAGATTTACTTGTTGCAGGGCTATTGGTTTCTCTACTGCGATAAAGTTTCCTAAAAGCAGGGGAGGGGGTCTCGATCAGTGCAGGATGCTGCAAGAAGGCGCAGGGTGTATTATAGTGAGGATTAGCACTATTTTTTCCAAAAGCAACAAGAGGGGGAGAATTTGTAATAAGGCTATTTTTTTCAAATCTTTCTAGAATAAAAGACTGAATAAGGCTTTCTGTTATTTTTTTACTCTTTTTGAAATTGATAGAAAGATATTCCCATGTTTCATCCATTATTTTGTAAAGTGAATCTGCTGCTTTTTCATGCATAGATATTTGTTCTTTATCAAGATTTCCAAGCATTTCTTTTATAAGAGATGCAGAACTTGCAATTTTTATCCCACATTCACATAAAATCGATGCTGTTCCACTATCAAGAAAAGAAATTTGAGTAAGGTTATTATCTGCCTGAACAGCAAAACACATTCCTGAAAATTGTTTCAAAATTGCTTTTAATTCTTCTTTTGAAGTATAAATAATGGTTTTTCCCGGATATTCTTTTAAAGCATCAGGTTCAACAGAATGGACAATTTTGATATTCTCTTTTTCTGCAGTTATTATATAAAACCAGCCCCTGCTATTAATTGCTTTTTTATCGATTTCTAGCAGTAGATCAGCTATAGAATCCCTATGTTTAAAGTTAAAAAAAAGCCATCCTGAAAGGTTTTCTTTCAAAATGGCTTTTTTAATCTTATTTATATCAATATTGATCATTAAAACTGAAGATCTGGTTTTTCTATATCAAATTCATTATCAAACATATTTGGCAGTTTTAAGAAACCCCAGCTGGGATCTGTCTTTTTTGCTCTTAAAAAGAGTCTTACATGAGAAAAACCACTTTTGTCCCAATAGATGTTCATATAGGGATATTCTATATTACTGCCGTAAAAAACCTCTGCTTTCCATGGAGCGCCTGATTCCTGTGGAACCTGAAACCATGCATATGGAAGGAAAATACGATGAAGATCGGAATTCTGTTTTTCATAAAGAACTACAAAACCTTTTTGATGATGGTATATTTTATAAACCGGAACGCTTTTTACATAGTAGTCTGACTCAATACTGAATGTATTATAAGTAATAGTAGCAAGTATTATTAGTGAGAGTATGATTATCCATTTTTTCACGATAATGCCTCCGCATTAAAAGTTGGAAATTATCCTTTTTTATAACAATATATTATATATCAAATACTAATTTAAAATCAAGAAAAAATATTTATACAAGCCCCAATGTTGCCAACATTATGGCTTTTATTGTATGTTTTCTGTTTTCTGCCTGGTTCCATGCCTCTGACCTATCCCCATCAATGATTTCTGCAGTCACTTCATTGCCTTTTACTGCAGGTAGGCAGTGCATAAAGATTGTTTCCTTGCCAGTTAATGCCATAAGCTCTTTATTGACCTGATAAGGTTTAAGAAGCTTTATTCTATCTGCAAGTTTATCTTCTTCGCCCATTGATGCCCAGACATCGGTATAGATTACATCGGCATCTTTAACAGCTTTTTTAATATCTGTTGCAATTTCAACAATAGAACCTGATTTTTCCGCAAAATTTCTTGAAAGAGATACTATATTTTCAGTAGGTAATAAGGTATGTGGGGATGCAATTCTTATATCAATTCCCACTTTTGAACAGCCAATCATAAGGGAATTTGCGACATTATTTCTTCCATCACCAACATAGACAATTTTTATCCCTTTATAGGTCTTAAAATATTCCCAAATCGTCATTATATCTGCAAGAGCCTGTGTAGGATGAAAATCATCTGTAAGTCCATTATAAACAGGAACTCCTGAGTATTTTTCAAGAATTTCAGCATTTGATGTCTTAAAACCACGGAATTGTATGCAGTCAAACATTCTTCCCAGAATACGGGCTGTATCTTCTATAGATTCTTTTGCCCCAAGTTGAATATCGGCATTTGACAAAAAGACAGGATATCCCCCTTCTTCCCCAAAAGCTGTTTCAAATGCACATCTTGTCCTTGTTGATCTTTTTTCAAACAACAGGGCAATAGTCATCCCTTTAAACCGTTCTTTTCTGATATTATTGTGTTTTTCTTTTTTTACAGAGATTGATAGTTCAATAAGATAATTGATTTCTTCAGGAGTATAATCTTTTAAAGAGATAAGTGATTTTCCTTTAAGATTTATTTGCATCTGGCTATCCTATGCTATTTTCTGTTCAATAGTCAAAATTATTGGTTTATGAATTCCCTGGATAACTTCTTTGTCTATAATAACTTTTTTATTACCCTCAATTGAAGGCAATTTATACATAATATCGACCATTAATGATTCAACAATAGACCTTATTCCGCGAGCGCCTGTTTTTCTTGCTATAGCTAATTCTGCAATCTGATCAATTGCATCATCTGTAAATTCAACTTCAGTATTATCAAGTTTAAATGATTCTTTATATTGCTTAATTATTGCATTTCTTGGTTCTGTAATTATTCTTCTGATTTCTTCTTTTGTAAGATTTCCCAGCGTAGCTGCAATTGGAAGACGGCCAATAAATTCAGGGATAAGTCCGAATTTTATTAAATCATCAGGATGAAGTTTTGAATAAAGTTCAGATAAATTTTTCTCTTCTGCTGCTTTGATATCAGCGCCAAAGCCCAATGGATGCTGGGATACGCGGGATTCTATAATTTTATCAAGCCCTACAAATGCTCCGCCACAGATAAAAAGGATATTTTCTGTATCTATTTTTAGCATCTCCTGATTTGGATGCTTTCTTCCTCCCTGTGGGGGGACAGATGCTATTGTCCCTTCAATAATTTTTAGCAGAGCCTGCTGAACCCCTTCGCCTGAAACATCGCGGGTAATTGATACATTTTCCCCTTTTTTTGAAATCTTATCGATCTCATCAATATAAACAATCCCTTTTTCAGCCAACGCAATATTGTTGTCTGCTGCCTGTATAAGTTTTAAAAGTATATTTTCAACATCTTCGCCAACATAGCCTGCTTCTGTAAGTGTTGTTGCGTCTGCTATTGCAAAAGGAACATTGAGTTTTTTAGCAAGTATTTTTGCAAGAAGTGTTTTCCCTGTACCAGTAGGTCCTATCATGAGAATGTTTGACTTTTCCATATCAATTTCTTTATCAAGTTTTTCTGCATTTGCTATTCTTTTATAGTGGTTATACACTGCTACTGAAAGAATTTTTTTTGCATCTTCCTGTCCAATAATGTATTGGTCAAGAAATTCTTTGATTTCTTCTGGTTTTGCAACACTATCTATATTTAAATTTCCAGGCTCTTTTTTCTCTTCCTGATTAATTATCCTTGTACAAACATTAATACATTCATCGCAAATATGTACGCCTGGTCCTGAAATTATTTTTTTTACCATCTCTGCAGGTTTTCCGCAGAAAGAGCATATTTGATACATATCTTTTTTATTTTTTGACATTAGCTACCCTCTGGTAAGTATTGAATCCACAAGACCATACTTTATCCCTTCTTCTGCGGACATAAAGTAATCGCGTTCCATATCTTTGGCAACTATGCTGGAACTTTTGCCTGTATGTTTTGCAAAATAATCAATAATAAGGGTTTTAAGCCTGATTATTTCTCTAGCCTGGATATCAATATCTTTTGCCTGTCCATGGACACCTCCCCATGGCTGGTGTATTAGCACCCTGCTTGATGGAAGGCAATACCTCTTTTGCGGAGTTCCGCATGTAAGAAGCAAAGCTGCCATAGAAGCTGCTTGTCCAAGGCATATTGTCTGCACATCCGGCTTTATGTACTGTATTGTATCATATATGGCAAGTCCTGCTGTTACAGAACCTCCCGGAGAGTTTATGTAAAGGCTTATATCTCTTTGTGGATCCTGAGACTCAAGAAATAAAAGCTGAGCTACTACAAGATCTGCTGTTAAGTCATTAATTTCACCATCGAGAAATACTATTCTGTCTTTTAGAAGACGGGAATAAATATCATAAGATCTTTCGCCTGCGCCCGTATGTTCAATAACAATAGGCACCAGGGTATTCATTTTTTCATCCATTTTTTAACCTTAATTTTTAAATTAGCTATTTAAGCTTATAAATGCGAGAAAATTAATCTTTTCCCCTTTTTTTATAACTCCATTTTCAACCAACATATCATAGGCTTTCCGTTCACGAATTGAATGTTTAACATATTCAGTCATATTGTTTTCATCAACATATTTTTTAAAATCATCTTCAGCCATTCCGCTCTGTAAAGCCTGCTTCTTTATCTCATCGGCTGTTTCTTCATCTGAGACTTCAATTTTTTCTTCATTTACTATTTTATTTATTATTAACTGCCCTTTTACGCTCTTTATTGCAGATGGTTTCCATTCTTCCAGAAGATCATTTTTTGTTTTCTTTTGTATTTCAAGAAGCTGTAAAACTTTTTGTTCGCTTCCTCCAAACTGATACAGAAAATTATTCCATGAGTGATCAAGCTCATTTTCTACCATTGACGGCGGGACTTCAAGTTGTGATGCTTCGATTATTTTACCAAGTATTCTCTGCTGTTTTAGAGTTTTAAGTTTTGTTTCAATCATCCCATTTTGTCTTTCTTTTATATCTTTTTTAAGATCATCAAGGGTTTTATATTTCTCGTTTATATCCTGAGCCAATTCATCATCAATTGCAGGAAGTTGTTTTGATTTTATGCTTGTTACTTTGACTTTTATCTTTATATTTCTCCCTGCAAGATCCTTGTATTCAAAATCATCGCCATATTTTTTCTCAATAATTTTTTCTTCGTCGGTTTTAAGTCCAATGATCTCATCATCTATTTTATAGTAGTTATATCCTGTTCCTACTGTAAAAGTGAAATCTTCTCTTTTAGTTCCTTCAATTATTTCCCCGTTTTCACCAATTTCAGAATAATTTATGGTAACAACATTATCTTTTTTTACTGTCCCATCTTTTTCTTCTGAAACAACTGCATTTTGTTCCTGATATCTTTTAAGCTCTCGTTCTTCATCCTCTTGTGTGAGCTCTACTTCAGGAGCTTCTATTTCAATTCCTTTATACTGTCCAAGTGTTATATCTGGATATGTTTCGTATGTAACTGCAAATTCCAGATCTTTATCCATATCTACAGAGAAATTTTCTTCATTTTTTAGCTTTGGGGTATAATAAGGGAGGGGTTTTTTCTCCACATCTTTTAATATTTCTTCCAGACTTTTTTCTATAAGATTGAATCCTGCTTCTGTTTTAATACTATCGCTGAATTTTCTTTCCAGTACTGTAGGTGGAACTTTTCCTTTGCGGAAACCTTTTATTTGTGCAGATTTTGCATATTCTTTTAAAAGTTTATCATATTCTTTTTTTACAGAATCTTTTTCAATAGTAACGGATAGCTCAATAGTTGAATTCTCCAGGGCTTTTAATTCTTTATTTTTGATCACATTGTCCCTCTTTTTTTTAGTTGATTAAGTTATTATTTTACAAACTTTTGAAAAGTTGTGTATAAAAATAATACCAAAATGTAGCCTTTTTGTATATACCCTAATTTTCATCGTTGTTGTGGAGTGGGGCTGGCCTTTTTAGTGAGCTTTCCCGATACAGGTCTCGATTTTTATTAGTTGGAGGGACAATCTCCATGGTTATAAATAAAAAAAGCTGTCTATTTTTAGACAGCTTTTAAAGTAGAGCGGGAGACGAGGATTGAACCCGCGACGTCCACCTTGGCAAGGTGGCGCTCTACCACTGAGCTACTCCCGCATAAAATTTGGCTTTGCGAGAGAAGGGAGTTGAACCCTTACACCTCACGGCACCAGATCCTAAGTCTGGCGTGTCTGCCAATTTCACCACTCTCGCATTATATACATATTAACAGATATTTAGTCAATAGAAAATAGTTATTCTCCTGATGTGCAAGGTACAATAATCCAAAAAAATAAGCCGCGAAGGAGTCGCTTTCCAGTCGCTAACCTCCTGTTATCTCCTTACAAGCCGCGGTTAATCCCTGGCAGCGTACATCCCTGTACGCTTTACCTTCGCATTCGCTCGGCGGGCTTAACCGTTCGACTCCTTCGCAATATTAGCGAAAAGGTTTTGTTTATACTTTGAGCCGCGAAGGAGTCGAACCTTCGACCCGCAGATTAAGAGTCTGCTGCTCTACCAACTGAGCTAGCGGCCCTGGTGATTTCAACATCTTTTATGGTGTTAAAATATTTGGTTTATTCCGGTATCGTTGCCATTTTGAAATAGCTTACGCCCGGCAGGATTCGAACCTGCGGCCTGCGGATTCGAAGTCCGACGCTCTATCCAGCTGAGCTACGGGCGCTCTTAAAATTGGGTGGATGACGGGATTTGAACCCGCGACAAC
>Ga0123353_10019864_pt1 | contig 10005 bp, 5 predicted proteins | sample TergutLab28metaG_3_FD_92763 | JGI IMG/M metagenome (GOLD analysis project Ga0123353, IMG submission 92763) | Labiotermes labralis P3 segment gut microbial communities from Petit-Saut dam, French Guiana - Lab288 P3 | ecosystem: Host-associated > Arthropoda: Insects > Digestive system > Gut ...
CTGCCGGACACGTCCATCGCGGTCGACGGCCACGACACCGGCCGGACCTTCGACGGGCTCGGCGCGATCAGCGGTGGCGGCGGCAACACGCGGCTGCTGACCGACTACCCGGCCCCGCAGCGCAACGCGATCCTCGACTACCTGTTCAAGCCCGGCTACGGCGCCAACCTCCAGATCCTGAAGGTGGAGACCAGCGGCGACGGCAACACCACCTCGGGCGCCGAGCAGACCGTCGAGGAGACCCGCGGAGTGGTCAACTGCGACGCGGGCTACGAGTTCTGGCTCGCGAAGGAGGCGGTGAAGCGCAACCCGCACATCAAGCTCTCCGCGCTGACGTGGGCCGCACCCGGCTGGGTCGGCTCCAGCATGTACACCCAGAACGGGATCCAGTACATCGACGACTGGCTCGGCTGCGCCAAGCAACACGGCCTCGCCTTCTCCTACATGGGCGGCTGGAACGAGAAGGGCGGCTGGAACGCCGCCTGGTGGAAGGACCTTCGGGCCTCCCTGGACCAGCACGGCTTCAGCTCGGTCAAGTTGGTGGCCTCGGACCAGGGGAGCTCGTTCTCCGAAGTCAGCGGCGCCATGGCACAGGACGCGGACTTCGCCAAGGCGGTCTCGGTCATCGGCGAGCACTACCCCTGCGGATGGAACGGCCCCACGCCGATCTCCCAGTACCCCACTGTCGAGACGCACTGCCCGTCCGCTGCGGCCGCCCAGGCCCTCGACACCACGCTGTGGGCCAGCGAGCAGGGCTCGATGAGCTACAGCGCCGGCGGGCTGCCGATGGCGCGGGCCGACAACATCGACTACCTCGACGGCCGGATGACCGCGACCATCAACTGGCCGCTGGTGGCCTCGGCCTACACCGATGTCGGCTTCGCCGACCAGGGACTGGTCATGGCCAACGAGCCCTGGTCGGGCCACTACGACGTCGGCCTGTCGACCTGGGTCACCGCCCACACGACCCAGTTCGCGCAGCCCGGCTGGCAGTACCTGGACGGCGCGAGCGGCTATCTGGCCGGCCGGACCTCCGACGAGGTCGGCAGCTACGTGACCCTCAAGTCGCCCAGCGGCAGGGACTGGAGCTCGATCGTCGAGACGACCAGGGCCACCGGTCCGCAGACGGTCGACCTCACGGTCAGCGGCGGCCTGTCCGCCGGTCCCGTGCACGTGTGGAGCACCGACCTGGTCTCCGGCGACCGTTCGCAGTGGTTCGCACGCGGCCAGGACCTGATGCCCGACGCGAACGGCACGGTGACGGCGACCCTGCAGCCCGACCACCTCTACTCGTTCACGACCACGACCGGGCAGCACAAGGCAAGCACCACGGTGCCGGCCGGCAAGCCGCTCCCGCTCCCGTACTCCGACGCGTTCACCGCGGACCCGCAGGGCCAGCAGGCCCCCTACCTGGCCACCATGGAAGGCGCGTTCACCGTCGCGCCGTGCGCCGGCCGCGCGGGCAAGTGCGTCCGGCTCGACACCCCGGCGAAGCCGCTGGAGTGGCAGTCGAACCTCCAGAACTCCTACCCCTACACGGTGGGCGGCGGCCAGAACTGGAGCAACTACCAGGTGTCCGCCGACGTGCGCAACGCCCAGCCCGGCTCGGTCGGGATCCTCGGCCGCCAGAGCAACCTCGGCGGCACGGTGGAGGATCCCTCGCGCGTGCACTACTACTCCCTGACGCTCAGCGACACCGGCGCCTGGTCGATCAACGTCGCCGACGGATCCGGTAAGCCCGCGGCGCCGCTGACCGGAGGAACCCTGCCCTCGGCCGCCGGGCTGAACACCTGGCACAACCTGGCCCTCACCTTCGACGGTTCGCAGATCTTCGCCTCGGTCGACGGCGCCACGGTCGGCTCCGCCACGGACACCACCCTGTCCGCCGGCAAGGTCGGCTTCGTCGCCAGCGGTTACCTGGCCGGCGAGCAGTACGACAACCTCAAGGTCAGCACGTTGACCGACCTGGCCGTCCCGGTGGCCCTGCCGGCCGGGGCGCACACCCCCGACGTGGTGACGGACATCGGCTACGCCACCACCGGCAGCGCGGTGAACCAGTGGCAGTACACCGGCACGTGGAAGTCCGGCGGCGGCAACACCTGGAACGACACCACCGGTGCCCGTGCGACGCTGACGTTCCAGGGCGACGGCGTCACCCTGCAGTCCATCGCCAACCCCAGCAACGGCATCGTCGACGTGTCCGTGGACGGCGGTGCCCCGACCGCCGTCGACCTCTACAACGCCACCAGCACCCTGGCCTCGGTGTTCACCCGGACCGGCCTCGATCCGACCCAGCAGCACACCCTGACGGTGACCGTCACCGGCACGAAGAACGCCGCGTCCAGCGGCGCCTTCGCCTCCGTCGCGGCGGCCCGGGTCACCACCACCGGCAAGCCGGCCCCGACGCCCGCGGTCACCGCGCCCGCCGACCGTTCCACCACCCACCCCGGGCAGCTGACGATCGAGGGCACGGCCACCGCCGGTGAACTGATCACCGTCTCGGCGTCCGGCACGCCGGTCTGCGTCAACCGCCCCACCGACGCGAACGGCACCTGGTCCTGCACCACCCGCGCCGAGAGCGGCCCCCTGGTGCTCACCGCAGTCGGCCTCGACCCCACGACCGGCCTGCTCTCCGACCCCACCGCCCCCGTCCACGTCACCATCCAGCCCACCGACTGACCCGGCCGGATCACCATCCCGGCTGGGCACACTCCGAGGCCGGCCGTGTCGCCCGACACCGGCCGGCCACGGCGTGGGCTGCGCCCACGGGATCGCGGGCCGGCTCGCCGTCGGTGCGGCGGGCCGGCCCGCGTTCGTGGTCAGGAGGATGTGGCGTGGAACAGGCTGATCCGGTCCAGGTGGACGGCGGCCCGGCTGTGGAGGATGCGCAGGCGCAGGCTGGTGGTGGTGACGGGCTGGTCGAGGGCGATGATGCGCTGGTAGCCGACGGAGTCCACCGTGGCCACCTGGCTCCAGCTGCCGTCGGTGGCCTGTGCCTCGACGACCGCGCTCTCCAGCTGCTGGCCGAAGTGGATGTCCTCGGCCAGGGCGATCCGGTCCACGGTGGTGGCGGCCGGCAGGGTCAGCTGCACGGTTCCCTCGTTCGGGCCGGAGGTCACCCAGTCGGTGCCGGCCTTGCCGTCGACCACCGCGCCGGCGTTCTGGCCGTCACCGGTCGCCCTGGCCTTCAGCGCCAGGTCGGACGGCATGTCGGCGTCGATCCTGGCCCGCCACTCGGTGAGCCTGGCGACGTCGGCGGGGGCGATCTGCCCGTCCTGGTCGGGCGGGATGTTGAGCAGCAGATCGGCGTTGCGGCCGACCGACTTGTAGTAGATGTCGGTGAGTTGCTGGACGGACTTGGGCTGCTGGTTCGCGTGGTAGAACCAGCCGTCGTGGATGGAGACGTCGCACTCGGCCGGCCACCAGGACAGCGCGCTCGCCCCGGAGTCCCGGCCGGCGAGGAGCGCCGAACGGCTGCCCTCGTCCTGGGCGGAGTAGCTCAGCGCGTAGTCGCGTGAGCCGGCCGCGGTGGTCACGGTGGGCAGGACGCTCCACTCGTCGGGCCGGGCGACGCCGCTCTCGTTGCCCACCCAGCGCACGTCGGGTCCCGTCACGGCGATCACGGCCTGCGGGGCGAGCGCCCTGATCAGCTGGTACCAGCTGGGGAAGTCGTAGTTCTCGACCTTGCCGGCCGGGATCCGGCCCTGGGCGCCGTCGAACCAGACCTCGTCGATCGGGCCGTACTGGGTGAGCACCTCGTAGAGCTGGTTGAGCATGTAGGCGCCGTAGTCGTCGGCGGTCAGCGTGAAGCCGGGGATCTTCTTGCCCGCCCGGTCGTCACCGGGGACCAGGGTCGGGATGGTCCGCGGGGTGTGGGCACCGCCGTTGGCGTAGACCCCGTCGGCGTACTGGTTCTCGTCGGCCGGCGAGATGTAGACGCCGACCTTGAGCCCGTACTTCCGCATGGACGTGGCGAAGTCGCCCAGCACATCGCCCTTGCCGCCCTCCCAGGAACTGCTCGCCACGTCGTGCGTGGTGTAGCGGGACGGGTAGAGCAGGAAGCCGTCGTGGTGCTTGACGGTGAGGATGGCGAGCTTGAAGCCGGCGTCGCGCAGCGTGCGGGCCCACTGGTCGGTGTCGAGCTGGGTGGGCTGGAAGACGTCCGGGTCCTCCTGGCCGGTGCCCCACTCCGCGCCGGTGAAGGTGTTGACGCCGAAGTGCAGGAACGCCGTCTGCTGCAGTTCCTGCCAGCTGATCTGGCGGCCGTCGGGGCGCACCGCCGACGCCTTGGCGACCAGGGAGGTGAGGCACTCGCCCGGCATGATGCTGATCTGCTGGGCGGGGGCCACCTTGGTCGCCAGGCAGGGCAGCGAGCCGAGGACCCGCACGTCGGCGGGCGCGAGGCCGCTGAAGGCGGTGACGGCGACCCCGTAGACGGTGCCCCGAGCGCCGGTCAGCCAGTCGATCCTGGGGGTGACGGCGGCCGGTGCGTCGGACGCTGCCACGTGGAACGGCCCGGAGACGGTGTGGTCGCCCGTGACGAGGGTGAGCGCCAGGCCGTCGGCGTCCGGTTCCACGGCGAGGGCCAGGTGCTGGTAGCGGACTCCGGAACGGCTCTGCGCGGCGGGCAGCTTGACGTCCCAGTGGCCGGCGCCGGCGGAGAGGCGCACGGTGTGCTGGTCGAGGGCCGTCAGCGCCGCGAGGCCGAGGACGTTCATGACCGGGGTGCCGGGCTGCAGCAGTTCGGGGGCGACGACGCTCTCGGCGAGCACGCCGGACCCCAGCGGGTCCGTGCCGAGCGGCGCGGTGTCCCAGCTGATGCCGGTCGTGGACCGAGGTGCCGCGGCCAGCCGCAGCGTGCCCGGCGTGGTGATCCGGCCGCCGGTCACCGTCAGGCCGTCGTCGGCCGTCTCGCCCTCTGCCGGGTGGTAGGCGCCGTTGGCGCTCACCGCGCCCTCGAAGTCGACGCTGAGCCGCTTGGCGCTGCTGCGGACCGTCTGCAGCGCGAGGTCGGCGGGGACGAACGGGGCGGTGAAGGTGGCCAGTCTGACCTGCCGGAGCGAGCCGGTGAGGCCCCGGCTCAGCGCGGAGGGGTGGACGTCGTTGCCGAAGCCGGCCTGGGCGCCGCTGGTGTCGTTCCAGCCCGCGGGGCCGCTGGTGCTGACGGCGTCGGGGAGTTGGGCCCCGTCCAGGAAGGCGTGCATGGTCGCGCCGCCGGTCGTCGGCTCGTAGGCGACGGACAGGACGTGCTGGGTGCCCGCCGCCGGCGCCGGGACGGTCTTGGTCGCGTCGCTCCAGGTGCCGTTGTTGTTCGCGGAGAAACCGTACTGGAGCGAGCTCCCGTTGTAGCGGGCGAACAGGTTGCCGCCGAGCGCGAACACGGTGGCCAGCGATCCCTGGGTCGCCGCGGGGGTGAAGGCCGCCTCCATGACGAACGGCTGCTGGACCGTGCCCCCGCTGATCGGGGTGCTCGGCGTGAACGTCAGACCCTCCTGCCCGCCGTGCAACTGAATGCCGTCGGCAGGGTCGGTCAGCTCACCACCGGTGCGGCGGACGAGCACACCGTCCATGGTCTCGCCGGTGGCCGCGGTGTACGTGCTGCCGGAGCTGAACGAGCCGCCGAAGGCCGTGTGGAGCAGGTCGGTGGTGCCGCCGGTGGCGGTGGCGGAGGCGTGCCACGTGGCGGAGGTCAGCAGGCCGCAGGCGAGCATGGCCGCGGTGAGCAGCCGAAGGGGTCTGCGCTGCCGGGCGGGACGGGGTCCCAACGCGCGTCGCATGGGGAGTCATCACCTCTATTCATCGGATGACTCGGCATCACAGCAGCGCTGCTGGGGCGCGTCAAGACCGTGCGCACATTTGGCTCCAGAAGGCCCGTCTGATCGATGGGGCTGCGTGCCGCTGCGGCGTGAAACGGCGACGTGAGGGTCCAACCTGTCGCCTGCGACCGTCCAGTGATCACTCATCACTTTGCGCGATTCTGCTTGCAACGCCCAGACTCTTGACAGGAACGAGCAGACCGGGGAGGCTCAGCCCTCGGTCGGACTGTGCCGTCAAAGATCCGATCTACAGGAGCTGTCCCCGCCCGCCGTCGCGCCGGCCCGCGGGGGGCCGGCGCCTCGGCGTTTCCGGGCGGCGTTGAGACGGTCGTGCGGAGACGGTCGTGCGCTTCGGCATGGCCGGATCGCGGGTCAGGCGGTGGGCGGGATGACGACGACCTTGCCGGACAGCGCGCCCTCGGCGGCCCGGGCGTGGATCGCGGGCAGGTCGGCCAGCGGCACCCGCTGGGCGACGTCGACGCGCAGCTCACCGGAGTCGACCAACGCGACCAGCCGCGACAGCTGTTCGGCGTCGCTGCGGACGTACAGGTCGATGCCACGCACGCCGCGCTCCTCGTCGGCGGGGGCGGGCATCCACACCGTGGTGTTCACCAGCGCTCCGCCGGGACGGATCAGGGTGAGCAGCGCGGCCAGTTGCGCCGGGTCGATCGGCGCGAGGTTGAGCACGAGGTCGACCGGTTCGGTCACCGCCTCGGTCACCGCCGTGGCGGTGTGGTCGACGACCTCGTCCGCGCCCGCCGTGGTGACCCGCTCATTGCTGCGCGGGCCGGCCGTGGCGATCACGAACGCCCCGGCGTTCTTGGCCAGTTGCACGGCGTAGCCGCCGACCGCTCCCCCGGCGCCGTTGATCAGCACGCGCTGCCCGGCCGCGAGCTTGCCGTGGTCGAACAGCGCCTGCCAGGCGGTGAGGCCCACCGCCGGCAGGGCGGCGGTGTCGGGCAGGGGCACGTGCCGGGGCGCCGCCGCGAGGATCCCGGCCGGCGCGAGGACGTACTGCGCGGCGGCGCCGTCGCCGTCCATCGACAGGAAGCCGACGACCTGGTCGCCGACCTCGACGCCGTCGACGCCCTCGCCCAGCGCGTCGACCGTGCCGGCGACGTCGATGCCGGGAGTGTGCGGCAGCGTCACCGGGATGGGGCCCTGCATGAAGCCGCCGCGGATGGTGCCGTCGACGCCGTTGAACGATGTCCCGGCGACGCGGATCCGGACCTGGCCGGCTCCGGGGACGGGCTGCTCGACGTCCTCGTAGCGCAGGACCTCGGGCTCGCCGTACTCGTGGAATCGCACTGCCTTCATCGGAGGACTCTCCCTCGCTCGATGGTGGATCTGCTTCGAACTCGAAGCATCTGTCGGCCAGGCTAGTACTGCTTCGAGTTCGAAGCAAATGACGGGGTGATCGACGGCCGACGCCTCTTCCCGCAGGGAGCCGAGATCCTGCGCCGCGGCACCGGTCGAGGTCGCACCGGCAGCGCACCACGCTGTTCGAATTCGTAGCAGTAGCCTGGGGCCATGCCTGATTCACCGCCGTCGCTCGACCCCGTGCAGCTCGGCACGTACTTCGATCTCATCGAGGTGACGAGCCTGCTCCGGCACGCGGTCGAGCAGCAGCTGCGCGAGGCCGGCGATCTCAGCTATGTGCAGTTCCAGCTGCTGGCCCGCCTCGGGGACTCGCCGACCGGCAGCCACCGCATGACCGACCTGGCCGACGGCGTCGTGTACAGCCGCAGCGGCCTGACCTACCAGGCGGGTCTGCTCGAGAAGGCGGGCCTGGTCGTGCGCGCCCCCTCCCCGGACGACGAGCGGAGCGTCACCGTCACTATCACCGACGCCGGGCGCGCGCTGCTCGCGCAGGTGCTGCCCGGGCACGTCGACGTGGTCAGCGGCCTGCTTTTCGAGCCGCTGTCACGGGACGACGTCGCCACCCTCGGCAGCCTGCTGGCGCCGGTGCGGGACCACATGCGCTCGACGCCGCCCCGCTCGGCCGCGCCCCGCCGCCGCAAGGGCGCACGGTAGGCACCCGGCTGGAAGTGGCCCGGAGCCGTTGTCACCGGCACAGCCGGGCGAACGCGGTCAGGGGCGATCGTCGGCGCTTCTGCAGGCGATCGACCACCGGCGGTACTCGCCGGGCGGCATCCCGAACGCCGCTTTGAAGGTCCGGTTGAACGTCGCGGGGTCCGTGAACCCCCACCGCGCGCCGATCGATCCGATGGGGTGGGTGGCGTGGTGGGGCTGCGCCAGCTCGGCCCGGCAGCGGTCCAGCCGCAGGTCCCGGACGAGGGCGCTCACGGTCTGCTTCTCCGAGCGGAACAGATGGTGCAGGTAGCGCACCGAGATGTTGTGGGCGTCCGCGATGGTCTGCGGGGATAAACAGGCTTCCGCCAGATGCGCCTCGATGAAGGCCTTCACCCGGCGAAGGAGCACGCTCTGCTGGGTCTCCGGCGGCAGCAGCCCCTCCCGGTCCGCGAGACCGCCGAGGTACGCGGAGGCGAGCTGGACCGCGGCCGCGCCGAGACGCTCCGCCTCCAGTGCGCTCCACCGGCCACCGGCCAGCCCTTGGAGGAACCCTGCGAGCAGCGCCCCCGTCCCCTGTGCGGGAAGCCGGCGCGACAGGAGGTCCTGCATCGACCGGTCCGGAAGCGGCACCGCTGGTTTCGGCAGGTGGAGGATGGTCAGCCAGCCGGCCTCGGTCACCTGCATCTGTACCGGCTGCGACGTGTCGTACAGCAGCAGGTCGCCCGCCCCGACCCGAGCGTGGCTGCGCGCCTGGTCCATCACCATGATGCCGCGGGCCATGTAGCCCAGTTCCCACAGCTCGGGATCGGACCGCTGGATCAACCGCGTGGTGCGCACCGCGGTCAGGGTCGGGAACGACAGGAACGACACGTTCACCGGCCCGAGTTCCAGCGCGGCGGTCGATGCCCGGAAGTCGTCGGCGTGCTCGCTGGCGATGTGTGTGGGGGCGAGATCCTGCATCAGCCGGTCCCGCCACCAACCGAACCTCTCGGCCTTGGGCACCCCGGCCGTGTGCATCTCGCCCCAACCCATTCTTCCGCCCTCGTGCTTGTTCACGTCGTGACAACGACCGTGCGCTCCAGGTCAATTACCCGCGCGCAGACCAACGGGACACTGCTGTTCTGAGCCAATTCACGCGCCGGAGGGAAAGGGACGTGACCGTACGCCGTCGGATGGCCGGAGCGGCTGCGACCGCCGCTTCGGCCGGCAGCCTGGCGGTTGCAGCGCCAGGGGCCCAAGCCGGCACCCCCACCCGGGGAGACCCGCACGCCGCGACCCGATCCGTCGCCGCGTCTGCGAGCGGGACGACCCTACAGCACGTCACCGGCGCCGCAGACGACGTGCGCGAACACCGCGCAGGTGATCCCGTGGACCTCCAACGGGCGCTCCCACCCCTGCTGGTCCACCTTCTCGTTCCTCGCATCCATCCGTTAGCCCGTCCGGCCGGTGCGGGAGGCAGCCCGTGTCGCCATCCGGATCACGCCAGGGGGCCCTTCCGGTGACGGCGGGAACCACGTTGCGCGACATGGCCCCCGCGGGGGTAAGGCATCCCCGCACAGGACGCACCCGGCCCCCAAGGAGATCGGCCATGTACGCAGCAGTGCGGCGGTATGAAGGCGTGACCGACCCGGCCGCGGTGGCGCGCTTCGTCGAGGAGGGATTCGCGCCGCTCGTGCGCCAGGTCCCCGGGTTCGTCGCCTTCTACTGGCTCGACGCCGGCAACGGGGTGGTCGTCTCGACCAGCGTCTTCCAGGACCGGGCCGGTGCCGAGGAATCGACGCTGCGGGCGGCGAACTTCGTCCGGGACAACCTCGGCTCGCTGCTCCCCCACCCGCCCGAGGTGATGGCCGGGGAAGTCGTGGCCAGCGCATAAACGATGTCCCGCGGCGGGGTCGGACAAAGTGCCGGATAGACCTGTCGCCATTTCGACGGAGAGAAATCCTTTCCCCCTCGGCCGCCAGAATACGCGGCGCCAATTCGCCAATTCCCCTGGATTCACGTCCTCCGCGGCGCGGTTGCCCGCCTCCGCGCCCCGGACGTAGCGTGGAAGGAGTCGCAGTCGACATCGACGCGGAGGCGAGCCGGCCGCCTCGTTGGGGTACCCCAGTTGAGGTGCCTCGGTCGCCGGCCGGGGAGCCTGCTTTCGCACGTCCAG
>Ga0123353_10019870_pt1 | contig 10003 bp, 7 predicted proteins | sample TergutLab28metaG_3_FD_92763 | JGI IMG/M metagenome (GOLD analysis project Ga0123353, IMG submission 92763) | Labiotermes labralis P3 segment gut microbial communities from Petit-Saut dam, French Guiana - Lab288 P3 | ecosystem: Host-associated > Arthropoda: Insects > Digestive system > Gut ...
AGTAAGGGAGTGCGCCTGTCCCGCAGAAAAGGTTGTTGCTTTTTGTCGAATGCCTAAGGAGCCAAGGGGTGAAACACCGCTTGCAGTTATAGCCGGTGCTTCATTTGGAGCAAAAGCATCATCTGACGGTGACAGCATGTTCTGAACTTGTGTCATGACAGGGCTTAGGACAGATTGAAGTGCTGCGGAATTTGCTGCTGCCAAAAAGGGTAGTGCTAGAAGAAAAATCGCTGCCAATAACAACGCTAGCTTACGCTTTTTTGAGAGCCCCTCCCCGCAAGTGCTTGGGGTATAAGGCTTGTCGGTCATGGTCGTCCTCACTTCTTGTTGGCATTATTATATACAAAAGCACCATCTCTGGTGCTCGTGAAATATTCTAGCATGTGAATGGCATGCTGCATTAAATGACCATTTTTGTGTCAAATCCTATCAAGATGGACTATCTTTTTTCTCCCCCGTTTTTGTGAACAGGGATGAGGGTCAGATCTGTACAAACACTACTAACTCTCACAGTATCGCAGCCACGAAATTTGTCGTTTCATTTCATGGTACGTGATTTGCTCCTCATCCCGATGTTCCATAAATTTAGGTGCATTCGCACAAAAGTTGTTGATACATGTCCATAATGTGGGGGCTGGGGTCAAGACCCAGTTCGTTGTTTAGGTACTGGCGGCATTCGTGAAAGGCGGTCATTGCTTCTTCGCGGCGACCGGCGGCGGCGTAGGTTTTCATGCTAAGGTAGCGCAGGTCCTCGCCGTCGATGCCCAGGGCTTTTGCCCGGTGCAGATAAAAAAGCGAGGACTCGAATTCGCCCTGCTCGAGGCAAATTTCTACCCCCAGCAAAATGGCATCACGAAACTGCTTGCGCAAATGTCTGCGCTCGGCGTCCAGCCAGTCTAAATAGCGATCCCCTGGCAGCAGGTCACCTTGGTAAATGTCGGTCATCTTTTTTATGACTGACAGACAGGCACGTTTGTTTCCCGCATGCAGATAGTCGGTCAGCTTTATGGCAAGTTCACTAAACTCGCGCACATCGACATAGGTGTCATGTTCTTTGAGGCCGCATCTGCCGCCCGTATTTTGAAAAGCACCGTCAATCACTTCAAGAGTGTCATCTGATTTCAAAGGAAGTGCGGCAAATATTCGCTTGCGCATCTGCCACCAGGTAACGTTGTAGACGTTGCGCACATTTTCGCTGGGTGCCTCTGGCCACAGCCGCTCGATTAGCATGTCGCGCGCCATCTCGCCACCACTGGCAAGTGCCAGACTGACAAAGAGCGATCGCGTTTTGCTGTCTCCCCAGCTGCGCAAATCAAGGGCGCTGTCAATCACGCGCAGCTCAAGACCACCAAAGAGGCGAATCTCGATAGGCTTTCTGTGATGGACAAAGCTTTGCTCGCTTTGAGCAGTACACTGGGGAAAACGCAGGCGCAAACGCTGCGCCTCGCCAGAATGTAGCTGTTTTTCTGTCAGGTGAAAACAGGGCTGAAATGAGGGAGTATCCAGCAAATCTGTCAACTCTGTTGGTAGATGCTCGACCCCAAAACTCTTGCACAGCAAAACCAGAAATTGCTCGTGCGCCAAACAGAACAGAGAGACAATCATGATTGAACTGGCATCAAGCAGGCAGGTGCTGTGTTCTTGTAGATAGCTACGCACACGGCGCAAACCCTGCTCTTCGTACAGCAGCAAAGCTTCGCAGCACAAAGACAATGCCTCGAGTGGCACGTTCAACTTAAAGGGGTGCCGCGATTGCTGGCCAATCTCCCGACCCAAATGCGCCTGCAATAAAGAACTCGCACGTCGGTAACTTTTGCGCTGAATTAAACAGGACGCCAAAAGGAGTATGACCTGCGAATGATAGCCACCGGCATTGGTCGCTAAAATCAGGTCGTAGGCCTCTTCTGCTTTTTGCTGTGCGTCACGCAGTCTGCCCGCTGCATGAAAAATCCAGGTCTGCCACCACAGAATTGCCACGCGTTCCTGCCTACTTGAACCGTCTTGGACTTGAATCAGATCGCCGTCTTGGGCAATGCGCACGGCTTCCTCATTTTCGCCCGAACAAATCTTGATGACACCGTCTAGTAGGTGCATCTCTAAATCTGTTATCGAGCGAACCTTTTCGACACTGCCAATGACTTCGCGTGCCGTGTTGAGCTTGCCCTGCGCCAATGCTGCCACCACCAGTGCCAGCCGCAACTGCTGCCCCACGTCTGTGCGCCCTGAACTGCGCGCACCATCTGCCTTGAGTGCCGACCAATGCGGCAGCAACTGCTCGAGCGCAAAACAAGCATCGCCGTTTTCTTGAAACTTAATACGCACCAAATAGGTCTGCGCCAAAATACGCTCGCGCGAACTGGTCGCCAAAGCAAGTGCGCGCTGCGAACACCACAGAGCTTTTTCAATCTCACCCGCTGCCATATGCAGGCGCGCACCCAGCAGCATAATCTCGAAATTCGCCAGTGAGGGACGCTGCGTAAAAATGTCTTCGATGTTAAGCCAGGCGTCCTGTGCGCGCACTAAATTGGACAGAGCCATCTGGCAGAGTATGTCCAGCACACAACGCGAAAGACGCACCTCTAGCTTTTCTTCAAAGGCAGAATCGATGTTTTGCGCCAAGGAAAGAACATCACAGGTCTCGTGGTAGCGCTGCTCGCTAAAGAGAGTTTGCGCTTGGGCAATTACTTCTGAAAGATCCTTTGGCAATTCCTGGGTGACACTAGCTGGTTTTTCAGCTTCAAGCAGCAAAGTCATGTGCTTCTTCTTTCGACCTGACCCCCCGTCAGACAGTTGAGGAAACCCACCATACCGACTTTTTGCGCCCAGCGCAAGCAAATTGACGGCTATTGCCACAATTGACAATTATTTTTTTTCGCCCAACAATAAAGAGAGCTAGAAATTGCCCCTTGCCGCTTGCGAGGTATTCCGCTAATATAGTTCCCTGCGCGCGGAAGTAGCTCAGCTGGTAGAGCACGACCTTGCCAAGGTCGGGGTCGCGGGTTCGAATCCCGTCTTCCGCTCCAATCAGTTCGAAGTAACACGATTCGGACCCGAGAGGGGTAAATGCGACCCTAGGAGCATTTACGAGCGAGCGTTAGCGAGGTCACCGTGGATTTGCGCAGCAAATACACGCGAATCCCGTCTTCCGCTCCAATCTACCTTGCAACCCCGAGCCAGCTAGTACTGGCTCTCTTAATGTGGGATGGTATTAGGATTGGCGACGTGGCCAAGTGGTAAGGCAGAGGCCTGCAAAGCCTTTATTCCCCGGTTCAAATCCGGGCGTCGCCTCCATCGCATTAATCTGCCTTTTAAGAGAGGCAATTTCGAAAGTGTCGGAGTGGCGGAACGGCAGACGCGCTAGGTTGAGGGCCTAGTGTCCGCAAGGACGTGAGGGTTCAAATCCCTCCTCCGACACCATCTAATGGATGTTTCACGATTTGAACCCGAGAGGGGCAAATGCGACCCTAGGAGCATTTGCGGCTGAGCGTAGCGAGGCCTCCGTGGATTTGCGCAGCAAATACACGTAATCCCTCCTCCGACACCATCTAATGGATATGCCTGGTAACATTCCCCTATAATAGAAGTGTCAGATTTTATGGGAGGAGAACACTATGGAATTCTCGAATGACTTACTGCTTTTTATAATACCGCTCGCAATACTTCAGATTGGACTTATGGTTGCCGCGCTCATCTCGATTTTCAAGCGTGACAGCTACCGCTTTGGAAACCGTCTGTTCTGGGTTCTGGTCGTATTGCTCGTCTCGACATTTGGTCCCCTCCTCTACTTCTTCTTGGGCAGAGAGACTGACTAGTGGCGATTCTTTCGGTTCAGAGGCTTTCAAAAAGTTTCGGCAACAATCAGGTCATCGACGATATTAGCTTTGACGTGCCCGAAGGCAGCGTTTTTGGCTTTATCGGCGCCAACGGAGCAGGCAAAACTACAACAATGAAGATGATTTTGGGTCTGCTGCCACCCGATGCAGGTGAGATTTTTGTCTGCGGCGAAAAGGTGGCATTTGGCGCGACCAAAACCAATCGCCACATTGGCTATCTGCCCGACGTGCCCCAATTTTATGGCTACATGCGTCCGGCGGAATACCTGCGTCTTTGCGGTGAAATTGTTGGATTGAACGCTGCGGAGTGTGACCAGCGCAGCAAAGAACTACTGCAGATGGTCGGCCTCGCCGATGTCAGCAAGAAAATCAGTGGTTTTTCACGCGGCATGAAACAGCGTTTGGGTATGGCACAAGCCCTGCTCAACGAACCGCGCCTGCTGATTTGTGACGAGCCGACTTCTGCCCTTGACCCCTTGGGCAGAAAAGAAATCCTCGACATCTTAAAGCAGATTACCGGCAAAACAACGGTGATTTTTTCAACACATATCCTCTCTGATGTCGAGCGTATCTGTGACCGCATGGCTGTTTTAAGTGGTGGCAAGATCGCCCTTTCGGGAACGCTTGCTGACCTGCGCGCACAGCATCAGACCAACGCTATTCTGATCGAGTTTGCCACAGCAGCCGACCAAGAGCGTTTTGCTGCAGCAGCAGGCAATCTAATGCAGAATGCAACCACCACTGACACCGAACTGACCTTGCAGGTAGCAGAGGTCGCAAGCGCGCAGCGTGAGTTGCTGCATATCCTCAGCAGCAAGGACATTTTGCCCCTGAAATTCGAGGTGTTGGAACCGACCATTGAAGGTCTGTATTTGGAGGTAACACAGTGAGGGCCTTTGTTGCGTTTACCAAAAAAGAATTCACCGAAAGCGTGCGCAGTTACCGCCTGTTTGTCCTAGCAGTGGTCTTTCTGTTGCTGGGAATCATGAGTCCTTTGGTGGCAAAGCTGATGCCTGATTTGATTAGCGGTACCGATTTGGGTGGCGTCACCATCACCCTGCCAGAACCAACTGCAATGGACAGTTGGGCGCAGTTTTTTGGCAACGTTGGTCAGATGGGAATGCTGGCATTAGTCATCACTTTTAGTGGAATTATGGCAACAGAACTCAGTCGCGGGACGCTGGTCAACCTCCTCACCAAAGGAATGAAGCGTCATACGGTTATCCTGTCGAAATTCTTGACGGCAAGCCTTATCTGGACAGTGAGCTACCTGCTGTGTATGGCGGTGTGCTTTGCCTACACGGAGTACTACTGGCCGGCAGCAACGCTGCACGAGCCTTTTCTGGCGTTTTTTGCTCCCTGGTTGTTTGGCATGCTGATGATTGTGCTGCTGATTTTGGGCGGCATCCTTTTTGGCAATCTGTACGGTAGCTTGCTGACTTGTCTGACGACAGTCATCGCTCTGTCGCTGATAAACATTGCCTCGGTGGCACATAAATACAATCCCATAAGTCTTGCCAGCGGCACCCTAAACCTGCTGAACGGCCACATGAAAGCAGCAGATTTTATCCCAGCAGCGATAATTTGCGCCGTGGCAGTAGTCATACTGCTGGTAACAGCAATCGCCGCATTTAACAAAAAACAGGTGTAGGAGTAAGTCCATAAGCGGGGTTCTGTCTAGAACGATCATTTATCTAGGACATATGTCACCATATGCCTCATGCGGGTTACCCGTGCGTCGCCCAGGACTGGCTTTGCCGCACCTATGTACCCTTGCTCCGGATGGGGTTTACCCAGCCGTACTGTTACCAGTACGCTGGTGCGCTCTTACCGCACCGTTTCAGCTTTTCCTCAAGCATTATACGTTCCCGGTTGCTTGAGGAGTTTTCTTTTCTGTGGCACTATCCGTCGCGTCACCGCGCCCTGCCGTTAGCAGGCATCCTGTCCTGTGGAGCCCCGACTTTCCTCACCGCAGCAAAAGCTGCAGCGCGACCGTTTGGCTTACTCCTAGTACAAAGTGTAGCAAATTGCAGACAGCAGTGGAAGTAAAGCTGGCCACCACACTACCCCCAACACCCAGAGTGCTCCAGATGTCGCAAATCAAGGAGGCTTGCAAAAATCAAAAATGCTAAGCGTAGTCAGCTACTCGTGTATTTTTGATTTTTCAAACGACACCGAATTGCGGCATCTGGTGCACTCTGGCGGAGGCGGGTGGAAGAATAAGGCATCCCCGACTCATCCCTTTCCAACTCAACAACACTAAGCTTCAGCTCACTATCTGTTTCTCTCAGTATGGCTTGCAAGTGCTCTGGTCCTTGCTCTGCCGCTTTGCCGCAGCGGAAATTGCTGCCGACGATTATTTCACGTGCACGGGCAAGGCTTGGCAGGGTTTTTAGCAGAAAGTCAGACGCGCTTTGCTGTGCCAGCTGCTGGGTAAAGGGCAGCACGATGACCTGATCGATGCCGCAGGCACGCAGTGCCTCTTCTTTTTCTGCAAGTGACATCAGCGCTTGGGGGGCATGTCCGGGGTGCAGCAGCTGCTGGGGGTGCTGGTCAAAGGTCAGCACGGCAGACTGAAGTCCCGTCGCACGCGCACGCGCAACGACCGCCGCAAGCAGTGCCTGATGTCCCGGGTGCACGCCGTCAAACACGCCAACGGTCATAACGCAGGGTCCAACGCGTCTTCCGGCAATTGATGCCTGGCGGAGTCTGTCCAGCGATGTCACCTTTAGCAAGGTTTCGCGCGGAACAAAAAAGTCAGCGACTGCCAAGGGGTCGCCACCCGTTGCGGGATCAGTTGCAGCAACGATATCGCCGATGCACGTCGCATCTGACAGGTCAAAACTACCAGAGCTAAGGCGGCGTAGCTGGCTTAGGTGGGCGTGTGTTCCTGCCGCCAGTCCAATATCACGAGCAAGGGCGCGAATGTAGCTACCTTTTGATACCTGGAAGTCAACTGTCCATGAATGGTCAGGCTCTGCCACCTGGATTAGACGTGCACGATAGACCTCGATAGGACGCGGCTTTTGCTGCAGCGCTTGCCCCTTGCGCGCCTGGCGATAGGCGACTTTGCCATCCACTTTCAGCGCAGAATAGTCGGGGGGAATCTGGTCTTGTGCTCCGGTAAATTGCGCCAGCAAGGCCTGGGCATAGTCTGGACAGAAGACCTGCGGTGGTACCGGGGAATGCTGCTGCACTTCTCCCTGTGCATCATCGGTGGTCGTTGCCGCGCCAAAGCAAATGGTCGCTGTGTAGCGTTTTTCCTGCAGCAGAAAGTCATCAGAGAGTTTTGTCGCACCACCAATCAGCATCACCATAAGGCCGGTGGCTGCTGGGTCAAGAGTACCACAGTGTCCAATGCGCCCCTCGCCGGTCAAGCTGCGCAGCTTTGCGACCAGGTCGTGGCTGGTCCAGTCGGGTGCTTTGTCAAGCAGCAGCACGCCTGAAAGGGCCGTTGCCCCACGTGAGGCGCGCCTAGGGCTCAACAATCTTCCAATCGCTGTCCCAGAGAGCCGTTTCGCTGCAGTCCTTGCCACTACGACAGGGCAGCTGCGGCAGTACCGCATCGAGAATCTGTTCAAGGGACGCAGATTTATCTGACCAGGTAATGCCTGCTGCAGCCTTGTGTCCGCCGCCACCAAATTGGCGCGCTACCTCTGACACATCAAAGCCACTGCCACTACGCAGCGACAGGCGCGGACCCTTAGAGGACTGTGTGATGAACAGCGCGACCTCGGTGTCACGCACGCAGCGAATCAAGTCGACCAAGTCTTCGGTCCAGTCATTTGCCACACCCAGTTCTTGCAGGTCGGCATCTGAAAGATAGGAGTGAATGACCGCGCCCCCGTTCAGCAATTTTGCCCGTGATAAAATGCGTCCCTCTAGCTGCAGAGCCGCAAGTGGCTTTTGATTGTACAGCTTAGCCGCGATGTCTGCTGGACGGGCACCAGATGCAATCATTTCGCCAACAGCCCTAAAGGTCTGCTGCGTGGTATTTGAGAACTGAAAGCTGCCCGTATCGCTGATGGTTGCCACGTAGCAGGCAGTTGCAATGTCTGGGTCACAACTCCACTGCATCTCGTGCAGCAGATTCCAGACCAGCTGCCCACAGGACGCTGCGTCTTCTTGCACGTAGCGCAGGTCAGCGTAGTTTTCTTGCAGGGGTGGATGGTGGTCAATAATCAGCGAGTACTGTGCTGCCAAAAGCAGTGGTCCTGCCTCGGCGAGACGGCCAAAATCGGGCGTATCAAGCGTAATGAAGTAGTCGGCACGCTGACCTGTCAGCTGGTCAGGACGCTGGTAGGCGTCACTGCCTGCCATCCACAGATAGGGTTCGGGCACACTGCCATTGTCAGCCAGCACCGGAGTCGCGTCGACACCACGCGCCAGCAAGGCACGCTGCAAAGCCAGTACAGACCCAATAGCATCACCATCAGGACGAGTATGTCCACACACAAAAACACGCGACCCCGCAGCAATACCTTGCAAAGTGTCACGCAAGTGCTGCCTGTTGTGGTCGCTTTTAGGCACCGTCACTAGCCTCTTCTGCGGCAAATTGCTCGCGGCGCGAGTCAGCTGTAGCCAAAATGTCTGCAATACGCTGCCCCTCGTCTAGTGCTTCGTCAACAAAGAACTGCAATTCGGGGGTCGAGCGCCAACCAACAGCCTTACCCAAAAGCGAGCGAATACGCCCCTTCGCCGATTCCAGACCAGCAAGCATCTGATCGTAGCGTTCAGGATCATTGCTCACGTAAATACGCGCCACACTTTTGTCAGGACTAACCTCAACGCCTGTCACCGTGGTCATAAAAATCCGCGGATCGCTAATCTCTCGTTCAATAATCATCGCAACTGCCGCGCGCGCAGCCTCGTCATTTTTGCGACTAAAATTCTGTCGTGCCATGCTGTAAATCCTTTCCCTGCCGTCTGTACAGGCTCTCCTCTCCCCCTTCGAGAGGAGGAGTCTGTCCATGCAACCGCTTTTCCTCAGTGCTTCTTACAATCGCTTTCTATGGTCTCGCTTGACAGCTAGGCCTGACGAGCGATTTCTTTAATGTGATACCCTTCGATGATGTCGCCGACTTTCAAATCCTGGAAGTCTGCGATGCCCACACCGCACTCGTAGCCAAACTTCACTGACTTGACGTCTTCTTTAAAGCGGCGCAGCGACCCGATGTCACCCTCGTAGACAACGGTTGAATCGCGTACAATGCGCACCTTGTCGTCGCGCTTGATCTCGCCTTCCAGAACGTAAGAACCAGCAATGGTTCCCATTTTTGGAACTTTGAATAGCTCGCGCACCTCGACTCTGGCGGTATCTTCCTCGACAAATTCGGGGGCTAACATACCCACGCGTGCTGCGTTAATCTCTTCAATCGCCTGGTAGATAACGCGGTACAGGCGCACGTCAATCTGTTCTTCTGCAGCCAGTACTTTGGCACCAGGGGTCGGGCGCACGTTAAAGCCAATGACAATCGCGTTGCTGACAGTTGCCAGCTGAATGTCGGTTTCAGTAATGCCACCCACCGCCGAGTGAACAATGTTGATGCGTACCTCTTCTTGGTCGATCTTTGTCAGGGCATCTGCCAAAGCCTCGATGGAGCCCTGTACGTCTGCTTTAACAATCAGGTTGAGGTCTCTAATCTCGCCCGCCTCGATTGCACTAAAGAGGTCGTCTAAGGACACATGCTTGTGGCTGGTTTCCTGCGCACGCAGACGCTGCTTCATCGCACGACTGTCGGCGAGGGCACGTGCACTGCGCTCGTCGGCAAAGACGAGGAATTCGTCACCGGCAGAAGGAACACTTTGTAGTCCTAAAATCTCGGCTGGCTCTGAGGGGCCCGCAGATGCTACCTGGCTGCCGTCTGGTGCCATTAAGGCACGTACTCGTCCAAAGGCAACGCCTGCAACCAGCGCGTCCCCTGCCCGCAGGGTACCACGCTGCACCAAAACGGTGGCAACGGGACCGCGTCCCTTGTCCAGTTTTGCTTCGATGACCGTACCAAAGGCGGCAGTGTTGGGGTTTGCTTTCAGTTCCAGCATGTCAGCCTGGATTAGCAGCATTTCGAGCAACTCGTCAATGCCCTTGCGTTGCTTGGCAGAGATGTCCACAAAAATGTTGGTGCCGCCCCAGTCCTCGGGAACAACTTCGTATTCGGTCAGCATCTGGC
>Ga0123353_10019871_pt1 | contig 10003 bp, 10 predicted proteins | sample TergutLab28metaG_3_FD_92763 | JGI IMG/M metagenome (GOLD analysis project Ga0123353, IMG submission 92763) | Labiotermes labralis P3 segment gut microbial communities from Petit-Saut dam, French Guiana - Lab288 P3 | ecosystem: Host-associated > Arthropoda: Insects > Digestive system > Gut ...
GGCCTGTGCGCGGTTTACGGCGCGCCCATAACGTATGCGTTCCTGGCGCGCATAGCCGGACATTATTTCTTTCAGTTGTCGTACATATTTTACGACCCGATGCTGAACGATCTGTCGGATAAAAAGCACCGCGCGCGCGCATCCGGCATAGGCCAATTCTGCAGCAACGCCGGAATGATTTTCGGACTTGGCGTGTCATTGCCGCTGGTGGGGATGGGCGGGCGTCTTGCGGCGCTGATCCCGTCGGTTATTCTGTTTACGATTCTGGCTTTGCCGATGATGATTTTCTATAAAGAAAAAGCGGCCGCGCGCCTGCCCGCTGTAAAAAAGAAAATCAAACTTGGCTTCGATTGGAAGATGTTTCGGAAATTTATCCTGACATCGGCGGCGGCACCCATACTGATAGCATTCTTCTTTTACACGAACGCGCTGAATACGATTACGAACAATTATGCCATATATGCCGACCAAGTGCTGGCCATGTCGGACGGGATGACGTCGATTCTGCTTATGGTAAATTTGGCGGCGGCATCGCTGGGCGCGCTGGCCATAGGATTTTTGGGCGACCGAATCGGCATACGCAGATGCCTGATCGGAATTTTATGGACTTGGGCTTTGTTGATACCGGTGATTGCGGCGGCGAACGACATATGGTTGTTCTTTGCTTTGGCGGGCGTTTTGGGGCTGACCATCGGCGCGGGCTGGGCGATAAGCCGCGCGTACGTCAGCATGAAATTGGAAAAGGGCCAGGTCGGATATGGATTTTCATTCTATACGATTTTCGAACGCTTTTCATCGACGATCGGCCCGCTTGTCTGGGGCGGCATTCTTTTGGCCGGCGCCGGATACAGAACGGCGATGCTGTCTATGGCGGGATTCATACTGGTCGGCATAATCGTTCTGCAGTTTTTTACAAAGAAGAAATAAAGCCCGTGAAATAAACCCCCGGAAATGATATAATCCACTGATGGGCTTTATCAGAAGAAATTTCGACTTTATCCTTTTTCCTGCGGTCATACTGACGCTGGCCGGCATGTTGCACATATTCGGCCTTGCCAAAGTGCCGCTTTTGGAACTGGCCGCCGTTTTGTTTCTGGTGATATCGCGCCCGCTGCAGAAACGGGAAATGCCGTCCGGGTTCGTTGCCGCTATTATCGCGAACGCGATGCTGGGCGTTTATTTTGCCGGGGTGGGACTTTTGGGCCAGGTTGTTCTTTGCGCCTTTCTGGTCGTGACCAGCGCTGTCGCGCTGTACTTTTGGCTTTCGCCCGATAAAAAGACGCACAAGATAATCCGGCCGACGTTTTTGCACCCAAGATGGCGGGCCGGCGTCGTATCCGCATCCGTATTTGCCGCCGCGTTCGGCGCAAGCATTGCTGGCCTGGTCGGGGCGCTGGATTATTTCGCCATGGCTGCCGGGATTATCGGGACACTGCTGCTGGGTCGAAAAAAGATTGACGCCTGGGCGTTGTTCGCGGTCACCAGCATTACCGGAACCTTGTTGTTCTGGCTGACCGGATCTTATCTGATGCTGGCGGCTGTCGTTATGTTCGCGTACAACGACATATCGGCGTTTTTCCGCTGGCGCAGGGAAAAATAAAATTGCGCAACTGTCAGGAAAGTACCTTATTAGACGAACCCAAAGGGTTCGTCATTCCGGGGCGCAAAGCGAGCCCGGAATCTCAAATTGCAATAAGCCTTATACAATTTGAGATTCTTGGCCTGCGCAGGAATGACGGCTCTGACGAGCCGTCAAAAAAGATACATTTCTGACAGTTGAGCAAATAAAATTAAAGCATATAAAAAATGTGCCGCACCCACGCGCGGGTGCGGCATATTTTTTATTTCTGTTTGCCGGTTACTTTTTCCGGCCGTCGCGCTTGGCGGCGATGACGGAACTTTTCGGTGAAAGCATAACAGCAAACAAGGCGTTAAGCCTGCGCTTATCGTGGCACAGTTCATGGGCGACATAGCCCGGACCACTGCAACTGCCCATGAAAATCCAGCCTGTCGGCAAACTGTCACCGGTCGTTTTATGGTTAAAGACGCCGCGACTTACGGTGTACTTGCCGTCTGCGGCATATTGCGGGTTCTTGACCTGTTCGCCACAAGAAGGAATTCTGTCAGTTATATTAATCGACATTGTATGCAGTTCGGTTAATTCATAGCCATTTCTTCTTGACCTTATCTTGTCCGCCAGCTGGCTGAACCAGTTTTGGGTGCCTCGAAAGACCACTTCGCCATTGTATATGATTTTTTCCGGATTATCGTAAAAAAAACTGTCAACAATAACGTATTGGTCACGTGACGGTTCCACATCATCCTTTGCTGTATGGATGGCAAGACTCTTTTGCAAAGCATATAAAGCCTCCTCAATTTGCGCGTGCGTGAGTTTAAAGTTAAGGCCGGCGATAGTAAATTCCACCTTGCTCACAGGATATGTAAGAGCGCATTCCATTCCGCCGATAGTCTTTTTTGCTTCGTCGGGCGTAACTTCAAGTTCAAGCGCGGCGATAGTAACCTTTATCATTTCTTTGGATGTCATATTGTTACCTTTTGGTCTATATAGGTGCATTCTGCGCCATTTTTATGTTCTGTCAAGTCAATTTAATGTATATACATAATGTATACACATGCAAACCCTTGCCCTATCCCCAATATATGCCCCACACCCCTTAATAAAAACTTTGCTATTTTTTATAAAAAACTTGACAAATGATTTTTAGGGGCCATAATGTTCGAAACAATAACCTATAACAAGGGGACGAATATTATGTCAAAGAAAAATGTCCTGAAAAACGCCAGCGACAGGATCGCGGAACACGATGCCGCCGCATCGGCCGCACACGCCGCAGCGCCTGCAAAGAAATCCGGGTTCATAAAACACCTGGCCGCGGCATATATGGCGTTCTGGACCGCAATCAAGCGCACCTTGCATTACATATTCGTGCGCATCCCGACTATGTTTTGGAACTGGGTTCGCGGAATCAATATCGTCGGGCTTGGAAACTGCACTCTGCTTTTGGCGATTATCATCATGTTTTCTATGCTTATCGGCCGCGTTTGGGATACGATGCACGGCCCCGCCCCTCAATCAGCGGTGCAAATCGCCAAACCGCAGGCGGCGGCGCCAAAACCCATCAAACCCGTGACCGTCGATGTTCCGGCGCGCGTTACTGTCGATGCTTCGCGGGACCGGCTGACCATCGATATGCCTTTGCAAAGGATAGCAAGGCCCGCGGTAAAATCCGGAAACATCGCGGCGCCCGCACAGCGGCAACCGCAAGGCCGCGTACAGGCCGCACGCACGCAGCAAAGGCCGCAGCAACCCCAAACGCAGCGCCAGCCGATTCGCACCGCGCCCAAACGCCCCCTGGTCGCGAATGTCCAGGTACACGGCGACACTATAATAGACGGCGCGGCGCCGGACGGACGAGTGCTGAAACCGGGCACCAGGATCAGCGGCAACGTGTTTCTGCAAAACCATCGCAGATATACCCTGCCTTGCGGCCTGCACATCGAAGGCAGCCTGTTCCTGCGGAACGTCGGCTTGCTGCGATTCTGCGACGACTTTACCGTGACCGGCAACATCTATGTCAGCCGGAATTCCAGCTTTGGCCCTATTCCGCGCACTGCGCGCCTTGGCGGCCAAGTGATATTTTAAACGAAAGAAACATACATGCTTAAAAAAGACAAAAAATTCATAATCCAAATGGACGAAATGCCCGCAAAGTCGCCCAAGTCGCAACCGCCGACATATGTCATCAATATACCGGATATTGTGGTATCGCCCAAGCCGCCGAAACCGAAATTCGTCGCTCCGAATCTGGTAATCGTTCTGAATTTTCCCAAGATGGAAAAAATAGTATATGATATCACGATACAGCATCCGGTCCGGAAACCCGACGTGTCGGAAAAGACAGTCTTTATCCTCGAAGAACCGCAGCCGCACCCGAAATCATGTCACATGCCGCAAAAGACCAATTTCGAGATCGCAGACCTGTACGATTGGGCGCGCTTTCTGAAAGACCGTGGCAAAAGGAAGTAAAAACCGGAATTGCGCGACGTCCTTTCTGCAGAAATAAAAATCCCGCTTTCGCGGGATCTTTTTATAATTGATTTATCTTTTGATGTCCAGGACCTTTACCCTGAACGTCACTTCCTTGCCGGCAAGTTCGGCCGCATGGTATTCTTCCGGGAATGACAGAACCACGTCGCGTTCTTCGCCTTTCTTGGCGCCTATCAGCTGGTCTTCGAATCCGGGTATGAACTGGCCGCTGCCAAGGCGCAGCGGAAAGCCTTCGGCCGTGCCGCCGGGGAACTGGACGCCGTCAAGGAATCCCGCGAAATTAATCACGACCGTGTCGCCGGATTTCGCCTGGGGCTGTTCGCACGCGGCCAGAAACAGCGCGCCGCAGATTGCCATTGGCAGTATAAGTTTTTTCATTTTTGCTCCTTTTTTATTGCAATTAATTAATATATGCACCTGAATCCGTATTCCCTCATCGTCGAACCTGCGTCTTGGACAAGGAAATCGAAATACGGCGTCGGGCGCAGCACTTCGAACGCGGGGCGTTCGTATATCATGACATAGTTGCGGCTGTTGCGGCCGCAGACCCTTTTGATTTCAAAGTCCGCAACCCTGCGCAGAACATGCGCGTTGTCGCCGTCGACATCCATGCCGTTCGCGTTTTGTATCAGTTTCAAGCGCATTTCGCGCATGTCCGTGGACCCCAGCAGTATTTCCACGCGCACCATCGTGCCCTTGTATTCCTGCCAGCGGGTTGTTTTTCTGCTGGTTTCCCAGCGTTCGTTCATTTCGTGTATTTCCTGTTTGGTCCGCGGGCGGAAATGGTCGGCCCCGATGAAAGGGTTGTCCGGGTTCATAAAGCTGGCCGTCCGCTCGTTCAGCAGTGGCGCGTCCGGCCCGCCCATTTCGAAGTCATGCTCGTTATATTCCACGCGGCTGCTGGAACACGCGGCAAGGAACAAGGAAAAAGGAATAAGGAATAAGAATTTCTTGTTCATATTATCTCTCTTTAACTTTTTATATAGGCAATTATAAACACTTTTGCAGATTGCCGCAAGGAGTAATTTATGATACAATTAAAGAGATGAGCGACATCGTCCTGAACACTTTGATGAAACCTTTGGAAGAATTCTTTATGCCGGAATTCGTCGAAGAAATCGCCATAAACCGCGCCGGCGAAGTATGGATGCGGCTGCACGGCGCCCGCGTTCCGTGGGTTTCGTACAAATCCGAAAATCTTTCGAAACAATATCTGGTCGATCTGATACACACCGTCGCCAATGTCTACGAACGTCCCTTTGAACCGATAAAGGGCATGCCGGTCGTTTACGCCACCCTGCCCGGCCAGCACCGGTTCACAGGAATCGCCGGGCCCAACGTCATGTACGACGACAACGATGTCACCGGGGGCGTTGCGCTGAACATTCGCGGGCATTTCGTTGGCCGGGATACTTTCGACAAATACCATCTGAAACAGGGAGCGCCGCTTTTGACCATCAAGGCGCGCAAGAAAAAGAAATCCAGCGACCCGTATGAAAAATTGATGCAGGCCATAAACGACGGCAGCCCCATATTGATTTCCGGCGCGACCAGCACCGGAAAGACGACTTTCCTGAACCATATCCTGACACTGATAGACCAAAACAGCCGTGTGATTACGGTCGAAGACGCGCGCGAGCTGCACGTGCCGCAAAAAAATCGCGTGCATTTCGTGCTGTCGCGAACGGAACAGAACAATCAGATGAATTACGCGCGCCTGTTGGATCTGGTCGTGCGCATGACGCCGGACGTCATAATCGGCGGCGAAATTTCAACGGACAACGCATCCGTGATGTGGGAAATGATGGGCACGGGACACGACCATTTCTATACCACGATACATGCCGAATCGGCCGAAGCTGCATACGGCGCGTTCGCGGACAGGATTCTTCACACCCAGCCGGCTTATGCCCGGGGCGAATTGATCGAAGAAATGAAACGGAAACTGCATGTCGTTCAGCTGTCGCGCGACGGCGCGCTGCGCGCAGTGACGGAAGTGGTGTAATATCCCCCTTGTTAAAGGGGGAATTTTTGTTAATGAAACGGCGACAAAAAAGTCGCCGTTGAATTTACAAAAATAGGGGGATTGCCGTTTAATTCCAGATAGTTTATTTTCTAGAATCAACCGATAATCCCCCTAAATCACTAAATTCGCCTGCGGCTCATTAAGTGATTTTCCCCCTCTAACGAGGGGGACAAGCTTTCGGGTGCGCTTTTTTATATTCCTTCATCACCATCGACATGTCGACTTTGGTATACAGCTGCGTCGTGGAAAGCGATGCGTGCCCCAGCAATTCCTGCAGATGGCGCAGATCCACCCCGCCGGAAAGCAGAGATGTCGCAAATGTATGGCGCAGCGCGTGCGGCGTCACATATTCCGGCAGCTGCAGCTGGTTGCGCAAATTTTCTATGACTTTCTGGGCCATGCGCGGCGACATGGAAAGCCCGGTCGCGGAACGGAACAGCGGCCCGTTTCCATAAGCGCGCGCCCGAATATATTTCCCGATCGCATCGTGCACCGCGGGCAGCACGGGCACCAAGCGCTCTTTGTTTCCCTTGCCGCGGATGCGCAGTATTTCCGGGCGCGCCGCGACATCCGAATCGGTCAGCGACAGCGCTTCGGAAATTCGCAAGCCACACCCGAATATCAAAGTGACAAGCGCGACATCGCGCAATGCGATCCATCCGTCTTCGGCGATCGATTCCTTTGCCGCTTTCGACATTTTTTCCACGTCCTTGCCATCCACCGCTTTCGACAGGGCTTTCGGAACTTTCGGGCTGCTGATAAGCGCTATCGATTCGTTTTTTATCCCGTGTTTCTTATCGACATATCTGAAAAAGCCGCGCACCGAAGACAGCGCGCGCGCCGTCGATCTGAACGAAAGCTTGCGCGAAGCACGGCCAGCCAGCCACGCGCGGAACGCCAAGGTATCGATGCGTGACAAATCCGCAGGTCCCATGTCCGATCCGCTGTAATTTTCAGAAAAGCCGATAAAATCGCGGACATCTTGTTCATACGCCGCGGCCGTGTGCGCAGAGTATCGCTTCACATTGGAAAGATAGTTCAGAAAATCAAGTATCAGGTCGTTCATAGTTAGCAGTTAGCTGCTAATTGCTAACCCTCATGGCTCTTTAGATATTCGGTTATCAAATCATCCGGATATGGAAATATCTGTATATTATATTCGGCCAAGGGCGATATGAATCCAGCGCGATGCATGTGCGCCATGACGCGGCCGAATATGTTCCAGTATCCGTCGGTGTTCAGATAATATATGGGCTTTTTGGTTTCTTTGACCTGCTGCATCGTCAGGATGTCGGTCACTTCGTTCAACGTCCCCATGCCGCCCGGCAATATGCAGAAAGCGTCCGACATTTCGTACATTCTCTGTTTGCGTTCGTTTATCCCGTCGACGATTTCGGATTCGGTTATTCCTTCCAGAATCGGTTCCTGCAGCGCGATGACATGGTGCGTCGAAACCCCGACTACCTTGCCGCCATGGTCCAGCACCGATTGCCCGACAGCCCCCATAAGGCCTTTTTTTCCGCCGCCGAACACAAGGCGGATGTTGTTTTTCGCCATCAGTTCGCCGATGCGTATGGCGTCTTTTTCGTATTGGGGGTTTGTTCCGAATTGGTGGCCGCAATATACTGCCAGTGATTTCTGTTTTGCCATTTTAATACTCCTGTCATCAGTTGTCATTCCCGGAATCGTCCGCCGCACGCGCCTGCGCGTGTCCAGGCGATATCCGGGAAAAATTTTCCTTTATTTTCCAGGATTATAACATAAAATGCGGTGATTATGAATATTTCATTTGAAAATTTTACGAACAAACGAATCGCGATCGCGGTCAGCGGCGGCGCAGATTCAATGGCCCTGATGCACATGTGCGCAAACTCCCCCCTTGCGGGGGAGTCGGCAAGTCACGCCGCAGGCGGACGAGCCGGTGGGGGGGCAATAACCGTCCTGCACGTCAACCACGGGCTGCGGCCGGGCGCCGCGCGGGATTCCAAATTCGTGGCCGCCGCCGCGCGGGCGCTTGGCCTGCCCTGTGTGGTTTTGGAATGGGCGGGCAAAAAGCCCAAAACCGGTATCGAAGACGCCGCGCGTACCGCGCGTTACGAATTGCTGTCGGGCTGGTGCCGGGAAAACGATGTCGGCACATTGTTGATTGCGCATCAGGCGGACGACCAGATTGAAACTTTTTTGATGAATCTGGGCCGCGGGTCCGGGGTTTACGGACTGGCCGCGATGCGCGGCGAACAGATACTGGACGGGATAGCCATCGCGCGGCCGCTGCTTTCCGCATCGCGCGCGGAATTGGAAAAGTATTGCGCGAAAAACAAAATCAAATACATCCACGACGAAATGAACGACGATGAAAATTTCACCCGCGTGAAGATTCGGAAAAACCGGTATGTTTTGCGGGACCTTCTGGGTATTGCCGACGACCGCATATTGACCGCTATCCAAAACCTTGGACGCGTGCGCGATATGCTGGAACAAAATGTCGATGAATTAATTAAAGACGTGGCGGCGGACGGGCGCGCGGTTTTCACGGCGGCGTACTTTTCCGGCATACCGGATGAAATGCGGATGAAATTCCTGTCGCGCATTCTGCAGACCATAGGAAAATCGGATTACGGCCCGCGGCTTGAAAAAGTCGCCCGCGCGGACTATATGTTGCAAAGCGATTGCAAATTCACGGTAAACAAGTGTATAGTGCGGCGCCTTGGAAATAAAATCTTGATTGCACCGGAAGGCTCGTCAAGTTCATTTAGGAAGTAAATCATGCAGAACCAAAACCCGAAAAAAGACAAATCATACCTGTTCCTTTTGCTGTTCGCGGCGATGTTCGCTGTTGTTATGGCGCGCTCGTTCATCATCGGGGGCGAACCGATGCGGCGTCCCTATGAGGGTGGCGATACCCATTCCATCAGGGAAATGATCGGGCGGCGGAACGCGGACCAGCCTGCGGTGCAAGAGATGAATTTTTCGGAATTGCTGGCGGCATCAAATGACGGACAGGTCGTGACAATCGTGCTGCGTGACAATATCGCGACGGGCGAAATGAAAGACGGAACACGGTTCCGCGCCGTTGTCGCATACGATCCTGCGCTGCTTTCAAAAATCGCCGCTTCGGGCGCCGCGGTCACGATAAACAACCAAAAGACATTCATGGAAAACGTCGCGACATACGCGCCGATTATATTGACGCTGCTTTTCATCATGTGGATATTCCGCCTGCTGCGCGGCGGCGGAATGGCGGGCGGCGGAATCGGCCGCATCGCCCAGCAGATGAACCCGACAAAAATAATCGCAGGCACTAAAAAGAAAACAACATTCGCGGACGTCGCCGGAATCAAGACGGCGAAACAGGAAGTGACCGAAGTCGTGGACTTCCTGAAACATCCGGATAAATTCAAAAAAATCGGCGCGCGGATTCCACGCGGAATCCTGTTGGCGGGCGAACCGGGAACTGGTAAAACGCTGCTGGCGCGGGCGATTGCCGGCGAAGCAAACGTTCCGTTTTTTGCAGCAAGCGGCAGCGATTTCAGCGGAATCATCGTGGGACTTGGCGTTGCGAAGATAAAGGAAATCTTCGAAATGGCAAAGCGCAATTCGCCGTGCATCCTGTTCATTGACGAAATCGACGCCATCGGAATGTCGCGCGGCCGGTCGACGTTCAACGACAACGACCGCGAACAGACGCTGAACCAATTGCTGATAGAAATGGACGGATTCGCGGGCGATTCGGGCGTCATCATAATCGGCGCGACAAACCGGCCGGACATGCTTGACGGCGCGATTTTGCGTCCCGGAAGATTCGACCGCCAGGTTTACATCGAACTTCCCGACCAGGCGGGACGGCGCGAAATCCTTGACCTGTACGCGAAAAAGTTCAAAATTTCCGGAAATGCCAACCTGCAGGA
>Ga0123353_10019872_pt1 | contig 10003 bp, 4 predicted proteins | sample TergutLab28metaG_3_FD_92763 | JGI IMG/M metagenome (GOLD analysis project Ga0123353, IMG submission 92763) | Labiotermes labralis P3 segment gut microbial communities from Petit-Saut dam, French Guiana - Lab288 P3 | ecosystem: Host-associated > Arthropoda: Insects > Digestive system > Gut ...
AGATCACTTAGCTCCTCGTTATGCAATCTCCTCCATTCCCCCGTTACCTCGTCCCTCCTAGGTCCAAATATTCTCCTCAACACCATGTTCTCAAACACCCTCAGCTTCCTTTCCTCCCGCAACCCGTTCGTACTATGAACACAAACTGCAGATGGAACATTTGCGTGAGCTACAGAAGAAACCGCAAATGCGTGCGCTTGTGTGTCTCAAATCTTCCTTCAGAAAACAACAATTAAAAAAAAAAAAGAGCAGGTTGGGTTGACCTTGGCTTGTTTCTTCGGCTGTTTTCACCTTTCGACATCAAAATTATGACTTTAGAGGCCTCGTCCAATTATTTCCACTTTCCTTATTGACAGCAGCAATTTATATAAAGTACGGCTAAATACGGATGGAACAAGGAATGCACACACGAAACGAAAACGACTGACGACTGTTATTACTCAGCCACTAAGACCCATTACCCAAAACGCTAATTAACAGTTCCTCCCCTCTGATTTCAAGTCCGATGATTGGCAGAAACTTACCGCTCGTATAAGCACTGTTCAGATCCAAGGTTTGACGCATACCTGCTCTCTATTCAGATAAAACTAGCAGTGACGACATTGTGTGGTGCCCTTAAGTGCAATATTAAACTAAACAGTTCGACTAATTGGTGAGATAATTAATCATACTGAATACAGCGGTATGACTCACAATTTTAGCACAAGATTATCAACGTTAGAGATTCATGAGCAAACTACTTTCTCAGAGACTTAAACAGACCGCGCTTTGGATATCTATACAGTATTTATTTTTGTGTCTAATGGTACTCACAGCTGGAATCCAGACTTAACACTTGCTTACCAAGAAACTCCGTGGTCACATATCCGAGGGTTCGCAACTGGAAGCTGACCCGAAGCAGTTCAATATACCAAACATCGCAATTAATTATTTCTTTCAGACACATGTTCATGTCGTCGTCCTACTTTCCCATCCGTCCTAAATCCGTTCTTTGTAATGACTAATTACGAAGCAAATTCCGGAAGGAATAGATTCAAGCATACTCGGCTCACTCACCGACTCTTTCCCACGTCGCAAATTACAGAGGCTGTCAATTGTCTATGAGTCACCTGCAGTCGCTACGAACACTTGTGTGATTATAAGAATGCCTATGCCCTTTTTCAGCAAGACAGTGCAACAAGCCACAACGGTATGCATCGCTTATAAAGCGTTTTGGGTAATAGAAAACAAGCAGTTGACTGCGGCCTCCACATTCACACCAGGATCTGAAACTGTGACTTTTAAGGACAATCTGAAAACAAGACAGGAATGTGCGTATAACGTAACTTTGAGGCGTTTTCTTCCAACGACTGTTGCAGTGGAAAAACGATAAATATTACGTATCCTGAGAAAGTGTTTGTATCCTTAATCATCCAGCGTGCAATGTGCATGCGCCATATTGTCATCTGTGGCATCTCCGCTCTATAATATTTTCCCAATTCTCATAAACGGCACGATTTTCAAAAAACAATTAGTGAACACAAAATGTGTGTTTGTACTTCCTCTACAACGTTTTTCTTAAACATTTCTCGTTCTAAGAAGAACTGAGCCAGATACGATCAAAAATGTTCAGTGGTCTTCATGTAAAGTACCTGTTATTCTTGTGCGATATTAATGAAACTTGAATTTACTCGACTGTTGTTCAAAACATACTCAAATATCAAATTTCATGAAAATTCGTCCAGTTGGAGCCGAGTTGTTCTATGCGGACAGACGGATGGACGGACGGACAGACAGACATGACGAAGCTAACAGTCGCTTTTCACAATGTTGCGAAGGCGCATAAAAAGGCATTCAGAATGTAGTGACTTCACTTCACTAGCAGAGTCACTAGCAGAATTTGGCCGTGCAATGAACGTGTTTGTTACATATGACGCACGTCTGCTGGCCATATCACATTTCCAGCACCTTCTTTAAACATGGTGAGTGAAAACCTGCATCAGCTGCAGTATACTGATTTAAAACGCCTGTACCCCGATTCACAGCCGACTGGAACAGCGGCGAGCACTGCACCGCCTCCCATCTAGCGAAACGGCCTGAGCGAAGAGAAATGCGAGTTTTCAGGAAAGAGGGAAAAAAAACGGATTTTTCCGACTACAAATTTCTTCAAGGCCAAGTTTATGAAGCTACTTATCCGCACTTCTTGACATCACAAAATCGCAAATACGGTTGCGTTCTTCGACTGGTAATGACGACTAACACATTTTAAGAATGTCTTCATTGTACACTGCTGAACCTGTACGCAAATCGATCAGTCAGTGAAAAGAGCAACCGTTCTGCCCAAGTAAGTACTTCGTCTTGAAGGTGTATGGCATGAATGGGCACTGTGAGGTACTTAGTGTGACATAACATTCACCTTTACCCTCAGTAAAGTTACAGTGACACCAATAAACAGAATGTGTCGTCTCCGTTTCGGGAGATACATCAAGTGTGCAAACTTACGCCCGAACTCCATTTCTTCCGTCAGCAAGGAATTACGTACGCTATTAATATAAACCTGACAAAAGCATTACCATAAACCCACGCAGTCATAAACATTGCTTTACCCTCGATAAAGCCGCTATTGTCCTTCCCCGGTCCATACACACGTACCTGCAAAAAAATGAGGAACGCAGCGCTACAGTGTGCGCAATGTTTCTAGAGTACGCGGCGCCATTTCCTTGAACTCACTTTTATAGCAAGGTGTGTTTTTCGTTGCGTAACGAACTTGCATGTTTTAAAGAAAGCAGTACATTACTCAGAGTACGTCAGGTTGTGACCGGATTCCAACTACGTAATAAAAATCCAACATTCCGCGTTCCAAGTGTTTTCTCAGACGCCAAATAGGGAGTGTCCATTCCTCCCTAAAGTGCCCGCTGACTAACATTCTAGGAAGTTTCATGAAGGGAATAGGCCTATTACAAAATCTCCTTAACTGGTTGGCAAATACTCAACCACCGCGAAATGAAAGTTTGCTGCATCATACACAGCGTACAAGGTAATGACGATTTTCAGCTGAACAGCGTTATGTGCTATAGTGGGATGTGTTCAGTTCCCAAAGGCGTTCTTTTCTACACACAATCATAGACGACGAGTATGTCTTCAGGATGTGGGCGATCTCTGTCATTTACTGCATTGCCAAACACTTCACCGCCAACAAATGGAGTGCGGAAATCCCTCGCCGAAAGCTCCTGAAGTCACTAACACTAGCGAAACCGTGGCTGATGAGGTAAAAAAGTCGAATGATAAATGCGGGATTAGATGGACTACATTTGCCGTGGACATAACAGCCACAACAGGTACCTGCTTTCTAACACATAATACACACCTCCTTATTACCAAAAAAGTAATGCCTACAAAGTGTCACAAGAGGATGCACAGTACTGGTACAGTTCGCGGCCCAGTTTTGCGACTCTCTAATAAATGCCAACCAGACTTACCGAAATCACATCTACCCTACATTTTTCCAGCTTTTACAGTCGCATATCTGATTCCGGAACTAAGGTGGAAGCTATAAAACTGTGTTCATATGCCATTACACCCCCTTCCACCCGCAAATATCGATCTCTTGGTGCGGAGCCCGATATCAGTATGTATATGTATAATTAGTTGCAAAGCCGAATAAAAAGGGAAACCCGCGGTTGGCACCCGGATGCTGACCAAAATCCTTAAGACAAGAATGAATATACAGTACTACGTCATTAATTTGTTTTGTTAACACACATACGTTTATCTGTCAATTTAGTGTATGTTGAGATCAATATTCGCAGTCGAGCTACTTCGAATAACTGATTGCTTGCATATACAAACTGTGACCAAGCATGTCAATCTCGATAATATCTGTAACATTCTTTTACATTTTTAGATTAGGTATTGCTTGTAGCATAATATACCAGGATAGAATGGTCGGTAGAGCGCCTATGGACTGAGCAATCTGGGATTCTATTCCCGGCAGGGGCAAGATTTTCTCTTTTCTGAAATGTCCAGACCAGCTATAGGGCAACCCAGCTTCCTGTTCGTTGGGTATCCGGAGTAAAGCGGCCGAGACGTGAAGCTGACCATGCAGCTGCACCTGGTGCCCAGGTTAAGAATGAGTGGAGCTATATCTCTACTACGCCCCATGTCTTCATTGCGTGACCTGGAGCGTCCCTTTTTCCGGTAGGAATGAAGAATTTCTCAAACAAATACTGCGGTAAGAATAAGGCGCCGTTTCTAGAAAACATCTCTAGTTTTAAAATCCGTTTTTTATTTCGTAACTCGATTGAAGTCTGGTTGTTCTTAACGCACAAGAATACTTCTTATGTCCATGAAAACATCCAAATGTTGTAACTTAGCATACTTTATAAGCAGTAACTTAAGGAATTATTACAAGGGCATGCCACAAAACCTTTAAAACAAATTCCCACAACGCATAAAAACTGTTCACACGATGACACAATTTAATATCAAACATTCGTATATAAACCTGTATCTCACGCATTCATCGCGATATTTTTCTTGCGGTCGATCATGAAATTAATTGCATATTGAATCCAAAAATGGCACAAGCTGAAATGATAGGCAAACCATGCCATTACGCGTGTGTGACTGCGCATGCGCCTGCGTTGCGTGCTCAAAACCTAATTCCAAAATGCATATTGTACTTGGTCCGGAAGCGCACAATTAATGTTTCCACCTTTAGACCATTTCATGCGTTGCGCTCCATAATACAGGCCTACACGTCACTCTGAGACATACATTTACTGTTCACTTCACTTTAAAACCAAAGACACTGCCAGCAGTGCTGAAGCTACTTAACGCGACCGCGCTCAGTACAAAACAAAGAAATTGCACATTGTGTAATTCTTCTATTATAACAAACTGTCAGCCAATGATCACCAGGTTGGCGTCACCAGAGTCTTCATACGATTAGCACTTACGTCAGTAGTGCTAAATATGATAACAATAAGTCTCGTGTCTCCAGCATTTCGCTAAACGTTTGGTCGTGTGAGTGTACATTTATGTACATATGGAGCATAAGTTCGGAAATATTTACTTTAATACACAGTAACGTAATAAAAATAAATACAGTTACGGGCTGGACGGTCCTGGATTCAATTCCCAGTAGGGACAAACTATTTTTTCTCTCGAGAAAACGTCCAGGCCGACTTTGGCACCACACAGCCTCCTATTCAGTGGGTACAGGGGGTAAACCGGCCGAGGCGTTAAGTTAACTACTCACCTCCATCTACTGCTGAGGTTAAGAATTTGTGGTGGTATACCTCCGCCCCACTTATATGCCTTAATAGCACGGACAGGAAAACTTTACTTTACAGGTGCATATACACATGAAAATTTATTTTGCATTATATTTTATAATATTAAATATTTTAAAGCTTAATACTAAAAAGGTAAAGTTCACGCTACAGCAAGTCATTAAGGCCCAGAAGAAGAAATGTATAAGTCTACTCTTTCTTTAACCTTGGCGATACATGGGGGTGGGTGATCAACTCCACCCCCCGGGAAAGAGACCCGGTACCCATTGTTATAGGAGGCTGTGTGGGGGCCCCAGGGCAGGTCTGGGCGGGAAAATCTCGACCCTCCGTAATTCGATCCCAGGACTGTCCAGTCCGTTGTAAGTCTCTACACCGACTACGCTATCCCGGCTCCAAAGGTTATTTAATAATACACCAATTAAAAATAATCCAACAAATTCAATAAATTGCTACGGAATTCATAAATCACGTAATTTCATTACCTATTGTCACACTCACCTTTAATCTCGACAAAGTCCATGTCTATGCTTTTGGCTACTGCAGGCATTGATGATGTATAACGAGAGAGAATGACGAAGTGACAGAACACGTCAACTGCCAAGAAGAACGAAGCATGAGTATACTCTCGTCGGAACAATGACGGCTGCTGATCACCACCGCCGCCTTCCGTGTCCTCTGTCCGACTGACTGACTCAGACCCTCCAGCAGCATCTCAAAACAATGTACTACTACGTTACCACACAGCATTAACCAACCTAACCTTGGCTACGGTTAAGGAGACATCGCGCAAGAGTTGCTTCGATTCTCTATTACCAACTTGGGTAAACTCTTGGAAGAGCGACAGGCAGATTAGAGTCCCCACCCAAATAGCACTACTTTCGGTCTGACGCTGGAGGCCCTTCTAGAATTCAAAACAGGAATACAACACAACTATAAAAAAAAAATACTGTCGACGATGAAACCCACGCTTCACGGGTATATTATAGTAACCGAACACCTACAGTTGTGCGTGCACGTATACGAAGTCCATTTAAAGTGATCCTGACGGTCAAGATGATTAACAGAACAGTCAACAAAGAAAGTTCAGGTCAGTTCCTTGCCCTACAGGAACGCTCACATCGCTGCAAATCAGGCGCAGAAGTCAATCTTTACGATAAAAAAGTTCAGTAAATCCAAGCAATGCAGTATAAGTAGCAGTAGTAGTAGTAGTGGTGGTGGTGATGGTGGTGGTGGTTGTATTAGTAGTAGTGGTGGTGGTGGTGGTAGTAGTAGTAGTAGTAGTAGTGGTACTGGTAGTGGTGGTGGTGGTAGTAGTAGTAGTAGTAGTAGTAGTGGTAGAAGTGGTGGTGGTTGTAGTAGCAGTACTACTACTAGTAGTAGTAGTAGTAGTAGTGGTGGTGGTAATTCTTCTCCGACTGCTTGACCCGTGAAGATGGGCCCAATCAGTTTTCCGAAGCGTCGCCAAGAAACTACCATTCTCTCTGCGTAAAATCCAAAATAACGCAATCTCGTCTACACCGCGGCGGAAGGCTCAAATTACGCACAGCTCCTGACGTTTCGAAGGATCATAGCGCCTTCATCTTCAGCGTCAAGCAGTCCGACATCCCTCGCCCAACGATACGGCTTTATATTCCAGAAAGCTTGGCAGCAACGCCGCTGTGAGAATTTCAAATTCCACAAGTTTCAGTGCGATCTGTTCTACTGGCCGATCAACCTACAAGTTGTGTACGAAGACACAATGCACACTGTAACGAGTGACAAATGTGTCCACAGGAACTGTCACGGGCAAATAAGTTTTAAGGGACTTACTAAACGAAGGCTCGTCTTTTATCAAATATTAACTATAGTAGCAGAACTTGTAGTTTCAGCGCCGCCAATAACAAAATGCGCCCCTTGCAATATCTCCGGACTGTTGTAGTTCCAGCCACCTCCCACTAGATCCCCACAACTCTTACCTTAATGTAACCCACATGCGTCATTCTCTTCCAAATGGCACTGTCGATATAAGGACTAGGCTACTGGCCGGACGACGGGGCGGTCATGGCTCGATTCCCAACAGGAGCAATGGATTCATCTCTACACCGAAGCAACCAGACCAGCTTCCGGACGTAGGCAGCCACTTATTCACTGGGTAACGGGGAACTCCTTACTGGGGGGGTAAAGCTGACCACTCACCCCATTGTAGAAGTTAGGGTTAAGGGTGAGGGTGGTTTAGACTTCCATTCCCTAGTACGCCTTTATGCTGTGCAAAGATAACCTTACCTTTACCTTGCTTCATTCAGCATTGTATTCAGCATCATTAAAACAGCACAGAGACTAACATGCAACATCTTGTAATTATCAGTGTTCCGTTTCCTCTTATTGGTTTCACCCCTTCTCACCCTCTACCTACATTTGTTTCCACAGTAACAACACATTTACAGAATCTTTCAGCGATCGCCGCAAAGCCTAACTCAGCAGCAACACATATCGCTTGGATAGAATTTCGGACACACTCGGATCGAATCCAATCCAAAAATAAAAAAAGTCCATGTCTTGACAGGGTTTTCGCAGAATTCGTCGAAACCAGTAAGCAAGTACCTCAATGTAGATCTGCTTCCTTCCAAATTCTATCCTAACAACCGATTATGACAGTGAATATATCTGGCAGGTTTTCTTTTAGCGAAGGATGATCTATCACAATGACTATATCTACACAGAAGTGAGCAACACGGCCGCTATGCTGGAGAATAAAAATGTGTAAAGGTGTAGTGGTTTCTACGTTGTTACGAGGTTGTGCTAAATACATGTGACATTACCTGAAGCATTTAAAAAGTCTGGACTTTACCCAGTCTACTTAATGTTTTATACAGTACACACAAAACCGAGAGTACTTCCCAGACAATATCAACTGACCGGTGTTTGTACAGCAGATGGAGTTTGTTTTTGAGGTGTGAACTAAAATTTTACGTATACAGTATCTGATCCAACAACCTGCGCCATCAATAATAAATAATTATTTATTATTAATTTATTATTTATTACTTATATTACGTTCCTCCAGGCGTAGGTGTCAAATTATTATTTATTATTAATTTTGCAATTTGTTGGATTAAATACTGCACAATCAATACACTGCACGGAATAGAGATCACGATTAATTTTTAAAATTTACACATACTTTTGATAAGCGTTATACTTCAAAGGTTTGACTAAAATGCTTCACTTTCTCCCAAACTTACTACGTAGAAGAGAAGTGGACATGATACCATAAAAGACTCTGGAGTGAAAAGTAAACAAAACAGGCTCTTATAACATCACTGCGTAGTGAGTGGCACAGATATTAGTACACCTTAAGTACGTGACAGTCGCTTACAGCAGCGTGTCTTCAATAGTCACAAACGAGCCGCAGTATTGACCTTCATGTTTAGCATCCCGTTGTGGTACCTACACAGTACAGTACCTACGTACCATCAACACAACTTTGGTTATTATTAACAAATAACTTGTCACATCCCCTCTAGCAACATGTTTCGACTTTAATAAGTTATCTTCGGGCTAATCTCGAAGTAAAAAAACAGGTACAGTGATCCCGTTACAGGCTCGGTGTGGCCCAGAGGGTGGGTAGAGGTATAAATTATAACACGTGGCACGCGGTGGCGCAGTTAGTTGAAGCACTGCACTACAAACCGGTAGGTCGCGGGTTCGATTCCCGATGGTGTCATTGGAATTTTTCAGTGATATAATCCTTCCCTAAGAGAAGTGATTACCAGCAATATTTACTGGTACGAAGGGATGACAACCTTACACCTTCATGTGCCGTTGTCTAGAAATATGGGGCTCTCAACCTCCAGGAGCCCTAAGGGCCTGTAATAAACCTGTACAGGGATTGCTTTACCTTTTACCTTTTTTTGTAAACTATAAAATAAAAAATGGTGCGTGTTAAATTTGGAATAAGGCCTCAGTTCCTTACAAAGTTATTACAGGATGTAGATACAGGTGATATGACAAATTATTTGTTATTACGTAATAACCAAAGTCGTGTTGACGGTGTATACGTAGGGCCTTCTGTTTACTAACATCGCGATGCATGAAAAGAAGCCGTATAAACAGCTGCATTTAATAGCAGGCAGCAAAGAAACACAACCAGTGACATTGCGTATTACTTAAGTAAATATTCAGAAATAACGAATTACCGAAATACTGAAACCGGCCCTTACATATAAAAACCGTGCCTCGTGGCCAAGGTTGACTGTAAGTATAACACAAATACCATTTTAATTGCACAAATCTACTACGTGGGCATGAACTATAGAGATCCTTGACTCTGATACACGAAGCATATAATTTTCGTCTCAATGAATATGCATTCAACCGTGCTATCAATGTCCTTATGTTGGAATTAACACATATGTCCCTCACCTTCGTACGGCCTTACATTAATTTGATCGTCAGCACGATGCACTGCGCAATTAAAACACAGACTTTCTTGTACCTTCTCCATACAATGTAGCAACTGCTTCCCGCAGCACCCCATTTCTTAAAAAGAAACTCCCCGCGAGGTGTGAGGTTCTGAAAATTGTATTGCTGAAGACGGAAGTCTTCTGGGATGTTACACTGTATCGCCGGAAACTATCTACCCAGCGATAGCGCGTAACATTAGGAGCGCCTGATTTTCGTACATCACATGCTAAGCGGCATAATTCGTGCCCACAAGTAGTTTATCGGCAACATGGCTGTAATCTTCATTA
>Ga0123353_10019873_pt1 | contig 10003 bp, 9 predicted proteins | sample TergutLab28metaG_3_FD_92763 | JGI IMG/M metagenome (GOLD analysis project Ga0123353, IMG submission 92763) | Labiotermes labralis P3 segment gut microbial communities from Petit-Saut dam, French Guiana - Lab288 P3 | ecosystem: Host-associated > Arthropoda: Insects > Digestive system > Gut ...
GGTAGTTATAATGGACTTTTAGAATTAGAATTAGACTCTGGAAAAATAATTGGAAATGGTTATTCAGTAAATGTAATAGATACAAGCACAGATAAAGTGCTAGGTTCAGATTATTATATGAATACAAGAAATTATCTGTATCCTATTCCAACCATGCAATTAACTTTAAATCCCAAAATAATTCAAAATCCGGGCTGGAATTAAACCGCGTAATATATTAAAAAAAAACCTGACAGGGAATAAAAGACTTGTCAGGTTTTTTTTTAACTTCCCACGATTGGGGTAAGCGAATGAGTTCCTGTTTGGCTTTTATTGGCGAAATATTATTTTGAGGCGCTGAAAAAATATCTCGCCTTTTTGACGCCTTTCCATATCAATAAAAAAATACTTATCTTTGTCCGTTTTTATATATCGGATAAACATTAAAAATATACCGAATGGCAAAAGTAATTGCATTAGCAAACCAGAAAGGAGGCGTTGGCAAGACCACCACGGCGATCAACCTGGCAGCAAGCATGGCAGTGCTCGAAAAGAAAATACTGTTGATAGACGCCGATCCGCAGGCAAATGCAACTTCGGGGTTGGGGTTCGATTTGCAGACCATCAAAACCAGTATATATGAATGTATGATAGATCATACCAACCCTTGCGAAGCTGTTTTAAAAACTGAAATTCCGGGTTTGGAACTTATTCCGTCGCATATCGACCTGGTGGGCGCTGAAATAGAAATGGTAGGATTACCTGACAGGGAATATATTTTAAAAAATGTCATCCGGCAGGTCAAGGATGATTACGATTATGTCTTTATCGATTGTTCTCCGTCGCTGGGGTTGATCACCATGAATGCCCTGACGGCTGCTCAATCGGTCGTCATTCCGGTTCAGTGCGAATATTTTGCTTTGGAGGGTCTTGGCAAACTGCTCAACACCATCAAGCTGATACAGTCGAGGCTCAATATTGCGCTCGAAATTGAAGGTTTCCTGTTGACCATGTACGATGCAAGATTAAGGTTGAGCAACCAGGTGGTGGAGGAAGTCACGCGCCATTTTCAACAAATGGTATTCAAAACCATCATTCAGCGCAACATCAAGCTCAGTGAATCGCCAAGCTACGGTAAACCGGTGATCCTGTATGACGCTAATTCTACCGGAGCAATCAATTATCTGAACCTTGCAAAAGAACTGTTGCAGAAAAATTCTATGATTCCATGATTCAAAAATTCCACGATTCAAAAATTGAATTTTGAATTAGAAATTAGAAATTAAAGAAAATGGCAAAAAAAAGCGTATTAGGAAAAGGCTTGAGCGCTCTCATCAAGCAATCGGAAACAGAAATGCCTGAAAGGCAAGCATATTCGACAAATAAAATCGCTATCGGGGATATTGAGGTCAATCCGTACCAACCCCGTACCAATTTCGATCAGGAATCGCTTGAGGAATTGGCGTCATCCATCAGGCAATTAGGAATCATACAACCCATTACCGTTCGCGAAACAGACAGCGGGAAATACCAAATCATTTCAGGTGAGCGGCGTTATCGCGCATCGCTGATGGCCGAACTTACCGAAATACCTGCATACATTCGCCATGCCGACGATAACAACATGCTCGAACTGGCATTAGTGGAAAACATACAACGTAAAGATCTGGACGCCATTGAGATTGCCATCAGTTATCAACGGCTGATCGACGAATGCCAATTAACGCAGGAAAACATGAGCGAGCGTGTGGGCAAAAAACGTTCGACCATTGCCAACTACCTGCGTTTGCTGAAATTACCCGCCGAAATACAGTTGGCCATCCGGCAGGGGCAAATCAGCATGGGACATGCCCGTGCATTGGTAAATATCGATCTGATAGACACCCAGTTGCAGTTATTTCATGATGTAATCGAAAACGGGCTTTCTGTTCGTCAGATCGAAACAACTGTCCGGCAAATCAATCATCCGGAAGCAATTGAACAGCTTGTTGAAGAAACGCCCGAAGAAACAACTTCCCCCGACATAAACACAGATGAATCCTCTATCAGTGAAATATTAATCTATGAAAATGATCAGCCTAATGTACCTGTCATCGACAGCGATGACGAGCAACAACTGAAAGAACAGTTAAGCCTGTGTTTCGGCACTAAGGTTGACCTTAAAAGAAATGTATCAGGCGTTGGGCGTGTGGTGATACCTTTCCGTACGGATGATGAATTACATCTCATCGTCCAAATGGCAAAAAAAATAATTGAAAATTGAGAATTGCAATTGTAGTTGTATTATTATGCGTGTGCTGTCTGAAAGTTGCAGGGCAAGAGCCGCTTGATTCAATAACCATTTCTAAATATACGGAATCTGAACTTGCTTCTGAATCTGAATTTGTTATCATTTCCGACACAATTGATCAATCAAAAGTTTATCCATTGGACACAGTTAACTTGTATGTCAGTCATTCGCCTGCCAAAGCTGCCATCATGTCGGCTGTTGTACCGGGGTTGGGGCAAATTTATAACAGGAAATACTGGAAAGTACCTATCGTATATGCAGCCGTTGGTATCAGTGTGGAACGATTCATCACATTTCAGAATAAATACAACCAGTTTAGACGCGCATACATCGACATCAAGGACAATGACCCTTATACCAATTATTATGAAAGTTTGGGGTTTCCGTCAAACTATTCAATGGAACAGAAATCACAAATTATCACTAAATTCAAAGACCAGTACCGAACATGGCGCGATTGGTCTATTGTGGCTATGGTAGCTGCTTATGCACTGAACATTATTGATGCAAATGTGGATGCCCATCTAATTGATTTTAACCTCGAAGATAATATTTCGTTAAATATTCGGCCATCTTTTTTCGAAAATGATACGAATTTTAAAATAATTGCTTTAACTTTGCGGTTCACTTTTTAAGTGTTCGCAACAGGATGTTTCAACAAATGCTTAAAAAATTTAATGTATTGATGGGTTTGATATGGCTCATCCCGATTGTTTTGTGGGCTAACAATTCTAAATCGGTTCATGACTTCAAAAATGTCAAAGACAGCATTCCTGTTGAGTTTTATTATTCTAATTTCGACAGGAATTTAGACAGTTTGATGCGGATTTGGTATGTTCAGGAGTCTATTGGAAGCGATACGCTGATAGCGGAAATGGCCGTAGACGAATTATCTTTCGTTACCGAGCTTCACGATTCGATTTACATTCAGCGACTTCAAAGGTTACCTTCGCTTGTAAACCTGACCTACAACAACGTAGTCAGGAGTTATATCCATACATATACCATGCGTAGACGCGATCAAATGGAAGTAATGCTCGGCTTAAAGGAATATTATTTCCCCATTTTCGAGGAAATATTTGATTTGTATGGTCTGCCGCTCGAATTGAGTTATCTTGCCGTAGTAGAATCGGCGTTGAATCCGCGTGCAAGATCGCGTGTGGGCGCCACAGGAATTTGGCAATTTATGCTGAATACGGGACGTTTCTATAAATTGCAGGTAAATACTTTTATAGACCAGCGTCGCGACCCGGTTGCAGCCACACATGCCGCAGCAAACTATCTGAAAGATTTGTATGGCATATACAACGATTGGGTATTGGCGATGGCCGCCTATAATTGCGGTCCGGGCAATGTCAATAAGGCGATCAGGCGTTCGGGCGGCAAGACGTCCTACTGGGATATTTATCTGCACCTGCCCCGCGAAACTCGCGGATATGTGCCGGCATACATAGGTGCTACCTATGCCATGAATTACTACAGAGAACATAATCTTACCCCACGAATGATCGAAATGCCCCTCGTATCGGATACTGTAATGGTTAACCGTAATGTTAATCTGGCGCAAGTTTCCGAAGTGCTGAATATCCCGTTGCCACTTCTGCGCGACCTTAATCCGCAATATCTTAGGGAAATACTTCCGGGTAACACTGCTCCGTGTCCTTTGCGGCTTCCGGCAATGTATGCCGCCAAATTCATCGATATGCAGGATTCGATTTTTAAACATAAAGCAAATATATACCTGAGTAATTCGTTCCGCGTGGTTGAACCGGCTTCAGGACGAACAGCAGCTTCTTCGGCTAATATCTCCGGAAGAAACCGTATTGAACACACCATCCGCAGCGGCGAATCATTGAGTACCATTGCCGAGAGATATGGCGTAAGTGTTAATAATTTGAGAGACTGGAACAATATCAGCGGTACCCGAATCGTTGCCGGAAAAAAATTGGTAGTATATACTAACCGACCGGCAGCTTCCACCTCAAATGCCGGCACAACTGCAATCGCAGCAAGCAGGACAGCTCAGGTTGTGGCGTCAGTAAATGATAATGTAACCTATTATACCGTTAAATCCGGCGATACCGTATGGGGTATTGCCCGGCAGTATCAAGGGATAACCGACAGTGATATTCTGAAATGGAACAACCTGTCGAGAACCAGTAAAATACAACCGGGAATGAAGTTGATTATTATGCAATAATATATAAAATGTATTATGGAAAGTATACGTATTGAGAAGACACAAAAGGCTCCGTTATTCGTCTTGAGAGATGGATATATCCGGTTGTCTGGACGTTCAATTCCGCAAAATGCACGACAGTTATACAAAATTTGTATCGATTGGGTAGAACAATATGTGCAATCACCTGCACGCGAAACAAAAATCGATTTATTTTTTGAATATATCGACACTTCGTCTATACGTTGTGTGGTGGATATTCTCACAAAACTTAGCCAGATCCCCGAAAAAAGTCACAACCGAGTTGAGATTAGCTGGTATTATGAACGTGACGACGAGGATTCGTTGGATCTGGGGGCTTACATACAGGCGCACCTGAAAATCCCATTCAATATTATAGAACTTGGAGAAGGAGAAGATATACCATAAATTCATGTCAGGAAATTTTACTTTTACTATTATCAAACCCTGTGCCATCAAAAGCAGGTACATGGGAGCAATTTTGACCGATATACAAAAAAGCGGTTTTGAAATATCAGCAATGAAATTCATACAAATGACACAAGTACAGGCCGAAGCTTTTTACAGCGTACATAAAGGAATGCCATTTTATGAAAAATTAATACAATTTATGATTTCGGGGCCTGTGGCGGTAGCCATTCTGAAACGCGAAAATGCTGTGGAAGAATACCGAAAACTGATCGGAACAACTAATCCTGCAAATGCAGCAGAGGGAACCATCCGAAAAAAATATGCCAAAAACGAAAGGGAAAATGCTGTTCATGGTTCAGACTGTGATGAAAACGCAGCAATTGAATCTAATTTTTTCTTCTCACAATGCGAAAGATTTTGAATTTTAAACGCCTATCATTATTATTGGTTGTATGTATTTTATGCGTCATTATTTCGTGTAGCCATCGACCGCAACCGGTTTCAGTTATTTTCGATACTGATATGGGTCCCGATTACGACGACGTGGGCGCTTTAGCCGTATTACATGCGTTAGCCGACAATGGCGAAGCCAAAATATTGGCTACTGTTTCGTCCAACATGTATGCCAACGCTGTGCCCTGCATCGAGGTGATCAACACTTATTTTAAACGTCCGGGTATACCGTTGGGAGCGCCGCGTAAAGGACCGAACATTATTGATCCGCGTTTTGGCGAAAACTATTGGCCGGAAGTTTTACCTGCCAACTATCCCCACACCGTAAAAAGTTCGGCCGATGCGCCGGATGCAGTAGAAGTTTACCGACGCATCCTGAGCCATCAGCCCGATACCAGCGTCAACATTATTACAGTAGGTTTTTTGACCAATTTGGCTGCCTTGTTACAATCGTCACCTGACCAATTCAGTGATTTGGACGGCAAGGCATTAGTGAAAAAGAAAGTTCGCCGGTTGATTTCGATGGCCGGTTCATTTCCGCAAGGACGCGAATTTAATGTCTATGCCGATTCCGTTGCATCTGTAACAGTTTTTAATGAATGGCCTACGCCTGTCCTATTAAGCGGATTTCAGATAGGCAGAGATATTTTAACCGGTTTGAGATTAGTGGCTACCGACGTACAGAACAGTCCCGTAAAAGACGCATTCAGTTTGTGTCTGAAATTGGACGTCAATGGGAGGTGTAGTTGGGATCAGACGGCCGTTCTGGTAGGCGTTCGTGGTCCGCAAAATTATTTTGCTACGGTAAAAGGCCGCATGATTGTATTGCCCAATGGCGACAACACATGGCTGGACGATCCCAATGGACCGCATGAACATTTGGTATGGAAAATGCCAAAAGAGCAGTTGTCTCTTCTCATTGAAGATTTGATGATGCATCAGCCCTGACTTTTTTTGATGGTGAATTGAGAGGTCTGATGATGATCAAAACACCAACCCCTGATTCAGTATATACATTCCCCGCTGCACACGCACGAAAGCCTCCTTACAGTAGGGCGAATCTTTCGATTTTTCGTTAAGCGCCATGATACTGTTGATATAACTTCGATTTTTACGATACGGCGGCAAAATTTCATCAGGAAACAAAGCGGTTAGTTCTACTAATTCGTCCATCGTGAAGACAGGTATTCCAACCATGTCGTCCTCGGTGACCCATCTATTTTCAGTATCGGTTTTATTGCGTAACAGAACAATCAGAAAGAACAACATGCTATGAAAACCCAATCGAAACTGCCGTTTCCCTGATTCGTAAACTAATGCTTGCGGACGTACTCTTTCCCAGCATTGACTGATTGTTTGCTCGTCGGCAAGTTGGGATTGTTTTTGCTTGCTTTTCTTGTTTTTCAGAAAACTGTCGAGCAAATAGTCAACTGCCATGCGTTTGGATTTGTCGAACAGGGTCGTTGAGGCGCCCTGTGTCAGCAGGCTAAGGGCTATTTCCGGCTGACCATGATACAGAGCGATCATCAAACCGGATGTATTGTCTTCATTGGTAAAATCTACCCCATATTTGTTGATGATGCTTTGAACTTTCGGTTTAATACCCAAACGCAGGTTCTTTTCATATTCCTTTCGGTCGGCGCGTACTTCCTTCATATACAGGATAGCTCGTTGGAATTGCAATCGCGCTAAAGCCTCTACCCAGTCGTAACGGCGGTGGTGGATAGCATACGTAAACAATTGCTTGCGCTCGCGTTTCACTTCGGCTTCTTTCAGGGAAGGATCGAGCGCACGTTCGCGGACAATTTCCAACTCTTCGGGGCTAAGGTACTCATAACCTAAATATTTGGCGCGTATTTGTTCGGCTTGTTCATGTTTACCCTGTTCTTCTAAACGGCGGGCTTCTTCGAGCCATTCTTCCTTCGACGACTTGGTTTCGCTAACCTGTATACCTGCCTTGGTTTCCTGCATTTGCAGAAGTTTCAGCACAGGATGTTCGGCTAACCGTTCAAAAATGTAAATATTTTTGATAGCGCGGGTGATGGCTACGTAGAAAGAGTTGATGTAGAATTTGTAGATCTCGGCGTCCTTGTCGTGCTTATCGCCGGCACGGTTGTAACGTAATTCTTCCTGTTTGAGGTCGTCGGCGTTTACTCCTGAGGTGATTTCGCGAAATTCTGCTTCGTGAGAGGAAACAAAGTCGGTGAGTATCACGTTTTCGTATTCCAATCCTTTGGCTTCGTGAATGCTGAATATCAACGGAGTTTTGAAGAAACGGGCGGCTTGCAGTTTCTGTGCTTTGGAAGGAACGATGACGGCATATTTGGCGCTGTCTTGCGTGCGGCGGTTCAGTTCCTGCTTTTTCTTGTCGTCGTTGCCGTAAAGCAATACTTCTCCTTTGTCATAACTCACGGTATCAACAAGATAGTTGCTCTCACGGTCTATGGAGCCGAAACGGGCGTTTTTGATTTTTAACAGGTTGTTGCTCAATTCCACCACATTCAAGCTGTTGCGGTAGTTGGTGCGCAGGATTTTTATGGGATTGTCTTTGTCTTTGGAGTCGCCGGAATGGTAAAAATAACTTTTGATTTTACTCCATGAAAAAAAATTGGGGTGGACGATTTGGTTGCTATCGCCAGTGAGGATAAAATGCGAAGGATTTTTCAGCGAGGAAAGGGCACATTTCAACTGAATATTGGTCATGTCCTGAACTTCATCAATCATCACGTAGTCATAGCAGGGCTTTACCTTTTGCAGGTATTCAAAGCATAGGATATTCCCGTCGTACAGATTTTCTTCAGCCATCCACTCCAGATATTTGGTAAAAATAGGATAAAGGCGTTCCCTTTCCGGCAGGGAAAAGATGGATTGTTTGACGCCCAAAGCTATATATTCCTCATAAGACAGCCAAGCCGAATGTACAGGCGAACCGGTGATGACGCCTTTAAATTCCTCGAAGACACGATACGGCTCGTTGATTTTCACAACATGTTGATAGTGGGTGTACCAACGTTCGAAAAGGTTGAAATCGACTTCGCGTCCGTCGGGTTTCTGCCACAAAGCAAGGTAATCGCGGAAGGAGAGAAAGTCAGCTTCCTGCAATTCGTTGTCGTAACCGTAGGAGTAGTACAGGTTGGAGGCATTATCAACAAGGTATTTAGACAGAGAAAGAAAGGCTACATTACCGGGCAGTTCCTTGAGTTTTTCGAGTACAAGCGCCGTTTTTCCGCTTCCTGCCGAACCAACGATGATGAGCGGAGGATACAGGGTATAGACCGATTGCTGAAACTTGTCGAAGGAAATGAACTTGTTGAGCGTATGGATAGCCTTTACTTCGGGGTGGATGTAAGGCAATTCGATTGCTGCGGTTTCCATCTCCTTGGCAGGCAACTCGACGAGAGACAATTTATTTTCATCCACCACAGCGCCTCCACGCAGGAAACGGCTGCGGACATAGTTATGGTCTTTAATTACTTCGAGCAGAAGAAGATATTTGTTTTGCCGGTAGGTAACGAAATTGAACAGTAGCCTGTCGCGAATATCCAACCTCGCGCGGTAAAAATTCGTACCTGTCATTTTGCGGACATCTGCGCTTTTGAAATCGCCCGACTGTAGTTGCTTCAGTGTTTTGGGAAAAGTCTTTTCGACAGATTTTATATCTAAATCATTGTGGTATAATATATCAAACATATTATTATATATAAATCAAACTTTGGCCAAAGATACATTTTTATCATGAGTTTTTTGTAATTTTGCATGACGAAAAAATATATAAATGAAAACACTCATTATCGACGACGAAGCGCCTGCACGCGAACTGATCAGGCACTATTTACAGACCTATCCCGATATCGAAATCATGGGTGAAGCCGACAACGGCTTTACAGCGATGAAACTGATCCGTGAACAAAACCCGCAACTGATATTTCTTGATGTACAAATGCCCAAGCTAACCGGTTTTGAGATGCTGGAACTGATGGATGATTCACCCGCAATCATTTTCTCTACAGCGTTTGACCAATATGCCATCCGCGCTTTTGAGATGAATGCAGTGGATTACCTGTTGAAACCGTATTCGAAGGAACGTTTCGATGCCGCCGTACAAAAGGCTTTGACCAGGATACAGTCGGGAACGGTCGCGCAAACGGAACTGCAAACATTCAAGAATATCGTTGCGCTTCCGCCGGGTACGCTTACGCGAATTGCCGTGAAGGATCGGCAACAGATACACGTTATACCGGTAAATGACATTGATTACATCGAAGCTGACGGTGATTATGTGAAACTGCATACCGCAAAAAAAGCATATCTGAAAGAAAAGACCATGAAATATTTCGAGGAAAACCTTCCTTTACGGCAGTTTATCCGCATTCATCGTTCGTACATCGTCAATGTGAACGAAGTAGCCAAAATTGAATTGTATGAAAAAGAAAGTTACCGCGTGCATCTCAAAAACGGCGAATTTTTAAAAGCCAGCAGCAACGGGTATAAGGCGCTGAAGGCGGCTGTGAGTCTTTGAGGGTATAACTTCGTTGAGGGCTGCGCCGTTCGGGTTTTGGGGTTTCACAGATATTTCTGAAAACTGAAAACTAACCATTCCAAACGAAGCAATCCGGAAACAGTTTTGCGACCTCGTCTGTTTTTTTATCGAAAATTCCGTAAACCGTCGA
>Ga0123353_10019874_pt1 | contig 10002 bp, 9 predicted proteins | sample TergutLab28metaG_3_FD_92763 | JGI IMG/M metagenome (GOLD analysis project Ga0123353, IMG submission 92763) | Labiotermes labralis P3 segment gut microbial communities from Petit-Saut dam, French Guiana - Lab288 P3 | ecosystem: Host-associated > Arthropoda: Insects > Digestive system > Gut ...
ATGCACATTCAAAACAATGATATTACACCAGCAACCTCTCAGAACTAAATATGACACCCTATCACTAACACAGTCTATTGTTTTAACTGCTGATACTATTCCTTGGTGTACAAAAAACCTGTTCCCAATTGATGATTCTCGTTTCCTTTTCCATAGAACAAATTACAATCCCTTGCTTTACTGTTCCCCCTTTGCTCCACCTAACCTCCTGCACACCCACTAAATCAATTCCCTGACTGCTGCTGTAAGTGAACCTGCCCTATACAGGCTCTTAACATTCCACATTGATGTCCCTTATTCTTTGCTTACTTTGTACCAAAGTATCAATCCAGGTCAGAGGCACGTGTTCATTATTCGCAACTAAGTCAGTTTTTATGGTGAGGAGTTGTCAACACCTCGGCCAACCCCCAAGCTGGAGGACCATCCCTTGTCGGATGGCCACAACTGCTTATTCAATATATTCGCAGCTACCCTCCATTGGAGGCTGTTCCTCCATCCACAACCCGAGGACATGCCATGCCATGGTTACAAAGACCTATTTATCACGGTCTAATATGCATACCAGGCACTGTCTCCGCTAGAGCCTTTCCAAGAACAGCTGTGATATTCTGCCGAGTACAAATGTCAGTGTTGCTCAGTCCATGACGTTTGGCTTCTTCTTGCAGAATGTTGGTAAGATACTTCAGCTGTTCTGGAGTTGCTGGTGGCAAGTTTAAAAGACTGATTCTCTCAGCTTCTTCCTGCAAATATTTATTCACAATTAGAGATGTCATGTTAGCAAAAGATTCAGGTCTTCTGGGATATGACACCAAGTCACTCAGTAAATAGATACTGTGTTTTGGAAATGCTGACTCATACTCACTCCATGTCATTTATCCAAGTGACACCACCTCAATTATACACATGCATGTTACACTGTTCAGTACTGAAAAGTATTCAAAATGAAATACTAAAATAGATGCATTTCATGATGCTCAATTCTGCGCATTACTCTTTGTATGTCTAGCTCCAATACTTACTTGCATAAACATTTACCAGTTGGAAATCACACCACTGTGAGAGCATACGCAGTGTGCAATATGCAATATATCACAACTGTGTTAGGCTGACTTTCAGCCAGCTTACAGAAAGTACAAAACATTAATTTTCTCTATGCCTCTATACAGACTTTCATTATGCATTCCTGCTGAACATGTTATTTATAAACATCACCTCAACAGTGTCATTCTTAGGGTGTGGGCACACCACAGGAGACCACACCAGTCACAGATAAGACAGGAACTGTCATCAGCCTCTGTCAAAATTATCCAATAAAAGTGGTCATGGACACCAGTCTGGGGCCAGAGCTGGGTCAAAGAAACAGGCACATTTAGATTCATCCCACAAATGGAAGAAGACCAAAACCTAGTTTTTCTCACACTTGCAACTAGACACATTTCCAGACTAGGACAGCATCATGTATAATTTTGTAATTAACTTTAGAATCAAATACCAATGGTAACTGTCCAAGTACTCTGGGATGTTGCAGCACACAGACTAGTATACAGTTACCAATGTCTCAGAGGGCATAATGTCTCCATCTTCACAGATTAACACTCTTCTTGGACTGCTACACATGAAGATGGAGGCAGCACCTTTCTCCAATATTATGATAAGAATTTTCCATGCAGAATTTGAGGTTCACACACAGGTACTGATGAAAACCACATGTCTTCTGGGATCCTGTGCCATGATGACCATTTGACCAGAAAAGCTGAGGCACAATGGTCCTCAAAAATGTTTGTAACTATTTAATAGCTGACAAGGTGCAACATCCCAAAAGGCTGGGACCAGTCATCAACAATACTACACAAACCTCAAATCTTGTACAATATTTAAACAGACTACATCCTCTAGGAAGTGACAACATGCTGACTGGTAATTTGTTACTGAAGATTCAGAACAGCTTACTACTACCATCTTTTAGGTAGCTGAAGAAGAATATGTTGATGGGACAACAGATGGCCTTATATAGGAAAAGTGCATGTTAGGTGAGTCACAGCAAGCACTGTGGTGTGGACAGTGGCATGCAGGGCCTGACAGAGCAACTAAAGAGGCACAGCAGGAAGGAGTGCTAAGTAATAACAGTGGGAGTGTGCAAGAAAAACATTTCATAAAAATGGGTGCTGAGCTTTGTGGTTGATATTGTTTTATTTTAAGAGTCTACAAATCTTTCTTTTAAGCAACAATTTTTAACAATAATGGAAATATGTTTCAGATACTTTTACTGGAATATTTTAGCAACATTTCTAAAAGTATACACATCTGCTGAAAACAAATCATGCCCCCTCCCACCACTTGCCAACATCATAATATTACCGGGAATTTTAATCTCTGATTCTCCTGTGATAAAGTTCAAGCAATGTTTCACATAAGTAAACCAGAATGGTGGCAATACTTCACACCTGCACTTGAAAGTTATGAATTCTGACCACAGGCATACTACCCTGATGGTTTTCTGTATTCCTTCCAGGTAAATGCCCGGGAAATACTTTAAAATATGTCACAAATGTTTCCTGCCACAAACCTCCTTCCCCTTTCTTAATATCTTCACCACTTCTAATCTGCCACTGCTTGACCTCATCAGGCAATACAGAACCATCAGCACATGTATTTATTTAATTTAGTGATATGGTCTGTAGTTCAGACTAAGCACCACCACAATATGATGGTTAATTAATAGTAAACTGGAAATTAAAGTGTCTGTACCTTCATTTCAATCACTATTTTAATGGTGACCAACAAATAAGGACAATCACAAAAATTTATATCAGGAAAGCCAGTCTCTGGGATATGATTTAAACCCTGTACTTCCCAAATACAAAGAACTTATATTTACCATTCAACCACAATATTCAGTAGAATCACTCAACAGCAACCAGGACTATATAATCATAATACTACAAGCAGTAACTCTCCTGACTGGTAAAGAGCAATGACAAGTCCTTTCTGCTAAAATATGATTATCAAGGGACAATATAGAACCATGCCCTGAAATATCCACTTACTCAACTGTAATAACTTCAAAAGGTTTCAGTGTTCCTTTCCAAAACCCAGCTACAAAATCAGAATGAGTAATTACCTCCATTAATCTACGGTGACGTTTATCATGGATGTGCTTTAGTGAAACAGCCACGCTGTCACAATTGTACTTGCAAAGCTTGCACTGGAACTGTGCTTTAGGATTTTTGGCAGATTTCTGGAAAACAAATAATGCAATTATTATATGCAAAACAAATAAAAAGCCAGCAGGCAGTCACTCCACATCTGGAAGAAAACACGTCACTTTGATTCTACATTCATGCTGTAAAAATTTAACCTTACACCACTGTGCTGCAATGTTAAGACAATCAAGAAAGAAAATTACACACACTCTGCCACTAACAAACAAGACATCTATTCCAACAGTATTTTTCACTGGAGTGTAAAGTCACTGAAAATGCAAAAATAATGACATCTGTTCTTACAGGTGATGCATTTTCCTCATGCAATCTATAAAAAATCAACAATAATGACACACTGAGGTTTTGTGCAGTTTAACCTCTTATTTCTCAGTTATATTACAAAGTGAAAGTGCAGGTAGCTGGTTCATTTGTTCCTGTGCTTAATTAGGTACCATGCCATGAGACCATACAATGGAGAGAAATAACAGGTCCACACACACATTCTTAACTTTGGCACTAGACAGAGGGAAGCTGTCAGCTTCATGTCCCAGTCCCTCTATGTCCAAGAACAGAGACCATGGTACATACTACATAAGGAGTTAAGTAGGCCCCAGAGCCAATCCAGACACTCTGGAGAACAAAAGAATCTTGTACAGTGTGTAAAAAAACATAACTGTGTGTGTGTGCACATGTATTTTATACACACACACACACACACACACATGTATTACTTCAAATTTAAGATGCCCTCTAATTTATGATGCATCCCACTTTGAAATGGAATTTTCAGGAAAAAATCTACGTAATAATTAAAAAGGAGTAAATATATTTTAAAGGAGTTTATTAACAAACCAAAAATGTCAACATTTTTTTCAAGTGATTACACATTTCACTGCCTGCAAAATTTACTATTCTTTTTGTACGCCCACTTGTTTTTTTAGGAAAATAATTTTGACACTTTCAAAGAGTGAAAAATAATACCTCAAATTTAGGAAACACCCCAATTTTCAGTTCAGAAAATGTGAAAGAAGGTGCAATTTGATTTCAAAGTAATACTTTTATATCTGCATTTCATTTACACAGATATCCTAATTCAAATTTTAATAATTCAAAGATACAGTGTTTAATAATTGTAATATTTATAGCAGAAATTAATACCAAACTTATTAGCTAAGAACACATTAGACAGTCCATACATTACCTAGTAATAGTATCAACATACACCACATGGCACATGAAACAGGAAAACATTTGCATTTGGGAAACGTGCCTCACAGGATCAAAAACTTCTGCAGATCCAATATATAATGTGTGGTGCTCTGATGGTCTTAATACATTAGTTGCCATGCACACAACCTTGTTTCAGCAAGCACACCACAGGTGGAAATTGCTTCCATTTCAGCAACTTATAACATTAAACCTGACCTATGGCCTATTGCCACTGCCACCAAAGCATTCCCTATCCACTGTCACATCCTTTATTATTAACAACATAAATCTTTGTACCATCAGACACTTGAAGCAAAGAAGTCACCCCTTCTGCACCATCACATGACAAGAGTAGTGAAACAACTCCTTTGTACTGCATGCTCAGTGGTATGCAGTTACAGCCATCTGATGATTCTACATCATCCACACTGTCTCTCCACAAATCACATTTAGATAGACATTACAAAGGTAAAGGTAAAGTTCACCCTAGAACAGGCCACGAAGGCCCAGAGGGGGAGCAGAGGTATATCTAGATGGGAGTGGGTGGTCAATGCCACACCCCTTCCGCTTTACCCCCGGGAAAACCCCAGTACCCACTGTATAGGAGGCTGGGTGGGCCTTAGAGCCGGTCTGGACATGTGAGGAAAATCTCATCCCCACCAGGATTCGATACCCAGACAGTTCAGTCTGTTGCGAGCCGCTACACTGACTACGCTATCCCAGCTCCCTTACACAGACATTACTCTCTTCTAATACTCAGTCCATATTCTCTTTACTGGAATTTTAGACATCATACACTATGTAACAAGCACACGAATTTGAAACTCCAATGACAAGTACAGCAAAAACATGTACATTTCAAGGTCACTAGGAATAAAACATACTGTATTTCTCATTAGACCTAAAGGGAGAGAAATAAGATAATGTTTGTAATATGATTTGAAACAATGTATTCACATGCACAAGGAACCATATATGTATTTGGTGAAGTCATAAGGGCCGTTATCATGTGGATAAGATAGCAGATATGGTTATCATGAAGAAAAAATGGGACAAATACAGGGTTTGGTAAAGTGTATATGAGGCGTGATTATAAGGTTTCCAGACTGGCTAGAAAATTGTACTATTTCATGTAGTTACAGAAGTCATCCACTCACTGCATGCACAGTAGAATCTGCAGTCATTTGTTCCCCTCCCCCAACATACCAGCACTCATCCCAGTGAAGCAATTCCTCGTCAAGGGACCACGTATTGTGCCCCTGTGATTTCTGTCGCTTAAGATAACTCAGACGTTAACGAACAACATGTGAACATGAAACTCTGGTTCAAATTAGGTAACACTGCTACAAAAATCCTTGATATGTTGAAACTTGCCTTTGGAGAGAAAATAAAGAGGATAAATGGAGTACTTTGTTCATTTTGAAAGTTAGAAGTGTTGACCACCAAAACACACGTGCAGTGAACAAACATTTCTATGCAGATGTTCTACTGTGTTGAAGGGAAGACATGCAGCAGAAACAACCCGAGATGTGGCACACTAGAGATTGATCTCAACATCAAGACAAAGCTTCTGGTCAAACCACAAGGTCTAGGCAGGAATTTTCTGGCCAACAATTGCATGAATGTTGGCCCACACCAACTGTAATCCCAAGAATCTACCATCCTGTGACCTTTTCCTGAAATTCAAGCTGGCACTCAAGGGAAGGAAATTTCACGACATCAGCATCACTAAAGAACACATAAAAGCTACACCTACAGAACTCTTAATAACAGGTGTGAAGCTATACATTCACACCTCCATACGCCTGCACAGCATGCACAGGGACACCTTTGCCTTTATTTTTACCAAAACATGTAAGTTACTGCAGAAGATAACTTACTTTTTCCAGCAAGAATATGTAGTTCTGCTCAAGTTCATATTTCTGTTGTGGATCCAAGACTACAGCTGCTGGTGGGGCACCTGCTGACCTGACCTGAGAACCCTCTTGAGGGCCAGCTACTCCTGAACTACAAGCACCACCTGCTGACCTAGCCTGAACAGCCTCCTGATGGGCAGCTGCTCCTGAACCACCTGCTGACCTGGCCTGAGCAAACTCCTGGTGGGTAGGGGCTCCTGAACTACCAGCACCTCCTGCTGACATGGCCCGAGAACTCTTCTGGGGGGAAGCTGTTCCTGAACGACCAGGAACACCTGCTGACCTAGCCCGGGCACTCTTCTGAGTGACAGATGCTCCTGAATGACCAGCACCACCTGCTGACTTGGTCTTAGCACTCTCCTGACAGGCAGTGCCTCCTGAACTACCAGCACCACCTGCTGACCTGGACTGTGCACCTTCCTGGTGGGTAGCTGCTCCTGAACCACCAACAGCACCTGCTGACCTGGCCTGCATAGCTACTGCTGAACTAGAAGCATCATCTACAGCAGCTACTTCTTGCATTTTCTTTCTCTTGTTCTTCTTATACCATTTCTTCTTTTCTGTGTTCAGTATGTTCCACTGGACAAATCCCAAACTTTCATCCTTGCTCACATTTTCAGTACGAGCTACATTTTTAGTTCGTGCTGATGATCTCTGTGACCTCGATGATGATTTGGTGAAATTATATTGCACCTCAGCCATCTCTAAGGCAGCAGCGTTATTTCTGGAGACAACAAAAAAAAACTTCATATTCCACTCTGTCAAGTACCAGAATGCTGCTTTCAAAAAAAAAAAACCCTGCTTAAAAACATGATAACAGGAGATTTATCTCCAAGATTATGAAATTTATCACATAATACGGGAACAAATTCAGGGCTCCATAAATTTTCCAGAAATCTAGAACATCATGTCATAAATATGATGACATGATATTTAATTCACGTAAGTCAACTTTTAATTGAAGTTTTAATTTCCAATTGTTATTAATTAGGGTTATTTTACTGTACTGATTTATATGTATGAAATTAGTGCTTGCAATTTCTCCCAATGTTACAGATTTCCAAACAACAACTGATATTTATGTCCAGGATATCGAACTAACCACCTATTATCAAAATATTTATAAGGTTTCAAGCGCACAAAGGTCTTAACCTACAAAGCCCCATTTCTAGGAGTTTTATGATGATATTTCACTTTTTATATAGAGCTACTTAAAGGCATCAAAATACTATACTCATGAAAAGATTCAATTAAAACTTGATATAAGGTAGTACTAGTTAAAGCAAGAAGACCGAGATATCAACTTGCATATTCAGTAATTACAGTAATAAAACTTTACCTTTTAATTCCTATACACAGCCTGATAATGGCTTCATTATAAGCTGAAATGTGTAGATGTAGCTGACTTTCAGACTTCAACTGAAAGGCTAATGTGGCTTCAAACAACAACTTAGGTTACAATGTTATGTGTAGCTCTTATAATCATTAACTGTAATGCTAGTTGATAAACAAACCTTGGCAAAACTGTGGTCTACACACATACAAACCATACCCACAAACTTGACTAAAACACAGATCGCCTCAGTCAATTACTTTTCATTTCTGCTTTTGTGTGCTGGCAAGCCAAGTTTCCAGCATCTGTGACTGTCACTGTCACTTTTGAACAGAAATCTTCTTCTCCTATAATTCTTAGATGGCATGAGACACAAAATGATAATAATCAGACCTGTGATGTAAATCAGGTTAAACCAACCAACAGGAATTCTATCCGTAATAGGAAAATACCAGTAACCAGGTCGAATGATTTTTTATGGTAAATCTAATTACTAACCAAACAGATGGGAATAACTTGTTTAATGTTAATAGACATATTTCTTGTAAAACTTCAGAATATTTTAAGCTAAATTATGATACTGTTTATAAGAACCATAATCAATTACCGAATAACTTCACATATGATGACTACAATACGACTAAATTCATGTTACTTCACCAAAATATACGAGGCATATATAACAAAATTGATGAATTTCTAATTTCATTATCTTCTAATGCACCCCAAGTCATTTGTCTAACAGAACACGACTTAATGACTGAACAAATAGGAAACGTAAATTTAGGCCAATATACTTTAGGAGCTTCATTTTGTAGACAAACATATAAGCATGAAGGTGCATGTACTTATGTCTCGAAAGATATCCAGTTTAATACTATTAATCTATATCAATATAATAAAGAGAAAGACCTGGAAATCTGTGCCTTGAAGTTATGCTTATTATCAAGCAGCTTTACTATAATTTGTATTTATAGATCCCCTGAAGGAAATTTTACTTATTTTTTTATTCAAACAGAATCCATTTTGAAGTGTAATGAAATTCTCATTACAAAACCAGGAAAAGTTTACTTAAAGTCCAATACTGAGGTTCATAATATTAACACAAGAAATAAATTAAAATTGCATAAACCTATAAGTAATCTTACATTATATCAGAAGGGAGTGTATTATATGAGAATCTGGATCTTTAATAAGCTACCTGCTTGCATTGCAAGATTAGTAGAAGATAAAAGGTCTTTTCTATCAGCTTTAAGACAGTATTTAGTAAGTAAATCTTTTTACTCTCTAGAAGAACTGTTTGATAATTAACATTCTTATAGGAGATCACAGTTTAGCCCTCTCAAGATCAAGATCAGGATAAGGATATTATGAATATAATATTTTACACTATTGTCTGTTGTGTCTTGTATTGTTCTTAGTAATGATCAATCATCGTTAATATTCTTTTTATCTGACAATGTTTCATATCCAAATGCCCCTTGAGGGATGTCATGGATTGATGAAATGTATGTATGTATGAATAAATTGTGTAAAATATCAACTGAATTAATCGTATGTGGTGATTTTAATGTAAACTATTTTAATGACAATTCTAGAAAACTTCTTTTAGACTCTCTTTTAGCCTCTTTTAGTCATTTTAGCACTGTGAAATTTCCTACAAGAATTTTCAATAACTCCTGCACTTTAACAGACAATATTTATATTAATACTTACAGACATGACTTCTCTGTGAATCCCCTCATTAATGGTCTATCCGACCATGATGCACAAATTATTACCTTATTAAATATTTTCATTTCTATTCCCAGACATATATTTTCCTATAATTGGAAAATTGATAGTAACTCAATACGTAAATTCACATTTCTGTTAAGCTTTTAAAATTGGGAAGATGTTTTTCTCGAAGAAAACATCAATATAATTTTTAATAATTTCCTTAACACTTACCTCAGAATCTTCTATGCAAGTTTTCCAATTACTAAATTACAAAACTCCTATAAATCAAAACCACGGTTAACTAATGGTATTAGAATTTCATGTGCCAATAAAAGGACACTTTATTTAACTTACAGAAACAGTAATGATCCCAATCACAAGGAATATTACAAGAAATATTGTCAGATTTTGACTATGGTTATCATGGCAGAAAAAAACTCGATTATAATAAGCTTCTATTGAAATCTAATACTTACTTACTTACTTACCTACTTACTCAATGGTGCAGAGTCCTTCTTGAGAAGCTAACTGGTTTGCAGCTAGTCAAGAAATTCTCCGCATTTCATGGAACCCGAAGGTTCATTACCGCACTCACAAGCGTCCGCCACCTGTCTCTATCCTG
>Ga0123353_10019877_pt1 | contig 10002 bp, 6 predicted proteins | sample TergutLab28metaG_3_FD_92763 | JGI IMG/M metagenome (GOLD analysis project Ga0123353, IMG submission 92763) | Labiotermes labralis P3 segment gut microbial communities from Petit-Saut dam, French Guiana - Lab288 P3 | ecosystem: Host-associated > Arthropoda: Insects > Digestive system > Gut ...
GTGTGTGTGTGTGTGTGGTGTGTGTGTGTGTGTGTGTGTGTGTGGGGGGGTGTGTGTATGTGTGTGTGTGGTTGTGTGTGTATGTGTGTGTGTGTGTGTGTGTGTGTGTGGGTGTGTGTGTGTGTTTGTTTGGTGTGTGTGTGTGTGGTGTGTGTGTGTGGTGTGGGTGGGTGTGTGTGTGTGTGTGGTGTGTGTGTATGTGTGTGGTGTGTGTGTGTACATTGCCTTCAGTGATATCATTTTTATCATGAAGGAATCAGGCAAGATAAAAAAGTTCAGACAACTGGAAATAAATAGCAATATGATTACGGTGGACATGATTTTAAAATCCACTCCAGATATTATCTTGCTTATTTACTCAAAAGAATTTCTCTCCGTCAGAAGTATGGCGAGCCTCTGGAGCGGTATGTCACCACAGACTTGGAGGGAATAAAACTGATTTACCATTTACTTTTTGGTATATTTGCAGTGGCTTCTCTAAAATACGACCATTTTCATTGTAATATGCAGTGACGTCATTTAGAATTATATCCATATCCTCAGAGCGAAGATAGACTTTCTCTCACGTCAGATCTAATCCTAACAGATATGACATTTGTATTAATATTTTTATTTTCCAATTTATTTTGAGGACGATTCGTCCGTCGTCCATTACTTATAAGCCAGATTTTTAATCTCTATCCCAGAAACAGGAATATAATCTGCGCTCAACCGAGGCCAACATTTTACCTGAACAGCACAAACAAACGGCATATCACACACCAGTTACATTTATAGAAGCGAGATGACAGGAAGCGGAAAACATGTTTTTCACGTCGAACAGCAGAAACATCTTTCATCCAGCTTTAACCCTTTTCTTTCCTTTCATACTATTTGCACTCCCAGTCTTCAAATCCTCTTCAGAATAGCTTTTTGTTATCATCATTCTCTATTCTCATTCTTATTACTTCTACTATTCAATCCATCCTTCACTCCCACCCTTTACCATTTTTGCATCTGTCATTATGATGAAAGATTCAAAAACCCTTTATGACAGATAACCCTAACGATCACTGTTTGAAAAAGAATCGACGTTTTTCAAAATAATATACTTGTTTACTGGTACTTGAGATTTTCTCAAGTTTGTTGAAGCAAAACTTGTGTGAAAAGAGAGAAACATCTTCGATCTAGCGATAGGGTTGTCCAGTAAGGTTATCGATATTTTCTTGACAAACAATAAAAGTGAATATTGTAGAGTAAGTTTCTGCGGCGAATCAGGTGTCTCATCGGTTTGTCTGAGTGCTCCAGTGTTATTCTGATGCGTTATCAAGTGACAAAGGCCAAGCAATTTGTTAAATGTCAGCTTCTCACGAACAATAAAGTTCGTCATGAAAAATTACAAGTGATAACAGACAACAATGTAGTCTGAAAGATAATATCTGTGTAAAACATGTGTCTCCATAAATTAGTTTACAAAAGTATTGTTATGAAATGACGTAACACGCTTCGTGAATGAGCTGAAATAAACCAAGCAGCCTGCAACAAAATGATATTTTATTATGATATCAATACGTACATCAAAATAAAGAACATGAAGTTCCAAAAGCGAATAATGTTCAGAATTTAAAAATGTATAATGCCGATCACAGACACTAATTTGTCCTGGACGACCCACACACTGGAATCTTATGTTTGAACCACGTCTGGAGCAAAGTGACGTAAGCCCATTCAGTCATCATGTATCTACGTCAACATTATTCATTTTATTGCCTCCATTTTAATACAGATTTGTTACTTCTAAAATTATTTAAATATTATATTTTATTAAATTTTTTGTTTAAGTAAATTTCATAATATCATATTTCTCTGCAGATCATAGACACTTCTGACTAGTTGATCCTCATCCGGCAAGTCTTAAAATTTTTCTAATGTTCACAATTTGTTTTGAATCCTCCCATTCCCTACACTCCAGTGTTCAGTACAGTGTTGACAACAGCCAATCAGTGGTTCCTGCCGCCATTCGCACTCTTAACATGTAATTCTCTAACGCTATAGTACAAGTAATTTGAAAGACAACATGCACTGAATGTAATATCGAAAAAATAAAAGGAAATGCGCTCGGCATCTTGATACAATGCAAAGCAGACGACTTCGGAAAATATAAAAGGTTAAAATCTGCGTGGATCAAGGAAAATCGCAGTAGGATACTAGAAGAAAATCCCGGAACAGGTCAACAGCTACTCCCCTCCTTGACGGCTGGGTGGTAATAAAAATTGATAAGAATTACGTAAGATTTGGGTTTCTTATAGTGGTGCTAAGATTCAAGATTCAGGTGTTCCGGTATGTTAGCTTTTTTGGTGGAGCACAGTGCCTTGATCTTAATCCTGATGATGACGGAACTATGCTCCTATGAAAACAAGAGGTGCGTGCGGAGAAAAATGTGAAAAGAAGGGATGCATGAGTTACCGACTTATTCGAATGAGATGGGCGAGCTTTGTAGCATACATGGGGATATAAGAAACTGTACCGATATAAAACTGTATTTAGGAAACCTGACGGAAAGAGAATTTGGGAGACTGAAGCTTTAAAGAGAGCATAATATTAAAATGAATTTTACAGAAATTTCATCAGAAGCTGTGGACAGGATTTATGCGGCTAAATATAAACCAGTGGAGGGATCTTCTGAACACGGCAATGAAGGATCGTGTTTACTGACCGCTCTGAATCCCTTGATCAGCATAGCAACTACTTATTTCCCGAGAATGTCTGCTTCGTGGAATTAGTTATTAGTGGGCAACCCTGAACATAACGGACTGAGCTGTAGAATGAAGGGTTAGGTGAACACCGAATGGTGAGCACAGGCTGCAGTAGGTGTTGGAGTCCTGGGGTTAGGGTTAGGGACACGTGCAACAGTTGTGCCATTTTGGCGGAAACAATCATCCAGCACGAGGGTTTCTGTTGGAGCGTGTTGGGGTCAGTCGGAGTATTTAACACAAATGCACAGGTCAATAACCTTTCTACTCCCTAAATTGGCCAATTTCGAACAGACATTAACATTATAATCAAGATGCCAATGTGGAAGTCGGAGCTTTCCCAGGATATACAGATACGGGAGGACGAAAGTGACGCATGTTTACAAATTACAGATACTAAACATGCGTACATCTACTATTTGTTGCGTATTTCATGACACTGTTGGTACCTGAGACCACATAACGTCGGCAGTTAAGGCGAATGGCAAATAATATTAAAGGAAAGGACTTGGAACGAATCGGTCATTACCTACTGGTAATAGTAGCCCGATATTGAACTGCAGGATCTGAGTAAAGCCACGATAATCTTCAATACGGATATCCGGTGTCGATGCCGAGATTCCAACCAGGCACCTCTATGATACAAGCAGGCTGTCTTCGGTATGGAACTTAGGCTAGCACCTAATAGCGCAAGAATTAGCACCATAAACACTGGTTATTACATTCAGAAGATACACAAGGCTTAATATTTCAAGGGGCATGTAAAGGATTCGAGTCCAACCACACACACACATCTATTATAAATTAATTCCGATAATGCTGTTCGGATACTTACTGTTATTTGCTCTGAGTACAAATTGAAAGTAAATGAAAGAAATTTTTGATTTCGTTAACGTTAACCCAACTGGCATATATAATAACCACTGTCCATTAAACAGTTAAAGATACCGTGAAGATTCCTGCAAGTTGTCGAGCCGTTACAGGTTGTCATCTTCAATTCAGAGGAATAGCTTTCCACAAAGTAGCCAGCCTTGTACTGAAAAATCGCTTATCAGATCTTCTAACAATATTATCAGACTAGGAACTATTATGTTAGTACATTCAGCCCACACACACACACACACACACACACACACACACACACATTTCCTTGCCCCTAATTTCGTCCGCGTTACAGCTTTCCAAATCGTTCGTTCTGCTGCCCCATTAATCTTACTGTAAGGAAAGGCAACCTATATCTGAAAATCGGCTGAGAAAGGGGACGTGTTTATCTCTGAGGGTTCAGAAAGGGTTAGCAGTCCTGCCTCGCGAGCTATGCATAATGTCTTTCACGAGAAATGTTGAAGTAAGGTCTGGTTTCCCGTCACATGCAAGTAAACAAGGGAAACGCACCGAAGTTGTTGCCTTTTTACTCCATATGAACGCCCAGCACCACAGTCATTTTCGTGTGTACCCAGGGGCCAAGTATACTGGAACCCTTTTATCCACATCTGATCCAGCTGCAAGCAAGAAGGGACTAAATAGTCGATGAGACTAAAAGCAGGGTCAACAGAAAAGAACCGAACATTATGAAGTGTAGCTCATGGTTTCTGTTGCCATTTCAAAAATAATTTTGTGCAATGATATATGTTGATTAGATAAACGAGGTGTACATTTTAGTGTATTGAATTCGGGCGCCGCAAAGTGTGGTAGGCCGTTATGGACGTCAAGCTGGAACATAGTACCTCTATTTGTACCACCTATATTAAAAACAAAGGTAGCACATTGCTCGGACACATTATTAACAACCTGACAGAATACACGATATCAACCCAGAATACCAAAAGCAAAAGGCTCACAGACAAGTTATGAGGAGGAGGTTTACAGGGAATTACTCATTTGTGTTCAAGGCTCATAACTTCATCCTAGTAAAGACTAAAGGGCTTTATTGTATATGAAGAAACATAATTTTAATACAGAATAAATAAAATTTAACGTTATCGCCCTTGACGTACCAAAAATAACCGACAGGTTACAAATAACATTTCATGCCTAAACTTTCTATACTTGTGATTCATTATCGACAATATCACACTCGATAAATTATTTACTAATTAATAGACTACCCATTAATTAGGATGAAACTGGTCTCACCAATTTTGAGACCTGAAGAATTTCACGTTATATCTGTAATGACATAATGTTCCTTGTTCCACTTCTACTTCGCAGAAAACAAGGCATTCAAAGACCTACTTTCTCAGTATCCTTTAGCTGAAATGTGTGCAATGGATATTGACAGTTTGCTTCTATTCAAAATATGGACAGAGAAACCCTTTATGGTTTGGTTCAAGGGCAAAGGAAAGTTCTTAACAGGTCCTTCACCCCATTTTTAAATATGGAAATTGAAAAAGGGTTGCTGTTTTGGGGGTTATGATGAAAGGTAGCTGCGATTTGAAAAGGTGTAGGCGTCTACTTGCGTATCTGTAATCTCTGTAGCAGCGTTCAGTGAGGCGCTATGATTTTTAAGGGGAACTAAGCAATGTTATTATGTAACAAGTTTCCAAAACGGACGCTCCAATAAAGAATAACAATTTTACTGCTGTTCTGCTTCAGCATAACGCGAACCAAATTATAATCCGAAAGTCGGTCTTAAGCTTCTGAGCGCTGGACATTTCGTTTAATATTTCTTGTACCCTTTCATTTAAAGGGTTAAGAAGAAACTCTCTTCCACGACGTCTGCGTGGCTGAATTCTGACAGCCGAGATTTCATTATTTACATAATTAATCCATTCTTTAATAATGTTTTTATTTATTTAACTAATTAATAATTTATCCATTCAGTTTAGTTACTGAAAAATTTAATAACCGATTTGTGTACTTTACGTAATGTTGTATTTATATAAATAAATGTCCGGTCATTTTCCGTCCTAACAAAAGTGTGTATTTGTGCCGAAACTTGGACACTTCGGTAAGTAGATCAGAAATGTCTTGAAGGCTTTCAAATGTGGTGCCGGACAACGGACGGAGAATATCAGTTAGACCGATCGTGTGAGAAATTAGGTACTACAAAAGTCATGGAAAAGAGGAATATTCTACAAAAAATAAAACGAAGGAAGGCTAACTAAATTTGTTACATCTTGCGTACGAACTGCTTTCTACAACACATTATTGAAGGCAAGATAGAAAGGACGGGAAGACAAGGAATAAGTCGTAAGCTGCTATTCATGACCTCAAGGAAGAGATATTGTACTGGAAATTTAAAGTGCAAGCATTAGGTCGAACTGTCTGGAGACCTCGCTTGGAACGAGGCTACGGACCTGACATAAGAGAGAACACGTGATGATGGTGATCAAAATTAGAAAAGGAAGGACGCTACATTTTTCGTTAAACAGCGCCGTCTTCAGGCATCACAGTCAAGAACCACATTTGCTATGGTGTCAAAGCGCATGACAGATTCACAGTCTTTTGGCATTTTTGTATGCTAGACTTGAATATGGCAGTAATTATCTAAACATGTAGCGAAATTACAAAAATTAAGGCAGTTAGACTGTTTTAAGAATGATCTGAAATGGACGCGTGTCAACAGTTACAGAAAGAAACACGATGACAGAGTTGTATGGGCCATCATATTGAAGGAGGCACGGGTTGATCTATAAGGACCGCATGTCGGTGAAGAAGAAGAAGACGTAAGGAAATTAAGTGCACGTTGTTTTACGTGAATATACACAAATACCTCATTGTTGCACCGTGCATTTCGTAGAATCACTTTAATTATTAACCAACAAGTGCACTTATATAAAATTTCACATTAAAACACTTAAAATCGCTCCGACATGTTTCGATCCTAAGATCATCCTCAGGGAGCTACGTTGTTCCTCGCTAAAGTTATTTTAAAAATATTAACAAAATAATTCCATTATATTAACAGGGTGTTGTGGCAGCATATCTGTAATATAAATTATACTTAATACGTAACTGTCAAAATAGTTAAGACGCATTCCCAACAACATACTGTTACACAACATACTGTTACACAACACAGTAAGCATAAACTTTCAATCCAAACAGCCTAATTATTTGCATATATAAAAATGCTTATTAATATATGTTATTTTGACATTCTTACTAAACTATTTTGAAAATTACTTATTAAGTATATTTATATTACAGACATGCTGCCACAACACCCTGTTAATATAATGGAATTATTTTGTGAATGTTTTTAAAATGACTTTAGCAAGGAATAACGTAGCTCCCTGAGGATGATCTTAGGATCGAAACATGTCGGAGCGATTTTAAGTGTTTAATGTGAAATTTTATATAAGTGCATTTGTTGGTTAATAATTAAAGTGATAAACAAATACATTTACATTACACCGGAAAGACTCCTGACATTTACCTATGACTCACTTCCGCTTTTTTATAATTTAGGCATGCTATTTCTAATAGTTAATTCGTTCTGTACTTCAGCAACTATTGAATCCTCTTGTTAACCAATATTTTAGTTTTTAAATTTCCTCCTGTATATAAGCACCATCTCGTGACTACACAAAGTGCAATCAAGTCGCCATGCATTCTAAACTTCCGCACTATATGCAGGTGGACATTTTTACTCTCAGACAAATTGTCTGCGTGGATGGAGCCGTGAGTACCCACTGCAATAAGAGGTTCCTACCTACCACAATGCACCACAATTCTATATGCACTGCCGTAAACACCCCCAATATTACATAAACATTATATTTGTCATGTAATTGTTCACTTACGCGTGTACGTGTTTGTTTAAACGTCTATTTACACCGCTAATTATACCCTCAGATAGGGCAACCGGAGGCATGACTGTACAGCAACTCAGTGGTATGTCCAGAACACTGGAGCGTCATTCACAAGTAACAGATATCCCAACTGAATTGTGTATTGATAAACAACTTTCTGGTATCGGAAACAAACATGACTCTAGGTGCAGCCAAAACAGATAAGCTTACCAAAACTTCCGTCGCCAATGTGTATCCGTTCAGCTTGTTCTTAAGGCGAACGGAGTCCGCCGTCAATTTATAAACCCAGTCTTCAGCCATAAGGCGTCTATGTTTTGTTTTCGTGCAACAAACAAGTGTTTCGTTAGACGTCATTCATTGATCCAGACATTCAAAGATATTTGAAAACGGGTTTGACGTTCAGGTGACCGTGCATCGTGATAAATTCTTATAATAAAACCAAGTAGATGCACTAATTTCTCACATTTATTTTTGGAATAAAACTCTACATGTTTCGGAGAGTTCCTCTGTCCATCATGAGGAGTTTTTCACTGTACACACAGCAATGGTGTATGTCACACAGGTCTGCTGACAGCTTGCGATCAGACCTATATGACATACACCACTGCTGTGCGTACAGTGAAAAACTCCTGATAATGGACAGAGGAAGTTTCCGAAACATTTAGAGTTTTATTCCAAAAATAAATTTGAGAAATTAGTGCATCTAGTTGGTTTTATTACAAGAACTTGAAAACGGGATTTACTTGAATATGCACGCTAAATAACATTTTCCGGTAAAGGTGGAAGTTGTGATACCGACAAAAGCGTTGGTACTGCTGCTTCTCAAGAGGATCATTGCTGACGTCTTTCAGTGTCCTAACTACAAATAAAACTAAACGCTGCATAATGATGTAAATGACAGAATAAGCAAGCCAAAGACTTTCATATGTAAGAATTAGGATAGCTAATTACTCAATTATTATAACAACCACTGCATATATAAAAAAAATTATAAAATTTACACATCAAAACATTACAACGCTCCGACATGTTTCGATCCTAGGACCATCATCAGGGAGCCATATCGACTTTGCTAAAGTCACATTAATTTCGTTGTACCTGTTGGGTATTGTGGCAGCATGCCGCGCTGTGTAATGTTATGTTGCGGAGAGTGCCCTGCAGGGCTTATATGTGCAATGGTTGGTATAATAATTGAGTAACTCGACAACATGCACGGTGTAACAACGAAAATATGACAGCTAAGTTTTAATGATGCTGCTGTAATCGCAGTATTGCGCAACCCGTCATGTGTATTTAACGTAATATGTGCTTTTAGTTGGAATAAAAACAAGAAATTGGATGCAAGAATGCACGGAGTTGAAACTTCAAAAAAGTTAATCTGTTCAATTATGCGTTCGGGTTATATATCACAGTCACGTGTTTTTGGTGTAGAGGTTTTATTTTGATAAAATATTTCGAGTCCGTATTCCCCATTGTTGGGTATTTACATTGAAACGACCAGAAGAAATTGGTAGGCTCCTAGAGATGGTAGAACTTTGGTAAGTCCCAAATATTATTGTACAAAAATACAGTTGTGATCGGATGCAGATTTTCTAGTTTGTCTATTCTTGCATCAAAGCGCGGTATCTCTCCCTCAGATTTTCTTTACATGATAATACATATTCGGCAGTTACAATTTGCTACAGGACTGTTGGACATGCGAATCAGAATATGTGAAATTTATGCGTATAGAAATTTTGTTTTATAAAAGTTAAAATACTTTCAAATCTGGTCCTTTGTAGTTTCTAAAACTTTTGGTTTTTAGGCGAGTTCTCAAAACTTCGAAAAGCGACTGTTAGCTTCATCGTGTTTGTAGGTCCGTCCGTTCGTCTGTCTGCATGGAACAACTCAGCTGTCACTCGACGGATTTTAATAGAATTTGATATTTGAGTACTTTTCGAAAATCTGTCGAGAACACTCAACTTTCATCAAAATCCGACAATAATAACGGATACATTAAATGAAGACCTATGTACGTTTATGATAATATCTTGCTGAATTGTCCTCAGAATTTCAGATAAAACTGTAGAGAAAATCAACAACTGGCCCTCTCGTCACATTAGGACGTCTGATGGACAAGTATCACTTATTACCTCCTACGTGCTTCAGTGTTTGTTACACCATCTTCAGGGAGACCATTGCGTTATTTTCTCAAGAACTATATGCTATTCTCTATGTTGTTAACAGCATCGAAAAAAAAATAGGAGGTAATAGGTGATAAATATGTGTATTTAACATATTATGTGCATTTAGTTGTAATGAAACGTATGGGTGAGGAGAGAGTGGTGTACAGGTTCTTGGTGGGGAAACCGAAGGGAAAGAGACCACTGGTGAGACCTAGGCATAGATGGGTGGATAATATTAGGACGGGTCTCCAGGAGGTGGGATGTCGGTATATGGACTGGATTGGGCTGGCCCAGGATAGAGACAGGTGGCGGACGCTTGTGAGTGCGGTAATGAACCTTCGGGTTCCGTGA
>Ga0123353_10019878_pt1 | contig 10001 bp, 5 predicted proteins | sample TergutLab28metaG_3_FD_92763 | JGI IMG/M metagenome (GOLD analysis project Ga0123353, IMG submission 92763) | Labiotermes labralis P3 segment gut microbial communities from Petit-Saut dam, French Guiana - Lab288 P3 | ecosystem: Host-associated > Arthropoda: Insects > Digestive system > Gut ...
CATACACACACCACACACACATACACACACACACACATACACACACACACACACCACACACATACACACACACACACCACACACACCCACACACCACACCCACACACACACACCACACACACACACACACACACACACACACACACACACACACAACACACACCCACCACACACACACACAAACACACATCCACCACACACACACACCACACACACACACACCACACACACATACACACACACAACACACACACACGTTACTTCGCTCACTGTCCGGCAACATATATATATATATATATATTCAAATAGGTATAGATTTCCATTTTAATATTTCGATTCGAGAACGCCGGATTCGTTAATTTATTTTAAAACTTACCAATTTGCTGTTTTGTGAATACCAATTGCTTGATTTTATTTGTTAAGTGCATTTGTTGTATGAGTTTATCCTTCAGCTGCAAAAGCAGTGGATATTTTCTCTTTTTTCGCTATAGACGTCTGCATTATGATAGCAGACACTCCGAGACTTAGGCAGTTGTTACGTCGCTCACTGTCCGACAACAGTCGGAACTGGGTATACACATGATCAATTATAGGTGTATTTACTACGGAGTCAAGTAGCAATCCAGACATCACCCAGCAGTATTCTTCCGCCACTTTCGTCTTACTGTGCCACCCCCCTCCCCTTTTTTGTTAAAGGTGAAGCAGTTCCATTCCATATAGAGGTCTATTACAGGTTCAGAAGGTTCCAGGATCTTGAAGCTCCCAGATTTCTAGACAAACGGCACATGAAGTTGGTAAGGTTGTCAGCCGTACTCACCGGCCACCTTTACCCCCAGGAGATGTGCCTGGTACTCATTTACATTAGACGCTGAGTCGGCCCAGAGCCATAATGAGACCGGGAGAATTATGGCAATGAAAAATTCCCTTGACACCAATCGAACCCGCGACTTTCCGGCTTGTAGCGCAGTGCCTCAACTAATTGCTCCACCGCGTGCCCCCACATCATTGTTGCCTTTTTTTTTTAAATTGTATAAGTTTGAAGTCGATTATTGTCTCTATATGCTAACAGAACTCCATTTCTCTTATGCAAAAGGGGGAACCAGATGTGGAGTTGTATGTAAATGCACTGAACGTACAGTTGTAATGGTAACGCCGTTCGAATCTTGGACGGAGCACCAACTATCCTGAAGCCTTTTCTCTTCTCTTATTATATACAATGTTGCTCGCCGACGTTTGGGGCAAGGTATATATGTCCCATCTGCTTGAGCCTCGAAGGTGGGGCCGACAGCCTGTTCCGAAACGTTGGTCGTCAACTATCAACCTACGCCCCATGAGATCCCAGAAGAGAGACGGCCTCAATACACTGCGGCGGAAGCCTACAATCTCGCACCGATTATCCTGACATAGGTTTATCCTGGTTTTCCTGAATTCTTAAAGGCAATTACAGAGCTATACCCCGAAGAACACACGATCACGTCGTTCCAAATCGTCCCCAATTCGCCATTCACCAATCGACGCTTTGTACTCGGAGGTACTGACGTCTCTTTGAAGACGACCAACCATTGCAGTAATCGCGAAATGTATGTTCGTGTCGGAATATTACATAAGACATCGTGTTTCTGGAGAGGAGAGATGGGAATGCCTTACAATTTACAGTTCCTTTTTCAAACTGCCCTCTCTGAAGAGGTTTTCACGATATTTTAATGTATAAGCAACAATACGAAGCACATTATCACCTTACACAGTACCAGTCGTACTTGAAAGGAGCCGGAACGTGAAGCTATGTACCTTACCTGGTGCCGAGTTTATAAATGAATGACTCTGTTCCTCCACTCCTCGTACTGCACCATGGCGTGCACTGGGAGGTCTACGTCTATTATCTGTTGGATGTTTTTGAAGAGAAAAAAATTTTTTTAACTTAACGTGGCGTTAAGTCGGTACTCAAGGGCATTACTCAAAACGCTCGAAACGATAGATCTCAGTTATCAGGAATGCATGGCTGTGTGGTGTAACGGTTAGTGGCAAATGCTGCCTGGGCGGTCATTTTCCCATGTTACGAAACACAGGAACGTGTTTTAAGCACGAGGTCATAGCGAAAGGCTTGCGTCCTTTTTGATTATCCAAGAACAGACTCCACAATACTATACAGCAAGTTGTGATGATGTATCCCTTAGTTCACACACACACACACACACACACACACACACATATATATATATATATATATATATATATATATAAAGCGAGAAAAACTTGTTTTGAGAAAATGTGGCAACGCAGTCGGTTGGCTGGCAGCAGGGGAGTTTGCTTCTGGTCGAGATGGAAGAAGTCAAGGCCATCTGGCCAGTGTGAGGAGATGTGACCACATCCAGCACCGAACGCCATGGACCAGATTGCCGCCGCGGGTTGGGGAAATGGAAACGGCATGTTCCACTGTCACTGTTAGTGACCAACTGTTAACAATATGAGGCAGCTGTAATATCAGTCACGGAAATTCAGAACGGAAGCTGAGGGTTTTCCTTAATTGGGTGATGAGGAACAAATTTGTGTCTAAGAGACACGAGATAACAGCGGACTGGAAGAAACCGCATTATGAGAAGCTGCCGATGTGTATTTCTCAACAGTTATTATCTGGATGATCATATCAAGGATAATGAGATGGGCGGTGCATGTGGCACGTATGGAGAAGAGAAGAGGTGTATGCAGAATTTTGGTTGTTAAACCGAGGAGAAGAGACGACGTGGGAGACCTAGATGTAAATGGGAGTATAATGTTAAAACAGATCTTAAATCGGTTGGGAAGGCGTGGACTGGGTTAGTCTGGAGAAAGATATGGATAATTGGTGGGCTGCTGTGTACTCGGTAATGAACCTTTGAGTACCATAAAACTAGTAGCTTTTCAAGAAGGATTCCACTCCATGGGGTTGGTTACCGAAATTCAGAGTTGCCGTGTCGGCATTGCTTTCGGAGTCATGGGATGGCTGGGTTCGGTTCTGGTGACGAGTATTATGTTTCTCTGTGCCAGTGTTTGCAGACCCAGCCTCCTTTGCACTGGGTGCCAGGGGTGTGTAAGGCTGACCATATGCGCATATGCTTCAGAGGTTAAGACTGCTTGGCACTATACTTCAGTTCCCTCTAAACGTCTGTATGGCCTGGTGTGTAATTAAGTGTAGAGTCAAGTTTTAGGTCATTACACGTACATCCATCAGATGTCACTGTAAATTTAGAACACCTTTACTTAAAGTAAGGGGGACCACGGTGGCGCAGTGGTTAAGGTGCTGTGCTACAAATCGGAAGGTCGCTGGTTCGATACCAGCTGGTGTCATTGGAATTTTTCATTGACATAAAATCCTTCCGATCGTACTATGTCCCTGGGGTCGGCTCAGCCTCTAACAGAAATGAGTAACAGGAGCATTTCCTGGGGGTAAAGGCGGCCGGTGAGTAAGGCTGACAACCTTACCACCATCCTGTGCCGTTGTCATGAAATCTGGGGACCTTAACTTCCTGGAACCCTCTGTGCCACTCCAGGCCTGTAATGGGACTGCTTTACCTTTCACTTAAAGTAAATTCACTTAAATAGGAATGTAGGTATAATGGCAAATAGTGCTTATTTGGAGATGTGAGCAGAATGGAATTACGAAATATCATGTATGGTACCCATAATTTCAGATGCAGCTCTATACATAATAGCTTTGTAACTCCAGATACTCGTCTAAACAGTAATGTAAAAAAGCAGTCCTGTTACAGGCCTGGAGTGGCCCAGAGGGTTCCAGGAATTTAAGGTTCCCAGATTTCATGACAACAGCGCAGAATGGTTGTAAGTTTGTCAGCCTTACGCACCGGCCGCCTTTACCCCCAGGAAATGCTCCTGGTACTCATTTCTGTTAGAGGCTGAGTCGACCCCAGGGCCACAGTGCGATCGGAATGATTTTAAGTAAAAATTCCAATGACATCGGCTGGGATCGAACCAGCGGCCTTCCGATTAGTAACACAGCACCTAAACCACAGCGCTACTGCGGTCCCCCTAAACAGTAATGTAGAATGTGTGATATCAGGCTTGGGCCGCGATGTAATTGAGGTCTTGGTTCTTCTGAGATGTACTGCGGCTTACAATTGTAGTTAGTTACCAACGTTTTGGGACAACCTATCGGTCCCAACTTAAATGGGGCAAGCAGCACAAGAGTCAATGGACTGCTTGACTTTTGAAGATGGACCAATATGTTGTCCCGAAACATCCATAACTAACTACCAATCTAATTTACATAGCCTCCCTGCAGAGTGAAGATCTCAGTACTGTAGACTGCTGCAGTTTGCAATACGCTGCGCTGCTCGTGTGGCAGGTGCCTCGGAGACATGTAGCGAATTTGTGGTGCAAGTAACATCGGCGTATCACATGTAACCGACAGAAACATTTCATAATGACAGCAAGTCTCTTTGGTGTGAAGTTTCTGTACAGTCCAGTGATTCAAGTTAACTGCGTACGGGCTATATGACGGAGATGAGAGCTTTACATTCCGAGCACGCCCAACCAAAGTGGCGCCTGTCGTACTTGTGCTGGGAGGTTTTAGCTTGGGAGGAAGAATCTTTCGAAAATCAGGCATGAAAATTCTACAGAAAGACATGCTCCCCGGCGGAAGTGAGAATTAGATGCCACCACAGAACCCCAGGTTTCTCATGGTCTTAAATTTCAAATTGCTCAACAAATGAAAATGTGTTTTCTGCTTGAACTTTTACGGTCAGCATCATTAAATACGATAAGATCAATTTCTGCACCGTACGTTGTGAAACTACGTCATTTGCGTCTGACATAGATGTAGGGAAGACACGAGTAATCGCTTAAGAAAGAACAAGTGGCTTCGAAATATCACGGGATGGTGTGGGGCAGGTACATGTTGGGGGGATTTCGTACCGTGTGTGCTTCAGTGTGTCCTGAGAGCATTAACAGTCATGAGAATTAACAATACAGACGATGTTCGTATTACGTTACATTGACGCGCCTTCGCGTAACCGTTGTTGGCCGTGGAAAAACAATATGTGTTACATATTCTGAATGTCTATCTGTAGCCTTGTTTATCACATATGGAAAGTGCATGGCCGTATTATATTGCTATCTTTGTTTTGTCTGCGTCCACCGCATGTTTCTGTGTCATCACATAAACGGGACAATAGTTGTCACTTACTTAATTACTTACTTACTTACTTGCTTACTTACCTACTTACTTAATTACTTATTTACTTACTTAATTGCTTACTTACTTACTTATTTATTTACTTACATATTTACTTACTTACTTACTTACATATTCCATGGAGTGGAGCCCTTCTTGGAAAGCTAAATGGTGCACAGCTAGTCAAGAAATTCCCCGCATTTTATGGAACCCGAAAGTTCATTACCGCAGTCACAAGTGCCCGCCACCTCTTCCTATCCTGAGCCAGATCAATCCAGTCCAAGCCCTTCATCCCACTTCCTAAAGATCGATCTTAATGTTATACTCACATCTACACCAGGGTCTTCCAAGTGCTCTGTTTCCCTCAAGTCTACCCACCAAAACCCTGTAAGCACCTGTCCTCTCCCCGTACATGCTACATGCCCCATCCATCTCATTCCTCTCGATTTTATCGCCCGAATAATACTTGGTGAGGACTACAGATCATTAAACTCCTCATTGTTTAGTTTTCTCCACTCTCCTGTTACTTCGTCCCTTTTAGGCCCAAATATTCTACTCAGACCCTATTCTCAAACACCCTCAGCCTACGTCATCCCTCAATGTAAGCGATCGAGTTTCACACCCATACAAAACAACAGGCAAAGCTATAGTTCTGCATATCTTGATCTTTATATTTATACATAACAAACTGAAGACAAAACATTCTTCACCGAATTATAGCAAGCATTCCGTGACTTAAGCCTGCAATTAATTCCCCCTAAATAGAATTTTAATTCGTTAAGGTTGTTCCCAAATATTTGAACTGTTCCACCCTTTCAAAGGAGCTGTTATTTATCTTTATATTATTCTTCGCCTTGTGCGTGCTATCAATGACAGCGGTATTCAGTCAAGCACACAGTTGTTGGTAAAGCTACATGAGAATTACTTATAGCCTGAGGATGGCGTATAATTAGCCGAAACATGTTGCTTTATCAGCTGACTTAATAATTAAAGTAGTTATTTTAGACTGTCGTTGTTAAAGGTGAAAATACCTTTCTCTCCATTGCTCCCCGTTTTTCGAAAGACCATTGCGTTGTGGAAGGTTCTTAGGCTTCGATCGTTGATTGATCTTGTAAGAGCAACTTTTAGATTCGGGTGAATATCGAGCATTTGTGGAATGATACTGTGAGGGGCAAACCAACGTAGGTCTACTCTAAGAAAACTGTCCCAGTGCCACTTTGTCTTTCTAAGAATAGCATGAATCTACATTCAATGGAATTTTCTGGGGCAGACAGCAGCGTCAAGATGTGAAGTTGTCCCGAAGTTTCGGCAACTAACTCCTTCCCCATCTTCAGGGTGTGCTGATGGTTTTGTAGTTGCCGAAACGTCGGAAAACCTTCACATATTGGCGTTGCTGTCTGCCCGAGAAATGTTCATTGAATTCTGTCGCCGCGAAAGCTTCAAGACTTATATGAATGTACATTGTATACAAAAATGTAGTTCACATTCGTATTGAACATAGTGCTTCCATTAGAAAGACCAGCCGTTAATATGATGTAGATAAATGATTATTGTCTGTTGTGAGAATCATATCTTCTTCTTCTTTTTATTCTTCTTCCATTGGCACTACAGCCCACTGTGGTCTTTGGCCTGTCGAACAATGTTCTTCCATTTTTTCCTATCTGCCACCAGCTCTCTCCATCTTCTCACTCCCAGCACTTGAAGATCTCTTTTTACTTCCTCTCCATCTTTTCCTGGGTCTTCCCCTTCGTCTCGTCCCTTCCAGTTCTTGAGTGAAGATCTTTCTGGACATCCTATCCTCCTCCATTCTCTCTTGGTGACCTAACCAACTTATCTTTTGCCCTTTTATCCATTTTACTATATTTTCTCATTTACTCATCTCTTCTAGTTCTCATTCATCCGACTTTTCCATTCCCCGTTTTGATATTGTGAGAATCATATAGAACTCAGAAACACATGTAGTTACCACTGGGCTTTAAAACATGACATGAAGGAGCGAGACATGCTGCCGACAGGAGACACACACAGTGAGCAGTGTCTACTCTGATTAAGAACAGTAATGGAAAGAAAATATTTGGAAAAACCGATTCCTAAACGAAAAAAATACTATTAAAATGGGGAAGTATCTACTTGTTATAGAAACATTAAGCAACCTGGGTTAGCTCCCTCGATACCGCGAACAGACTACGGCCTGGACAACCGAAGAATCGTGAAGAACTGTCTCTTGTTCAAAGCGTCCGTACCGGCTGTGGGGCCCAACCAGCCTCCTATTGAAGGAATAACGATGGTCATTCCTTCGAAAATAAAGCGATTCCGAGGTTAGGAAATAGTGGAGCTGTAACTCTACTCGCCCTTATGCCTCCAAGGCATGTATACCTTTTATTTTGTCTTTGACTGAGATATTATCAAATGGAATGTTCGTGTCCCGTCCAGACCCAGCAAAGCCTAACATTTGCGTTAGAATTTATATTTAATTCAGTGTTTTGCCTTGCGGCAGGCCCAAAGCCTCTTCCAAAGCGAGTTCTCGACAGAGTGCAAGCTAGTGCTTCATCTTTTAGTTTCCAGCAGCCTCTCGTTTCCTGAACGTCATCCTGTAGCTGCGTACTTCTTCTTCCTCGTCTCTCCGTTATTTCTTCCGTCTATCTTTCCTTCATTAGCGAGTTTTAGAATTCAGTTCCTACGCAAGATATGACTAATCCTTCTGTATATTGTATGCAGGATATTCCTTTATTCCTTAACTCTGTGTAACACTTCTTCATTTTTCACACGATTGGGGCAAATGATCTATTATTAACTTAACGCATTTGAATTCTGTGAGACTGTAACGATGATAATCACATTTAGAACCACTCAATTTGTTGAATTTGTCCACGTCTGGTGTTTCAAAATTGCAGAAACAAAAGATAAAATTTGAAAGTGTGAACACTACTGCTGCCGTGCTGCGATACGAATGTCCTGTGTTCTTATCTGACGCTCCATACTGCCTTATCTGAGGACGTATACAGATTCAGTTTCCGAATATATTTTTTTTGTCGCCCTTGGCTGGATACAGTGAGTAAGTTCAGCGACTGTAGATTTCGTAATGCATGTCGTGGTATAAACTGGCAGCAGTAAGCCTGAAGACTAGACCGTGGCTAGCGGTTGCCGGGTCACACGTGAAATCTTTTGACGACCTGGCTAGATTATGATTTTACGCTAGGCTAAGGCTCATGTCGGCGAAGCCAGGCACTTGGCGAGAAACCCGTGCCTTTGTTACTTGGTGCACCACACATGACACGAGATTGGGTACCCAGGCGTCTGATTTCAGAAGCCTGCGGTGGTCACATGACTCCAAATGTAACTGCTAGAGTGGCATGGTGATTCTGGCCGAGTAGAATGCATGTTAAAAATCGGACGTCTTACGCATAATTTTCTTTGAGACATGCACATTATATCGTGAGGCTGGCTCGAAGAAGCATGCTGTTACTGACTAAGTGCGTATTGATAACGTACTGACGTTAAAGTTTTCACGCACTAATTTGAAGCTTTGTTTTATACCAAATTCGATTTATTTAATTCCACCAATTCAGTTTCTATCACCTTCAGACTCGCACCCAAGGTGGTGGCAGGGGCAGAGAGAGAGAGAGGGGGGGGGGGTGGCTCCTGGGCCGCAGCCAAGGTCATCGAAATTTTTAAAACTCAGATTTCGTAGACGCGAAAATATCAAACTTTTTATGTAATTTACTTTTGAGTTGAAATTAACCCGTGAAAAGGGCTGATAATTAGTACATTGGAATTTTGAAAAATAAAGGGTACCTAAAGTCTAGATGAGCTTACCGGTAACGAAGAAGATTAGACCTTGTGATTTAAATTAGGCGAGTCATGGAACGTGCATTTGTAATTTAATAAATGGTGAAGTGAAATACGCGGAAATGTAGAATATTTAGGTATGCTAACACAATTCTGTCGTTCATATTACATCGTTCTATACATGTACAGTTCTCCCCTCTGCTCTTCTTCATTTTCCAGTTTGAGTCTGAAGATTTATTTTCTTCCATTTGTTTCTCTGTTTGATCGTCTTTGAATATCATTACCTCTAGGTTTTGTTATTTGGTATATATAGATGTACAGAGCTACCTATCGAATCCCTTCCCTGTCTAACTGACCAAATGTATTCCAACCAAATTTTGTACATTTTATCTGGTAGGATCATTGCCCAACTGTCACATTTCAGTAAGTAGGTATGAAGTCAACAACACAACTATTGTTTAATTAGGTGTTATATTCTAGGTCAAAAGACTACATGTTTCGGTCGGTAGTGGCCATCATCAGGTCTTTGTCATTCGACACACTTAAGATTATTTGTATTATACAAATAATCTTAAGTGTGTCGAATGACAAAAACCTGATGATGGCCACTACCAGCCGAAACATGTAGTCTTTTGGCCTAGAATATAACATCTAATTAAACAACAGTTATGTTATATACTTCATACCTACTGCTAGTTTATACTACACAACGGGGATGGCACAATTCATTGTCACATTTCAGGTTTCCTCTCTGTCACTCTAACGTTTTTGCAGTTTCGGATGATCCATAATAGTGCATTGAGCAGTTAGATAAACATACACATACACATTACCTACACCTACATATTAGATACACATACACGCACGCATACACATTAGATCCACATTCACTTCTGTGCATTTGTTGGTTGTAGCCACTGTAGCATTTTGACACTTCATCTTTTCCCGTTAATAAAATCCCGTACCAGTGTCTTACAAATAAAATCCCGTACCAGTGTCTTACAAATAAAATCCCGTACCAGTGTCTTACAAATAAAATCCCGTA
>Ga0123353_10019881_pt1 | contig 10001 bp, 8 predicted proteins | sample TergutLab28metaG_3_FD_92763 | JGI IMG/M metagenome (GOLD analysis project Ga0123353, IMG submission 92763) | Labiotermes labralis P3 segment gut microbial communities from Petit-Saut dam, French Guiana - Lab288 P3 | ecosystem: Host-associated > Arthropoda: Insects > Digestive system > Gut ...
CGCAGCAGCTCCATGTCGTACTGCGTGCGCTGGCGGATGCGCTGCGCCTCGATCAGCTTGCCCTCGCGCTCGAATTTTGCCGCCTGATCCACCATTTCCGCGAGGATTTGGACCACCGCCTCCTCTACGCGCTCCGGCGCGACGACGTAGTGCGAGGCGGGGTAGATCGCCGCATGCTGCAGGACCGCCCTGATTTCCCCTGTCAGCGCGGTGATCTCGCAGATCCGCTCGATCTCGTCGCCGAAAAACTCCACACGGATGGCGGCTTCGCTGGAGTAAACCGGGAAGATTTCCACGACATCCCCCCGCACCCGGAACACATTGCGCGTAAAGCTCATGTCGTTGCGCTCGTAGCGGATCTCCACCAGCTTGGCGACCAGGTCGTCCCGGGATTTCTCCATGCCCGGGCGCAGCGAGATCACCATGTCTTTATAGTCAAGAGGGTTGCCCAGGGAGTAGATACAGGAGACGCTGGCCACGATGATCACGTCCCGCCGCTCGGAGAGGGAGGAGGTGGCGGAGTGCCTTAATTTATCAATCTCGTCGTTGATGGAGGAGTCTTTCTCGATATAGGTGTCCGTGGCGGCGATGTAGGCCTCCGGCTGGTAGTAGTCGTAGTAGCTGACAAAATATTCCACCGCGTTTTCGGGGAAAAACTCCCTGAACTCGCCGCACAGCTGCGCGGCGAGGGTTTTATTGTGAGCCAGCACCAGCGTGGGCCGGTTCATCTGGGCGATGATATTCGCCATCGTGAAGGTTTTGCCCGAGCCCGTCACGCCCAGCAGGGTCTGCGTCTCATAGCCCGCACGCAGGCCGCTGACCAGGGCCGCGATGGCCTCGGGCTGGTCGCCCGTGGGGGCAAATTCCGAATGCAGTTTAAAGTGATCCATGAATCATCCAATCTATATGCGCTTAAAATCAGCCGAATAACCCCCGGTGCACCCCATATCCAATTAACGCGAAGACAACGCCGCCGCAGGCGAAGGCGATCCCTAAGACTCTGTGGTTCGATTTGTCCTCCAGAATGTAGTATTGCTCCGGGTTGGAGGGATTGTACATGACAGTATGCTTTTCATAGATCAGCCTCCCGCTATGAATTCTGTAGACCTATCCAGCGCCATCGTAGTCATCCTTCAACATGCCATACAGGAAATAGTCGCCGTAGGTTGTCTGCATCTTGCCCTGCCTGATGTGCCCCTCTTTTTTGAAGCCGCATTTTTCTAGCACCCTGCAGGAGGCGATGTTTCCCGCGTCCACACCCGTCCACAGGCGCTGCAATTCCGTGTTCTCAAAACAAAACTGAACAGCGGCCCGCAGCGCCTCCGTCGTCAGCCCCTGCTTCCAGTATTGCTTCGACAGGCGATACGCGACCTTCGCCATCCTGTTGTTCTCAATATTGATGACGCACATCTCGCTGATTACTTTGCCACTGGATTTCAGTACCATGCCCCATACAAGATCCAGCGACGGTTTCCTAACGACATGGGGCCGCACGTCGATGAAACGCTCCTTGGGGTGCAGCTCGTTTTTGTGCGGAGACCTGCCCCAATAGGTATACAAATCCGGATCGGGCAGCCATTCCTCCAGATCCGCCGCATCGTCGGCGGTCATTTCGCGCAGGGTCAGGCGCTCCGTTTCCAGAACCGGTTTTCCTAACAAGCCGCCCGGCGCGTAATCCTTTAGCTTCATTATCGGGCACCTTTCCAGCAGCTAAAAAGCCTATTCGCGGAATATCAACACCTGCAATCACCGTCAGAATCGCCCCCCCTTGGGGGAGATGCCTGAAGGGCAGAGGGGGTGGTGCGTTGCGCCAGCGAAGCGGCGCATTCCCTGCACCTATGCCACCGGCCGCAGCGTTCCCACTTCCCGGTCATATGCCATGAACTGCGGATACTTCGCGCTGCTCCATACGCTCAGCAGCTTGTCCGTCTCAGCCAGCCACAGCAGGAAATCCAGGCATTCGTCGCTGAAAAAGCTGGCGTGGCCCAGGTCCTTCTGGAACCAGGTCTGCTCCGGCAGGATGCAGGTGCTGGCGTCGATCATGCGGTCCGGGTCGATATGGTTGTGGCCGCAGCCGATCTTCTGCTGATAGCCCGCCAGGAATTTCTCGCCCAACGGCATGCAGGTGGCCCAGCCGCTGGTGCGCTCGGTGGCAAGGCCGTCGTCGGTGTGGGCCAGGGCATTGGGGCCGATGGGGATGCCCTGCTGGTTATAGCCTGAGAGCACGTAGCAGCGCACGCCGTCCTGCATGGCGGCTCCCAGTAACTGACCGGCTTTGTTAAAGACGTTGTAGTGATAGTCGTCGATCTTCGCGATCAGGCCCTTGTGCGTTACGGGGTCCAGCAGCAGAACCTTCGCCGCCTCATAGTCCGGGTCGCTCACCAGACCCCAGAAGCCCGGCAGCTGCGCGAAGATGGGCGTCATCAGCTCCTGGAAAAGCTCCGGGTTTAGGTAGTCGATCAGCGCCTCCCCGATGTCCAGCACGGGATCCAGGATGCCCCCCACGCGCAGGATGCCTAGCGCCACCGCCACGATACTCAGCCAGGGCTCGTTATCCCGGAGCATCTGCTTGAGGAACATCTGGATGGCCTTGCCGTCGAAGGTCAGGCGCTGATTGAACAGGTCCCCCACGATGGGCAGGCCCTGGAACACCGTGTGCATCATGATCAGCGTGGAGACGCTCCCATGGCCGTATTTCGCCAGGTAGCCCATGACCACGCCGCCGCCCATGCTCACGGCCATGATTTTCACCGTGGGGCTGCCGGTTTCGGCCTTCACCTTTTCTATAAAGGTATGCAGGCGCTCCCCCTCCGTCACGCCCGATTCCCGCCAGTCGATCACGAACTGGTAGCTCACGTCAGCTCCATAGCGCCGCGCAAAGCCGCCGTGGGATACGCTGTCGATCTGGCCGGTCCTGTCTGCGGCGTAGGAATCCGGAAAGCGCAGCTGGCTCAGAGGGTGCTTGGAGGTGCCATCGGGCAGGTAAGCGATGTCGTCGAACAAATCGCGCAAAACCGGGTAGGCCCGCTTCGTGAACGCGTCGCGGCATATGGGCAACAGGGGAACCAGCGGCGCCACCTTCAGCGCCGCCATGACGATATCCTGCATAGAGGGCGGCCAGACAACGCGGTCCCCCTCGGGCGAGAGCAGGGGGGATTCTCCCATGCCGTTGACGATGATCAGTGGCTCCTTGGCTTTTGCTTTTGCGCTTGCGGGGGCCGCGCAGAGCAAAATCAGCGAAAGGGCCAGGATCAGCGCGGAGATCTGCCTGAAAAGCTGCCTTTTTCTTTTAGATGCGAACATAAACAGCGATCCTCATTTCTATGTAATATCCGCCGCCTTCTGCAGCGGAGTGATGCTCGCGAGAAAATACCGCCCAAGCCGGGGATCGGACGCCATGCAGAAGCATTCCCCGGCCGCGACCACCAAATGGTCCACCAGCGTGATATCGACGCTGCGGAACAGCCGGATCGCCTCCTTCGTGCACTCCACGTCCTCCTTTGAGGGCGCCGCCAGGCCGTTGGGGTGGTTATGCGCCAGCACGACCTTCGTCGCGCCGTGGCGGAAGGCGGTCTCCAGCAGGGTGCGGTTGTCCAGGGTCACAGCGTTTTTCGTGCCCCAGGAAATGGGGCCGCAGTGGTGGAGCTGGTATGCGTTGTTCAGGCAAAGCAGGAACGCTGTCTCCGTCTTCAGGCCCGCGAAGCGCGAGATCACATAGGCGCGCATCGCCTCCTTGGAATCGAGGCTGTGCTTTTCCTTGCGCTGTTCCTCAAAATAGCGGTTTGCCAGCTGCGGCACAAGCGTGATCAGCGTGGCCGAAACCTCGCCGATGCCGCTAACCTTTATCAGCTCGTCGAAAGGCGCGTCAAAAACGTTGATCAGCGAACCGAAATGCCGGATCAGTTGGTGCGCGGTTTCATTCGTATCCCCCTGCGGGACGGAAAAAAACAGCAAAAGCTCCAGCAGGTTGTGGTCCGGGAAGCTTTCCAGCCCGGCGGAGCGAAAGCGCGTCCGCACCCGTTCGCGGTGGCCCTTATGCGGATTTTCTTTCCGCTCTTTTTGCGCAGTCATTTTCCCTCCCAGTATAATACATTTGTTCGGGCGTGTCAAGCCCTTTCAGAAAAAATGCTCAAATATTCTTGCTGAACCGCTCAAAGCATGCTATACTTATTACATATAGAAAGGGGTGCTTCATGAAAGCGGCCGGCATTATCGCGGAATATAACCCCTTCCACGCGGGGCACGCCTGGCACATCGCGCAGACGCGGGCGCGGGGCGCGACGCATATCGTGGCCGTGATGAGCGGATACACGGTGCAGCGCGGGGAGTTCGCAATCATGTCCAAGCAGGCGAGGGCGCGCGCCGCGCTGGAAAACGGGGTGGATCTCGTGCTGTGCCTGCCCACGCCCTGGTCCTGTGCCCGCGCCCAGGATTTTGCGCGCGCCGGGGTGCACTTGTTAAACGCTCTGGGCTGTGTGGAGCTGCTGAGCTTCGGCAGCGAATGCGGCGATTTGTCACTATTACAGCGCGCTGCTGCGGGATTGCGCGAAAGGGAAGTCGAAAATTCTCTGCGCGAGCGGATAGGGCAGGGGAGCGCCTTCGCGTCCGCCCGGCAGGCGGCCCTCGCGGCGGTGGATCCGAAGGCCTCCGCGCTGCTGCGCAGCCCGAACGATACCCTCGCGGTGGAATATTTGCAGGCGCTAGAGTCCTTGCGCGCGCAGATAGCGCCAATAGCAGTGCCCAGGAGGGGATACGGACACGATAAGCTGCAAGAGACAAGAGACAAGAGGCAAGACAGTGATTTCAGAAACGCAAAAGAACTTCGCATAATATTTCGAGAAAGCGGATTAACTTCGCATAATGTTTCGTTGGGACAATGCCCCGCTCTCCCGATCCTGCAAGAGGAAGCCCTTCATGGCCGCGCCCCGGCCGACATGCGGCGTCTGGAAGCGGCCTGGCTCGCGCGGCTGCGTTGCATGACCGTTGAGGAAATCACGCGCCTGCCGGATATCTCGGAGGGGATGGAGCACCGTCTGCACCGGGCCATCCGTCAGGGGACGAGCGTGGCCGAAATTCTTGCCCTCGCGGGCAGCAAGAGGGTACCCACGGCCCGGCTGCGGCGCGTCCTATTTCACACTTTACTCCGTGTAACAGCCGAAGATGTCGCCGGGCCTCCGCGCTTTATCCAGGTGATAGGCCACAACGCCGCCGGCCGGGAGCTTCTGCATCGGGCGAAAGCCACGGCTTTTCTCCCCATTGTAACCCGTACTGCCGATATAAAACCCCTTGACGCGCAAGCAAAACAGGCTTTTGCGCTGGAGTGCCGCGCCGCAGACCTCATGGCCTTGGCCATGCCGTGCCCGCTGCCCTGCGGCACGGAAGAGCGGCGGCAGGTGATTGTAATTTAGCGAACCAACGCACCGACGCAGCGATCCCCCTGCACGCCTGTGATATGCACAGGCACCAACTTATTACGGTGTTCAGGCCCGGCTTCCGGAATCACCACGGGCACATAGTGCGCGGTATAGCCCCGCATGCCGCCTCCCGGATGCGGTTCTTCGGGGAGGACTTCCGCCTCTCTGCCGATTTGCTCCGCTAAATAGCGATGATGCAACGATTCAGATAACAAAAGCGCCTCTTTGGCTCTTGCCTGTTTTGCAACTTTGCTGATCTGCTCTGGAAAAGCGTCCGCCGCGGTTCCTGGCCTTGCGGAAAAGGGAAAGACATGCATTTTCGCGAATCCGATTTCGCAGGCGAAAGCAAGTGAAGCCCGGAAGTCCTCATCGGTTTCCCCGGGGAAACCGACCATGAGATCGGTAGTGATGGCCGAGCCGGGAAACAGGGTGCGAATATGATTTATCAGGATAAAGTATTGATGTGACGTGTAGTGCCGGTTCATGCGTTTCAGCGTGCGATCACACCCGCTTTGTAGCGATAAATGAAAGTGCGGGCACAGCGATTTAACTTGTGTAAGCGATAGCAGCATCTCCTCTGTCAGGAGATCCGGCTCCAGGGAACCGAGGCGCACGCGCTTTATCGCGCTGAATTTTTCTGTAAGTGCCACCGCGTCGCACAGACCGCAGCCGAGGTCGGCCCCGTAGGCGCAAAGATTGATCCCCACCAGCACCAGCTCCTGAAAGCCTTGTTGCGCAAGGGATTGCATCTCCTCGCGCAAAACGTTCAATGGTTTCGATCTTACCGGCCCCCGGGCATAGGGGATGATGCAATAAGAGCAATAGCGTTCACAGCCGTCCTCAATTTTGATGCTCGCACGGGTGCGGTTCGCACGAGTGCGGCTAAATGTTTCGCACGCTGAAGCGAAGCCGAAGACTTCACCGTAATAATGCGATGATGCGTGAAACGCTTTACCATGTAAAACTATAAATTTATCGATATGGCTTGCTAAATCAGCGCAATCCAGATGTCCCAGCAATATGTCTGCTTCACTATAATGAAGTGAAGCCTGCTGATCTATCTGCACCGCGCAGCCGGTGAGCACCACTATGGCGTTCGGATTGCTACTGCGGAAATGCCGCAGCTTTTGGCGTGTCTTTCGCTCGCTTTCGGCGGTGACGGCACAGGAGTTCAGCACCAGCACGTCGGGATGCTGCTCCGGCTCCACGCAGACATAACCCGCAGTGATCAGATGCTGGCGCATGGCGTCGCTGTCCACTTGGTTCACTTTGCAGCCGAGGGTATAAAACGCGACGGTCAACGAGCGCGGCCCTCCTTCCATCAGCTCTAAACATTATACACGATTTGCGCCGCGAGAGCAAGCCTTCGTACTAATTTTTTGCGCAGCCGCATAAAATTGGGTGAGAATGGTAGAACGGGGTGGGCATTTATGTGGAAGATAAGGAAGATAGGCAGAATCTTGTCCTTCATCGTGTCAGGAGTGATGCTTTTGACAATTAAAGTAAGAGCGGCGGAAGATGTTGGAAATTCAGCGGAACAAAGCAATAAACCGCCTGTGGAAATCGCCGCCAGGGCGGCGGTTCTGATGGATGCCTCCACCGGGAAGGTGTTGGTGCATTACCACGAAAACGATCGGCTCTATCCGGCGTCGGTGACGAAGATCATGCCGCTGCTGCTTGTCGGCGAGGCCCTGGACAGCGGTAAGATCAAGATGACCGACATGGTCGTCGCTTCCGCGGCGGCGGCAGGGAAGGGAGGCTCGCAGATCTGGCTCAAAGAGGGCGAGACCATGACTGTGGAGGAGCTGGTGAAGGCTGCGGCGATTTACAGCGCGAATGACGCCTGCTGTGCTCTGGGCGAGCATCTCGCCGGCAGCGAGGAGGGCTTCGTGCGGCAGATGAACGAGCGTGCCCAGGAATTGGGTATGACAAATACAAATTTTGTCAACTGCACCGGCCTGGACGACGATACCACCGAGCACCTCACCACGGCCCTGGACATCGCCATTATGAGCCGCGAACTGCTCAAACACGACAGCGTGGTAAAGTATTGCACTGTCTGGATGGATTCCCTGCGGGACGGGGCCACAGAGCTGGTGAACACCAACCGCCTGGTGCGCTTCTATGAGGGGGCCACGGGCCTGAAGACGGGCACCACCAGCAAGGCTGGCTGCTGCGTCTCGGCCAGCGCGAAGCGGGGCGAAACCCACCTCATTGCCGTGGTGATGGGCTCCGGCAACAGCAACGACCGCTTCGAGACCGCCAAGCGTCTGCTCAGCTGGGGCTTCGCCAACTATGCAACGGTGACGCCCTCCCTCCCGCCGTCGCTCATCACCCCTGTGCGAGTGCTGCGGGGGGAGGAGCAGTGGATCCAGCCGGTAGCCGCTTTGATGCCCATCCTGGTGCCCAAGGGCAGCGAGGGCGACCTGCAGCTGAGCGTGGACCTGCGCCTGGATGTGCAGGCCCCGGTGGAGGCCGGGCAGATCCTGGGGAAGGTCATCGTCACTTTAGACGGCGAAATACTGGACGAATACCCGCTGACCGCGCCCAATGCCGTGAAGGAGTTGGCATACGTCACAGTCCTCAAGCGACTGCTGGCTGCTTTGATAAGCTAAAGTGTACTTTAGCTTGCGAAAGGGGACAGGACTTTATCAAACGAAAGCATGATACGCTTTATCCAATAAAAGTACATAAATTTCGCGGGATAACGCATATATTTTATTACGCGAAAGCGCCCGTAATTCCGCGGGCGCTTGTCTTTGTGAGTCATATCCTGAACAAGCCCCGCATACACATAACATGGATGGACAAAGCGCACGTAGCATGAAACACGAAAGGAAACCGGAAAATGAAGCTCGCATTTCCGGCGCTGCAAAATTTTTTTGCGTCGTTCAAAAAAAACGGCGGAACCGGCATGCCCCGCCTGCCCCCGCGTTCCCTGGAAAAATATTTTGAGGCCCTGGGCCATGCCTGGCAGCAGCTTGCCCTGCTGGGGCTCTTTGCCCTGGGGCTATTTTTGGGCGCCAAAACGGCCCGCAGCGCCGACCAGGGCTGGCAGGCCCGGCTCCTGGAGCTCCTGCGGACCCAGCGCCTGGGCCGGGCCGGGCAAAGCATTTTCGGCAGCGCCATGGGTGCCTTCGGCACAGATTTCCTCTTCATGCTGGCGGCGTTCCTGCTGGGGCTGTGCGCGGCGGGCTTGCCGTTTCTGTTATTGCTGCCTGTGCTGCGGGGTTTGGGGCTGGGCGTAGTGAGCGGCTGGCTCTACAGGGCCTGCGGCGTGGCCGGCATGGGCTACAGCCTGCTGGTGCTCTATCCGGCGGCCATCGTCTCGGTGCTGCTGATGCTCAGCTACTGCAAGGAAAGCATGGTGATGTCCGGCGACATGCTGCTGATGCTCACCGGCAAGCAGCCCCGGGCCGAAAGCAGCCTGCGGCTCTACACCGCGCGCTATCTGCTGCTGCTGCTGCTGAGCGTCTTTGCCGCCGTGCTGGATGCCCTTTGCTTTTCGGCGTTCTCGGGGATCTTTGAGATTTAGTCGTAGCTGATAAACGTAAAAGGCTCTCTGTAGTCAAAGTGTCCGGTATTCTCGCCTTCGGCTGTGATCAAAATGCTGTCAAGAACGTAAAAAGTTAAGAAGGTGTTCACCAGGCTGCCCAAACACCTGATCTCGCCATAAGTTCCCATTGATCCACGTGTATGTGCATAAACCGCATTCATGTGTAGAGTCGCGCCGCCTTGACCATCAAGCTCAAAAGAAAGTACAGAGCCGTAGTCTTCCGACATCAACAGAGACACAATATGCTCGGGAGTGCCGTCTGTTAGTGCCGTTGTTGTAATGAATATTGGGCGAAAGTCAGCGGTCTCTTCTGGGCCTGCCAAATACAGCTGGATTTCGTAGATATGCGACGGGTCTGCCGTTGTTGCTTTGGCAGTTGTAGTTGTTGCCGCCGTAGTGGTAGCGCTCACCGTGGCCTGCGTTTCCTCTGGCTGGCTGCCACTGCCGCAGGCTGCAAGGCACAAGGCCAGGATTGCGGCCAGGGCGAGGGTGAGCAGTCTCTTCATGGGGTCTCATCCTCCTGCGCAAGACGGAATTTTTCCTTCATTGTTCGTATGACAAACGCTTTGTACTCCTCGTCCGTATTGACATACTCCGGAACCTTCATGTCCGCTTTTTCTGCCTCCGGTTCCGTCCCATACGTACTTCCGGGTATAATCTGAATGCCGAGCTTCTTTTCTATTACTCTAAGAAGATTAGGCCTCTCTTCTTCTTCCTCTTCTTCCGTGCGCACTTTGGCAAGGGGGTTCGCCTCCACAGCGGCCCTTAGCTGCGCGTCCAGCACATGGGTGTAGATCTGCGTGGTGCTCAAGTTCTCATGACCTAGGATCTCTTTAAGTTGCAGCACATCCACGTCGTTCTGGTACATCAGGGTGGCCGCCGTGTGGCGCAGCTTGTGGATGGAATAGCCCTTGCCGTCCAGGCCGCACATGCGCAGATACTTCTCCAGCATCAGCTCCACCGAGCGCTGGTTGATCCGGCGCTTGTTGCGGCTGATGAACACGGCGTCGCGGTCCTCGTGCTTCAGGCCA
>Ga0123353_10019883_pt1 | contig 10001 bp, 5 predicted proteins | sample TergutLab28metaG_3_FD_92763 | JGI IMG/M metagenome (GOLD analysis project Ga0123353, IMG submission 92763) | Labiotermes labralis P3 segment gut microbial communities from Petit-Saut dam, French Guiana - Lab288 P3 | ecosystem: Host-associated > Arthropoda: Insects > Digestive system > Gut ...
CCTTACTTACTCACTCCATGGTGCAGAGTCCTTCTTGAGAAGCTAACTGGTTTGCAGCTAGTCAAGAAATTCCCCGCATTTCACGGAACCCGAAGGTTCATTACCGCACTCACAAGCGTCCGCAATAATAATAATAATAATAATATAATTTTCGTATCTAAAACATGGGGCTTTACAAAATATTAAGAGTAAGACATGTGAGCTGATCACCCGTCCAAAGGAGTCCTACCGAGTGTGGTGTGTCTGAGTGTGATCGTGAAGCCACGACAATGAGGAGGCATTGCCCCACTAGGGGCTGTTGTGTATGGGGGGGGGGGATAGTAACTCTGTTATTAATGCACTGACGCAACAGAACCTAAAGGTTGGAATACCAACCAATCCCAAAGCCAGCTCCGTACACAGCAACCTGCCGAAGTAATTTAGTGCATAGTCAAACACCGAACTGAGCATAAATTCCTTAAAGCGTCTGGAAGACAGAAAAGGCGGACGTTATCTGTTGACCACCAGTCAGTACAGTAGGTGGCTGGCTATGGGACGGACAACGGGCATTCGATTCTGAGCAGAGGAGGGGACACACAACTATCACAACACTTCAGGTTTCCACGGCAGTGAAGATTCATAAATTATGACGGCTTGCACTAAAGTACGTGGGAATCGACGTTTTGGAGGGACATACTGTCTCCACCTTCAAGACCCAAACTGTTACCCTCAAGATAGACGCACGGTCTTCCGAAACGTCGGTACGACTACAGAGCAAATTTTTCACTTCGTCACCACTTTGAAGCCCACTTCGGCACGTCAAGCGGTTGAGCACGAAACTGATCACAATCCAGTCTAATCTGTGTTAAGAATGAGTGGAATTATACTGTCATCACCCAACGCATCTTCATGGTGTTATGCTTAGGCACAAGGACTTTAACTTTTTTAATCTGTCCCGATGTATCGGTTGGACGCCCGCCTGTCCGCTTTGTCATGTTGCAGCTCAGGCAATCGGATGCGCACGAACGGCTGTAATATCGTAGAGGAGGGTTTGAACTTGGACACAAAGCAGAAGCGTGAACCTCGGCTCCTTGTCTGTTCTTAATTAAACAACTTCCAGACCACTAATCCCATGGAGGAGAACTTCCCCTTCTCCTCATACACACTGTTCATTACAGCGATCTACCCTCCCAGGCCTCAGACCTGCATCACACTGTGCTGGACCAACGTGTACTGTGCAAGTTTAATTATGTGTAAAGCACATAATCTGAAACCATAATGTGAAGGTCGTGTACGTATCGTCTCCGGAACAAGTGAAAGTGTACTGTCACTCAAACAGAACATCCCAGTTCCGAAGCTAAACACATCAATCATTTTGAAAATTATAACCATGAAGACGATAGTGAAACTATCAGAAATTCGGGTGTTTTATTATCTTACCTACTGCGCATGTGAACGCTCATGCGCAGTGTAATTATGAACCTAACGCAATTAGCACTAAATATGACGTTCCTGTAAAATGTGGAGCCCCCTTTGAAGAAAAAAATCGTAACATTTAGGCGCAACATTGACTACCCTGCACTATTATCCACAAATACCGGTCCTGTCCCATTAGCACGCCTTTCCACTTATCTCACAACTTTGGACAAGAAATTACCCCAACCCTTAAAACGATTTTGTTACCATGACTGACAGTTTTCTTAAAAATCATTTCTTCGCATAAGTTCCTCCGCTAGTCATAAATCGCTTCTCTCCCCAGTTAAAGGTTTTAACCCCCCCCCCCCATATAATGTTTATAGCCTCATCCACTTTACCACACACGGGCAACTTCTTGGCTCCTATCGTACAACATCGTAATTTCCAAACCCTTAATAGCCACCACGCCACCCCTTTTTTCTCCTTCTTACGGCAGCATTCGATACATCCGACCCTTTGCCATTTCTTTTTAACGGCGGAATTATAGGGAAGTGAAGGAATTTAGGCAAATGTAGCAAAAACTTGAGTGTTGTTTGACCGTGCATCTTCCTCATGAAATAAAGTGAAATGCCAACTTGATACAACTAGGTAATTTAATTGACGTATTCTTAGCTCGAAATGTTTCGGGTACATACGCCCGTCATCAGGTGCGAGTCGCATGGCACCATCCGCACCGTACACAAGACCCACGCAGCGGCTCTCAAGACCACCACCCATCCAAAAACTCGGTGCAGAAAACCATAAGCTGCAACTCAACATCTAATGCTCCCTGATGATGGGCGTATGTACCCGAAACATGTCGAGCTAAGAATACATCAATAAAATTACCTAGTTGCATCAAGCTGGCATTTCACTTTATTTCAGTACAGAAATACTCTCACTGATTCTCTCTTTCTCTCCCCGTCTCTCTCAATATATTACATCCGCCGTTCGAAGCTACAGTTACCCATTACAATTCTTACACTTAAACCTCCCCAGGCTCTATTCGCCAAGTCCCTAGGTTTTTAATTATTCATTTAATGACAAATTTTTGACCATTTTTCATTTTTACGGGGACAGGAACTGTTGGGACAAGCAGCACATTATGACAAAACCGTACGTACTTATTCCGATCCTTCATGAATTCCGCACAAACTTCGGCCACACAACTTGTACACTTTCAACAGCAAACGCTGACGAAGACCACGGCCAGCTCTGATAAGTCACTTACATGAGCTTCACTGAAAGGTTCCCCTGACAGTTGCCTCCTTTCACCATGACGCATGGTCGACCCTTGTACACACAACCTTTGTTTTCAAACTGCTTACACCAGATGTAAATTGTCTTACACTGCAGTGGGTCATTTCGGCAGCATCTACAAAACTCACGCTGACATTTGTGATAAAAATTGATTGCTAACTGGATAACACAAAATTCCTTCTCCTGCTCAGAAACTTTTGCTGCAGATTATTAAAAACATTCCGATTAAATCGAGTTGCACACAAACCTGCACGGTCATATGCGCGTCGACTGTTTCTAAAGATCTGGAAGTGCTTACTACTTTGTGAAATGCCCTGTACTTCGTACTAACAACGCTCCATTCAACACGGAACTGCAACACCTGAAGGCTGACGCAGGCAAGCACCTACGACATATCAGATTCAACAATTGGCCAATGGTACATTTCTATCAGAAGGACCGCTTTAACCTGTCTTCCCTGTCAGTGTGTAGGTAGACATGGGTACGGTATAAGCTGTTCCGGCCTTTCAGTTGTGCTCACAGACCTTGCTATCAGAGATTATGATCAAAGTCTTAATGAAATTTTCTTCAGATCAGCTAAACGAGATCCCCAATCGTCTGAAAGCGTTAATATTTAGACTTCCTCCATTTCTTAAACAGATTATCGTCAATGAACTTTGGATCATTTAACAAACATATGCGAAATGGACTGATCGTTATGCCATTAAAATCTACCCCAAACGTCGTACATTCAATTGCCTACGATCGCAGAAAACAATAAGCGACAAGCACAAACAGGGTGGGAGCGACATTACCGTCAGTTGATACAGAATCTTGAAATAAATGGTAACACTTCTTCCAAAAATATGCAGCATACTAAAAGCAATACTTTTTGGAAAATGTAAAACAGTGTGTGTCTGTGTGTGTATGTGTGTGCGTGCTTGTGTGTGTGCGCGTGCGCGCGCGCGTGTGTGTGTGTGTGTGAAATCCTGCATGGAGATGGATCACAAATGTATATACAAATTTTACATCAAGTAATGTTTGTCAGTAAACAGTCACTACGTTACAGACAAATTTTTAAAAAAAACCTAACTTGTGTATGCCTAGTAAGACCTTCCAAAAAGATAACATGACACTAATAATGACAATGGCAATGATTACAATAATATTGTTACAGACTCACAACTAAAAAATTATTCGGCTTGGGATCAATTTATGACCTCCTGCGTACGTCTCCAGCATGCTAGCCCATTAGGTAAACTAATTTTATTACTGGATTATAGTCAACGTTACCCAAATGAAGGATACAAGATCTGTAAGGCTGGAAGTGTGCATTAGTCAAGTTTTACGACTTCGATCAGAACGCCTCTTTCAAATATGCATCGCGAGGAACAGAGCTGTGCCGTGGTGTCACGACACTCTCAGAGCCATGAGTCACCACCAGAACACTGGTGCAAAGGGACTTGAAAGATAAAGCGGGGGAAAAGAAACAACCCCAATCTGATTTTTTTACTTCCACCCCGTCCTTTTGGTCTGTTCTTTTACTTCCGTTATTTCATCCTCATACCCGCCCTCCAACTACCCTTCACTTTCCCCCGTGCTTCTTTCTTTTTCCGTGTAACGCATGACGCCTTCTATCGTTCTATTCCAGTCGTTTCTCTGCTATGTGAGTTACACAGCGATGCATATGCTGCGAATAAGAAGAGGTGCGTGCTATTACAATTGCTAAAAATATGAAGCTCTACTGGCGAGGCAATACACACAAGTCCTCATGGTCTAGTGGTCAGAGTCTCTGACTACTAATCATAAGGTCCCGGGTTCGATTCCCGGCTCTACCGTGGGAATTTTTCCTGAAGGGGAGGATTCCCGCGGTGACCATGATCTGGGTAAGTTAGTAGAATTTAGGTTTAAGGGCCCTCCTGGCACTACATCTTCCTCTGTCACCACTCACATCATCGGGACAACGTAACTGCGCCTCATGGGCGTGCCAATCTCAGAAGTCGGTTACACTCCTGCCATGCCCAGGAGGGAGGACCACGAAGTCCACAAAGACATGTGGTGGCATTGGGGGAGAGAAAAATTGTTGGTTCTGTCAGTGTATTACAATCCTACTGTGCAACATAAAGAGTGATAATTAACGTTCGAAATCAAAAATTCGCGGACAGTGCCCATTCATGTTCTTCACCAGAGTTTTGAGCAGCAATAAAACCCTTCGTTCGTTCGTTCGTATTACACAGGCCTACACAAGTACTCACACATATCTAATAATGCTAATACTTTTGGTTTCTTTTACGTTTATGGTGAAATGAGTGCTTAAGTACGGATCCTGTATGCTTTAAACTTGTCAGCTGCAACTTAGTCTATATGTTTCGCATCGCCGCCATCTTTATAACTGCTCACTCAAAAATAACATTCGGTACATGGCATGCAGTTTCGTTTACGTCCAATCAATGAATAAACTTTCACGTAACCAGTTCGAATAGTTACTAAATTCATCAGATACTGCCATCAAAATAGAGACAGAGAGAAACCCTTTCGTATGTCCTAACCAAACTCGTACGTTTTCCCAATGAGTATTGTCATATATCATTGCAGAACCTAAAGGAAGTGTATTTCCCACCTCGCAAGTTCGTGAGCTCGCCACGTTCTTATTACTGATTGAACGAAACTGAACAGTTCAGTGTTGGGATGTCCTCCAATGGCATAACGTCCTTATCGGGTTTTATTAGAATAGTTCAATTGGTTCCGCAGTTGTAAGGAGCGGACAGAAGTACCACAAACACATCATAACCACTTCATAAGCCTACTTCCTTTGGTTTCTGTGACCGTGCATCGTGAGCAAATCGTGAAGTGAGAGAGAGAACCAACAAGATGCAACAGTTAGACGTTTATTATCAAACCTTTCTCAACATGTTTCGGGCATCATTATGCCCATCTTCGGGAGACCAAGACGTGTGTTACTGCACGTGGTGTGCTGCGCTGGTTCTGCTGGATGTGGTTGGTAGCGGTTGTGGGGTGCTGCATTGTAGAGTGCGAGCACTGTGAAGGTTACTGTTCGAACAACGCAGCGCCCCACAACCGCTACCAACCACATCCAGCAGAACCAGCGCAGCACACCACGTGCAGTAACACACGTCTTGGTCTCCCGAAGATGGGTATAATGATGCCCGAAACATGTTGAGAAAGTGTTGATGATAAACATCTAACTGTTGCATCTTGTTGGTTTTCTCTCTCACTTCACGACCTACTTCCTTACTTTTAGGAAGGAAAGTAGACAAACAACAAGAATAGTGCCAGTTTTACTGGTCACCCGTAACGTACGAAGGGACTTTATTTAAATCGGTAAATAACAACATGCGGTAATATTTTTGACAACGGTTTAAACGTACGAAACATCACTAATATGTAAGTATTTGTGTTTAGCGACAATGGAAAATATCCAAGCACACATTAGTAACATTGCACAAGCAGCATTATCTTCACTGTCCTCATCCGGCTGCCTGGTCGTGTGTTTCGTCTTAGAAATTACTCAACAGATTTTGATATTGGCGACATGCCCTAAAATCTGTCGGGCCAATATGTCAACCGTAATAATCCAATACAGGCATGCACGATCATAAGATCTTCTTTTTCCTTAAAAAAGACACAGTGTACAAAAAAAAATTCCAGTGGCGTCAAATACAGACAACTTTCACTTGAAATATCCTTCAGTACGATGAGTATCAACCGACCTAACCAAGGCAACATACAGTCTGATGATAACCTTCAGAATAGCAGATCTGTAATATGGTATAGAGACACAAGACACGCAGCTAATGAGGTAGACGCAAAATAGAAAATGAATGAATGTTAAAAATGCGTGTTCTGTGCAGTACACTTTTCAAGCTTGTTGTGTCACGTGACACTATCTTCACAAATGAAGAACCGATCTCGCGTCTCGCTTCCCTCTCACTGGATTTACTACAGCATCCCGTCTGTCAATGTCATAAAAGACATGCATGGCATAGGCTTTCTACTAAAAATGCAAAAATCTGAACAAGAGGACGTTCATGAGCGAATGAGACTGATTCTGTTGACCCCAACGTACCGAACCGAAAGTCAGAATACGGGATCAGCTCCATCTACATCCGGAGCAGAAGTACTGATAGTATAGGCACCTTGACAATGACGCAGGGAACTGTTCAAACAGGAAACGTCCCTCTGGCATTTAAGCCCTAGCATGTGTCGTGAAATTACTACAGGTCGCCACGGAAAAGGGATCTTATTAACTTGCATTTATTCTCTCTCTAAATCACTTAATTACTCCGTCTGTGCGGCCAGCCCTACAGATCTGTCCTCCAGACCGACCTACCATATTGCATGTTTTAGTTTTTTTTTTATGTTTGTGCGAGGGGACGATGTCTTCCGCAGATCACGTATGGAAGCATGAAGACCAGTGACTTCAGGAAAATGACTCCGTGTATTGTGGTTGAAACGTACCGACACTTCGAAGCAATCTGCTGCCTCCACCTTCAGCCCTGAAATGCAGGTAGCTGGTTCTTCCCAAACGTCATTTATCTCCCCAGCTACACAGCCTAACATCCCAGACAACCGAGACAATTCAGACAGTATGGACACATGTCTACCTGGTCCAGGCTATCCGCGCTGCCATCTAGCTCCAGCAGTCTGAACTGTGCCGAGATATCGGCCAGGGTGTTGTGGTTATCGCCTGCCGGAGAGGAGGTGACGCTGCCGCCGTCTTCTGGCGTTGCAGTGTGCGAAGTCTGCTCGGCACTTCGCGGACCAGCGGTAGGTGCGCTGGTGCGCTGGGAGGACGAGAAGTCCGGTGGAGCGAGGCCCTGCATGTACGGCTCCAGGAACGCATCGCCTCTGCAACGAAAAAAGATGTACTGACGTGTTTGTAAGGAGGAAGTCCGATTCTAGGACTTATCACATGTATACAAGCAGTTGCAATACAGCCAAGTGACATGACGCAAGTAAATGACAAGCTGCTGATGAACACTACGGCCAATTCGCAATACTGTTTCGAAACTGCCGTCTATAATCTCATCGTCAGCGATGGGTGGTAGACTTCATAGACTTGTCGCCAATAAGTTAAAAAATAAAATATTTTTGTTTGACCGAAAACAAATATATTTATTATTGTATTTCAAAAATTTATTGTGGGTTACAGTTTACTGAAGACATTAAAGCTGCTGTACAAACCGGACCGCTCCAAATGTTTCAGTTTATAGTTTCATTCGCATTCAAACTAATATGAAGCCTGAACACAATGTATCCGGACTGCGTTCATCTCGCTAGTATCTGCGACTGTACTTTAAGCGTATGCGTCTGGTCTTCTTCCTGCTTGTCCTCAGTCAGCAAGATCTCAGTGCGTCCACTGAGTCTGACGCGATCATCGCCAGCAAACAGTAAGTGTCTGTGTCGTGGGTCGCATCCGTGATGTCCGAGAGGACGGAACAACACCCGTGTACTCGTTTATTTCACTTTGCATTTGCTTTACACAAACGCCATGTTAACAGGCTTTACAAAGTTACGAACACATGATTGCCATCACAGCGATAATAGGGCCACACTTCGGGGCTTAAAAACAATCCCATTACAGGCTTAGAGAGGCCCTGAAGGTTCCAGGAGGTTGAAGCTGCCAGATTTCAAGAAAATCGGCACATGAAGGCGGTAGGGTTGTCAGCTCTACGCAACGGCCGCCATTACCCCTCTGGAAACATTCCTGGTATTCATTTCTGTTAGAGGCTGAGTCAAGCCCAGGGCCACAGTGTGGCTGGAAGGATTTTGTCATTGAAAAATTCCAATGACACCATCAGGAATCGAACCCGCGACCTTCCGGCTTGTAGCGCAGTGCCTCAACCAACTGCGCCACTTCGGAGCTTACTGGACCTTAAGATATCACTCTACCGCGAAGGAACATTGTTACGTTTAGCGACCGCAACAATGTGCTGTTAACCATATCAAACACGGGAATTTATTACTATCGTTGTTTTTGTTTATTAAGGTAATCTTCAAAGAATCATTACAATCAGATATGCAAGACGAATTGCTGGCATTACTATCTGATGGAAGAAATGCAAGTGCATGGAATAATCTGGTTCTTAAGAAGCTAATGGTCATTCAGTTAGTCACGGCAATTCGCACATTTTATGGAACCCGAAGGTCGAATGTCATCTTTAAAAAAAAAAGCCTGCCAAGTTTTCTCCGAATTCGATCTGCTCTTAATTTCTTCGTCAATGTTACTTTGGTGTGCCACTGACGTCCCCAAACATTGGAACTTCGCGGTATTTATGAAGGATGAAAGTTACACTTGAAATATTTATGAAATTACAACAGCCGATCTTAAAATTTCACAACTTATAGCGCAAATCTTTAAAACATTAAATTTCGTTCCATAAAAAGAGGTATTCAGACGGTCAGACAACCTTCATCTTTTATGCATTCATCTGTAGCACAAAGTGCCAAGAACACTTAAAACGCACTCCTTAATGTAGCACACACAGATGGCCGGCACAGCATTCTGTCACAAAGAACTTTACATCCCATTGTGATCAATAAAATGCGTACAAAGTGTGTAACGTGCGGGTCGCGTGCGTCAGCTGTCTGTTGAGAGATTTGGCTCGTTGCCTCTGCGCTCAGTTGCCATGACTACAGCTGCTGTAGCACACCATGGCGCCATGGTACACTCGACAGCATCAATACACAGACACCTCGGGTTCGCCGTACCGAAACAAGGCGCACAACCTTGACAGCGACTTTCAAAATGTCATGTTACACGACAGCAAGAAGCTCTGAAAGGAACTTCCGACACCCGCGATCTTGGGAACAGCTGCAAAGGAATTGGCAAGCGTCAGCCGATGCCCTGACGATAGTCATTCTGCTCTTAGTGTTACTTTGGTCACAATAAAGTTCAGGGCAGTGTAGGCCCACTCTTGTTATGTTGCATTCTGTATGACACGTTAATAATTACCCAAAGCGCCGGCTCCAGGTCCCACCAAGCCTCCTAGTCAATGGATGCCTACGGCTCTTTCCCCAGACATAGAGCGGCGGCAGGGTGAAGCCGACCACATTCATCTAATGTTGAGGTTAAAAATGGGTGGAGATATACTCCCACTTCCCCATATACCTTCGTGGCGTAAACAGAGTCTACTTTACTTTACAAAATATACATGTTTATGTAAGCCACGTTTGCTAGTACAGACCCTTACTTACTTACTTACTTACTTACTCCATGGTGCAGAGTCCTTCTTGAGAAGCTAACTGGTTTGCAGCTAGTCAAGAAATTCCCCGCATTTCACGGAACCCGAAGGTTCATTACCGCA
>Ga0123353_10019885_pt1 | contig 10000 bp, 5 predicted proteins | sample TergutLab28metaG_3_FD_92763 | JGI IMG/M metagenome (GOLD analysis project Ga0123353, IMG submission 92763) | Labiotermes labralis P3 segment gut microbial communities from Petit-Saut dam, French Guiana - Lab288 P3 | ecosystem: Host-associated > Arthropoda: Insects > Digestive system > Gut ...
ATCCGCCCGTTGCCTCTGTTTACTCCGAATTTGCTTATGACCGAGCCGTTCATTGGCCACATCAGCTGTCCGGTACCGACGGTACCGCCGCCGTTTCCGTCAGAGTACCCCTGATTCTGCGCTTGCTGACGGAGCCTTTCTTCTTCCTGCTGCTTCCGCAGCGCTTCAACCGCTGCGTTTATTTCCCTTTGCACACGCGCTTCTTCGGCGGTATATCTTTCGTGCAGTTGATTTTCGGTCTCTATATCCGCTTCCAGTTTTAAAATCAGCGCATACGCTTCCTCAAGCTGTTCGAGCAGTTCCTCTTCCAGGAGCTCAAGAAGCGCTTTTTCTTCTTCACATTCGGCTTTTGCACCCTCAAGCATTTCCTTAGCCGCCGCCGTGTCGTCCCGGGCTGTTTGCAGAGCTTCATATGCTTGTTCGTCGGCGCGCATAATGTCTCTTATAAAGTCGATCCTCGCAAGCATATCGGAAAAGCTGGTTGAATCGAAGATCAGCTCCAGATATGAAACTATGCCGTTTTCCTCCATGTCGCGCACGCGGCTTTTATATTTTTGCAACTGAGCTTCTTCCCTGTTACCGGCAATGACAACTTCATACTCTTTTTCCCGGATCAGAATATGTAGTTGATCAATTGTCTCATTTACATTAACTATTTGGAGGCCTGTCAGCTCTATACGTTGATCGAGAACCGCTTTTTTTGACATTTCAGTCAGGTGTTCAAATTCAATTGCGTCTATTTTGGTTTGCACTTCGCGTTTTTTTCTCTCGAACTCCTGCTTTTCCGCCCTTAAGCGATCAATCTGCTCTTGCGTGACCTGAGCCGATGCAGTTAAATCGGCAATAGATAAGACCGCGCCAACAGCAATAGAAAAAATCACTATAAACGCCGCTATTACAGGTAAATGATTTATGATGCTTACGCTATCAGTTCTTCTCATTATAATTGTCTCAGTAAAGTCCCTTGAAAATATCGACTGTCCAGTCCATGTGAATTGAGTTATTTTATCATAAAATGCGAAAAAGAGCAAGAACCAATCCGGCAGGAAAGTGTAAAGAAAGTGTGAAGTATATAAGCATATCCATTTGCGGGATTGTTGTTCTCTTGATATAATGTTATCGTGATATTAGTCGATTATGTATTATGGGAGCATACATAATGTCAAATGAAATGACGCCCGGCTCAGGCGAAAAATTGACAGGTGAAGAGTTGTACAGGCGCTTCCTTGACGGCGACAGCAGGGCTTTCGAAGAGTTGGTGGCATTGTATGAAGACGACTTGTCCAGATTTATATATGGGCATGTCCGTGATTTCCACGAAACAGAACATCTCACGATCGATACATTTACACAGCTTGCCATGAACAAGAAAGCCTTTGAAGGAAAATCAGCGCTGAAAACATACCTGTTTGGCATTGCCAAAAATCTTACGGCGCAACATATGAGAAAACGCAAGCGGGAGCAACATGTTTCTTTTGAAGAAATTGCTGAACTGAATATTGACAATGGCGAAACTATCTATGCGATATTGGAAAAAAATGAAAGAAAGACTGTCCTGAAGGAAGCCATGCGGGAATTAAAAAAGGAATATCATGCCGTTCTGCTCCTGCTTTATTTTGAGGATATGAGCTACAAACAAGCCGGTCAGGTAATGAATAAAAGTGAAAGGCAGATCAAAGATTTGGCTTACAGGGCAAAGGCGGCGTTAAAGAAGAAACTGGAGGGCAGCGATATTTTCGGCGCGTAATCATAAAATTTGCGATTTACTGCGACTTTTTCTGTTTTCCCTACACTAATAGAATAGAACGATAAAAAATTCAATTCTATCGAAAGGGGGAAACGGAGTGTTTGACACAGAGAAAATCGCGAGACAAGCTCTGCAGCGTGCTGATGAAACTGAAATAAAACGAAGAAACGCGAGACGGAGAACAGCAACTATACTCAGTGTGTTTGCAGCCGGTCTTGGCGTTTTCTTTCTTGTATTTTCGACAAACATTCAGCCGCATGTTGACGAAGACGCCGCTATGTATATTGACGATCAGCAAGTACCGCTCGCTTCATCCCCGACCCAGGTACAACCGGGAATCAGATTTGGCGATTCGGAGCTTACGATCATCAGGGAAGGCGGCACGATCCAATACGGGCTGGTAGTTGTTGGAGAAGCTGAAGCATACACATTCAACATGGTAAGCCTCACACAGGAAGGCGACTATACGCCGGAACCCATACCGGACGGCTTATATCGGCTGATGGTAGGGAATATCGAAATCGGAACGCTGACAGTAACAGCCGGAATACCAGCCATAACTCTTTGGTAGACAAAACAATGGAGAACCACTAACTCCATGGTGACAATATATAAGGTAAATATAATTCACCGAACAAAAGAGGCTGAAAAACGTCTTATGATCTGTTCTTAAGGACCGGACGAGACGGCGGGGAACCCCAACCCCAGAATAAAAGAGGCTGAAAAAAGGGATGAAAACCCCAGAATAAATCAGACTTAACTAACAAACGGGGGAAAAGAAAATGGAAGAGAATGTAACGTACAACGCTGATGAAAACACAGAAGCAGGGGCAACGCCTGACAACGGAGCTTTAAGCGATACGGCCAATACCACCATACCGTCTGATAATACAGAAGCAAGCGCGCCTGCAGAGCAAAGCGCACCCGCAGAGCAAAGCGCGCCTGTAGAGCAAAGCGCGCCTGTAGAGCAAAGCGCGCCCGCAGAGGGAAGCGCACCCGCAGAGGGAAGCGCGCCCGCAGAGGGAAGCGCGCCCGCAGAGGGAAGCGCACCTGCAGAGGGAAGCGCACCTGCAGAGGGAAGCGCACCCGCAGAGGGAAGCGCGCCTGTAGAGGGAAGCGCACCCGCAGAGGGAAGCGCACCTGCAGAGGGAAGCGCGCCCGCAGAGGGAAGTGCGCCTGCAGAGGGAAGCGCACCTGTCGGGCAGGGCATGCCTGTGCAACCAATCACACCCGCAGGACCGGGCGGCAATGCACCCATGCAGGGATTCAATTTTGGTATCTCTCAAACAAACGAGGAAATATCCCAGTCGGAAGAAGAGACGCCCGAGACGCCGGAACAAGGACCCGGCACTTCGGCAAAAGACGTGTTTGAAGCAGCGAGAGACGCATATGACGCCGCAGCGGCAGCTCACGAAGCCGCAATGCAGGCGTGGCGCGATAACCCGTCTCAATCGACCTGGGAAGCGGCAAACGCAACCTATCAGGCGGCAAGCGCAGCCTTAGACGCAGCGAATGCTGCACACGCAGATGTGGTAGCAAACGCGAATGACGAGTTTGCCGATCAGGTGGCGGCGTTCCGTGACTTGCTGATAGGGCAAGGAATAGACATTGACGAGGATGAAACTGACCTCGATGGTATCATGAAGGCATTGGAAGGCGCTCAGACAGCCGCCGCCAATGATTACGCCGCTCAGGTAGCTGAGCTTCGCCTCAATCTGATAAAGCAGGGCGTAGAGATCGATGAAGATGTAACAGATATTGATGGTATAATGGACGCGATGCAAGCCGCTCAGGCAAAAGCAGACGCCGCATACGCCGCTCAGGTAGAGGCTCTTCGCGAGTCGCTGATAGAGCAGGGTGTAGAAGGTATCGATCCAAAAGGAACAAACCCGGTAGCAATGATAGCGTTAATGAAAGCCGCTCAGGAAGCAGCCAATGAAGCGTATGCCAACCAGATAGCGGAGTTCCGTGATTTACTGGAAGACCAAGGCATAGAGATCACTGATGGTATGAGCCTCAAGGAAATGGTAGATGCACTGGCAGCCGCCCAGGCACAAGCCAACAGCGACTACGCCGATCAGGTAGCTGAGCTTCGCGCCGATCTGATAAAGCTAGGCGTAGAGATCGGTGATGATGTAACAGACCTTGAGGGTATCCTTGAGGCAATGGCAGCCGCCCAGGCAATCGCAGACGCTGAGTATGCCGCCCAGGTAGATACGCTCCGCGAAACGCTGAGAGATCAAGGTCTGGAAATCGATGATGATATGGACCTCGACGATATCCTCGAAGTAATGCAAGATGCTCAGGATGCAGCAGACGCCACGTACGAAGGTCAGATAGACGCGCTCCGCGTGTTGCTGATAAGCCAGGGCATAGAAGATATCGACGATGAAACGAGCCTCGAAGACATGATAACGGCACTGAACGCCGCCCAGGCACTCGCAGACGATGAGTACGCCGACCAGATAGATGCACTCCGCGAGTTGCTGATAAGGCAGGGCATAGAAGGTATCGACAAGGAAACGAGCCTCAAGGATATGCTGGCTTTAAAGGACGCAGCACAGGAACAAGCAGACATCGACTATGCCGACGCAGTAGATGCGCTCCGCGAGTCGCTGATAGAGCAAGGCGTAGATATCAAAGATGGAATGACCCTCAAGGAAATGATAGATGCAAAGGATGCCGCACAGGCAATCGCATACGGTGAGTACGCCGACGCAGTAGATGCGCTCCGCGAGTCGCTGATAGAGCAAGGCGTAGAGATCGGTGATGATGTAACAGAACTTGATGGAATCCTTGCGGCAATGCAAAAGGCACAGGATGCCGCCGACTTAACATTCGAGGACGCAGTAGATGCGTTCCGCGAATATCTGAAAGAGCAAGGCATAGAGATCGATGATGATATGAGCCTCGCGCAGATGATTACTGCAATGGAAGCCGCCCAGGAAGCCGCCGACTTAGCGTTCGCGGATGCAGTAGATACACTCCGCACCGATCTGATAGATCAAGGCGTAGTGATCGGTGATGATGTAAGAGACCTTGATGGTATCCTTGAGGCAATGCAAGCCGCCCAGAGTTCCGCCAACACCACGTATGCAGGCCAGATAGCGGCGCTCCGCGACTCTCTGATAGCTCAGGGCGCAGAGCTCGATGATGATGAAATGGACATCGAACTCATCATGGCTGCTGCACAGGTCCAGTACGAAAGTGAACTTGCCGCCTACAACGATGGATTGCTCGATATCTATGAACAAAACGGCGGCGACCTTGACGAGCTTGACCTGGAGGGATTGTCAGGCCAAGCCCTGACGGAAGTGCTTGAGGATGCGCTCACCGCTTTGCGTGACAGCCTTCTTGATGATTACGGATTAGAATTGCCTGCATATAAAGCCGCGCTGGCAGAGTATCAAAAAGGCGTGCAGGACTATGAAGCAGCTATGGTTGCGTGGAAACTGGCCCTTTCAAAGGTCGCGCCCGATGGTTTCGACTTCGATAACGCCACACCGGAAGAACTCGCAGCTCTCAATCAACAGGCAATCGAATTCGCGAAAAAGGATATTGGCGATACGTTCGTAGGTTCGCCAACGATAAAAGATATAGCGCTTGGTAATACAACGCTAAATGTTCAATACGGAAAGTCGCAAAACGTTACAGATAATCTCGGTAATAACTCATCCGGCGCGGTTGATGTTCCTAATAATGTACCCGGAATATCAGTGTATAACGGCGGCGGAAACCTGGCTCCGACGGTTACTTTTACGCCGGATGCACAGGCGGGATTCTATAACTTCCATGTCAGAGTCAGTGGCACCAACAACTTAGTGACATTTGAACTGACACAAGAGAACATTGACTTTCTCCAGGCTACCGGCGGCAGCATAACCATACCTTTCCCAACGGGTTCGTGCCAGGCAATCGGTTTAAATCAAGCGAAAGGCGGCGACTTCTTCGTACCGACCCCGCCGACGCAACCCCAGTTTGACATGGAAGAACCCGAAATGCCGGGCTTCACATGGAACGACTTTGAAGTCGAGCCGCCGACAGCACCGGTGCTGGTAGAATACAAAGGCGATGCACCGGCGCAGGTAGTATTTGAAGACGCTCCGACGTTAGTAACGTTTGAAGGCGCAGCTCCGATAGAAGTAACATACACAGGCGATGCCCCTAAAGAAGTGATCATCGAAGGAGATGCTCCTCCGATAGTGATCTTCGAAGGCAAAGTGCCGGAGCAAATATCATTCACCGGACACGTGCCGGCGCACATGATATTCAACGGCGAAGCGCCGTCGGCCTGCATTGAATTCAAAGGCGAAGCGCCGCAAAGCATTACATTCGTAGGCGTGGCGCCGACACAGGTCAAGTTTGAAGGCGCAGCGCCGGAGCTCGTGACGTTCACCGGCACACCGCCGGAATACAATAGCCCGGAAGCTTTCAGCGGTTCCGTCAGTGGACCCGGAGACCCGCCGGCGCCTGCCGAAGACCCTGACGAAGACCCTGACGAAGACCCTGATACTGATCCCGACCCCGACGCAGATCCCAATCCCGACGCAGATCCCGACCCCGATGCAGATCCCGACCCCGACGCAGATCCCAACCCCAACACAAATCCCAACCCCGACGCAGATCCCGACCCCGACACGAATCCTGATCTTGATCCGGACGGAGACCCGGTCTCAGACCCGGACGGAGACCCGGACACAGACCCGGGACTGGAATTAGTACCGGCAATAGCTACCGATACGCCTGAGTCTCAGCCCGCACCTCCGCCCGCACCCCCGCCTGCGCCCCCGGCTCCGGTCACACTGGCAGCCACCCCGGAAGACGAAGCTGACGATGTCGATATAAATGATTTTATCGCTCCGCTTGCCGACTCCGGCCCGAATGAGTACCAATCGATCACGGGAATTGAAGATCCGGCTACTCCACTGGTTGCGCCACCCGAGTTGGGCGACGTCGCGGGATTCATAACCACCGGACTGGTGCTGGCGACTCTGATCGCGGCTGTGGTAGGCAACACCATACGCAAGATGAGGACGGAGGAAGTAGAAGAGCAGGAGTAAGAGCCGAAAGGTAGCACACGAGGCAACGCTCGTAGTCTCCTGAAAGTGTACAAATTTTGTAGGCCTGTGACGTGATCCGCCACAGGCCTACTTGATTTTAACTCAGATAATTGGTAAACTGTCGTTATTATTTGAATGTGAGGTGTTGTCAATGGACGAAAAGACAAATAAAACAGGGCAAGCCGCTGAACCTGCGGTAGAGCCGGACAGTATTATGCAAGGTATCCAGAACATGATTGGCGACCTCTTGAAGAATGCAGTTGAAAAAATGCAAAAAACGGAAATCAGCGAAAAACTCGGTGACGCCCCCTCTGATGCGGACGACAATATTGAGCCGCAGGCGCAAATGGGCATAGCGGAAGTTAAGAATTTTATAAGTGTAATGCAAAAATTCATCGACAATGTCAGTATTATGATCGCGCAACTCGAAACCGGCGGCAAAGAACCGGGAGGCACAGATGATAAATTCCTTGAAGGCTACATGGCAACTGCCGATAATGTTTTGGAAATAGCGGCATTCAGCATGAAAGATACCCTTACGGGATTATCAAACAGGTACGGTTTTGATAACCGTCTGGTATTGGAGTGGAACAGAGCAACAAGGGATAAGTCGGATCTCGGACTTGTGATTTTTGGCGTAAGCGGCTTCGGGGGAGATGAAGACAGTAAAAGACGCGATGATTTACTAAAAGCAGTTGCGGAAACACTGGAAAGTTCTATAAAACGTTCAACCGACTTTATTGCGAAGTGGAGCGAAGATGAGTTTTCAGCTCTGCTGCCTATCACGAACGCGGACGGCGCAAAGATCGTTGCCGAAAGAATACATTCGGAAATCGGGAAGGTGTGCCTCCCCGGCATGCATGAAGAGTGCGGAAAATCTTCGGTTTCGATCGGTGTTTGTGTCTATTCGCCGGAACCTGATGAAAAGCCCGGCGATTTTATAAGCAAAGCATATAATGCGTATACAAGTGCGAAAGAGGCGGGCGGAGGCTCGATAGTTATGGCTTGAATCCGGCGCTCTGATACATGAGACCCGAAGTTCGGCGCCTTAACACCAACCCCCCATCTGACACGGTCAAACCGTGTAGAATGGGGGGCTTGTTTATCATGTGACGAGGTTTCGTATTATCAGTCTGCTTCGGCTTCGGTTTTTGCGGCAATGGCTTCGGCCTTTTCAGCTTCGACCCTTTCGGCTTCGTCTATGTTCTTTTTTGCCTTTTCACCCTTTTTTATTACAGTGACAGACTCAATGACAAGGACTATCAGCATTATAGCGAGAATAATGAGGTTTGGTCTGGCAAGTATCTCTCCAAACCACTCGGCGACGTCCTTAAAATAGGTGTGTACGAAATCGATATATTCCCAAAATACGATTCGGGGACTTATAAAAATGATAATGGAAACTATTGCGGTGAGAATATGTCCGATCACTGTAATCGTTGCAAGGCGCCGGGTATAAGAACGTTCGACCAGATACGCGACTTCAATGCCGATGCGCAGAAGCGCCCAGATTATGATCGGGAGCCAAAGGCTTCGGATCACAACCTCATCGAAAGTGGGGATGAGTCTGGCGCCTATAAAAACGATAGATATTACCTGAGGAAATCCCAAAAAAATAATGGTGGCTATGACAGCAAATAAAATACCTGCGATCGGCTCAAAATATGAAAACTTCAGTTTCTTTTTCGGCGCCGGGCGTGAATCATCCGGGTCAGGGCTGATATTACTCATTTTAGTCGCCTCCAATACATTATTTTAGCAATTATATTGTGCATTGCCTCTTATGTCAAGATTCACAACAAAGCGGTTTTGATGTTTCTCAGTAACTCATCCAGTATTGTCAGGAAGTCATTTGCTTTGGCTCCAACTAATGACAGATCCGCATTTGATCTGGCTTCATCCAACGCATCCGCGGCTTTTACCAACTCGTCCGCCCCTATGTGTGACGCTGCGTTTCTCAAAGCATGGACCTGAACTATTAACATGTACAGATTGTCGGTGTCAAGACATTCCCTTATTTTGTCTTTACGTTCCTGACCCTCATTGTAAAAATCAGAAAGGGATCTGTAGTAGTCGCTGGGTCTGCCTCCCGACAGCTCGACGCCTTCTTTAGTATTAAGTCCGTCAATACTGATAATATCCGGCTTGGTGTTTTGAAGATTGACCGATCTTACTTTACTTTTGGCAGGTCTTTTTTGCTTTTCACGGGGTATCCATTTTTCCAACAATGTGTTCATATGCGTAGTATCGATCGGTTTCGATAAGAAATCGTTGAACCCGTGTTCCAGGAACATTTCTCTCATGCCGGAAACAGCGTTTGCCGTCAAAGCTATGATAGGCAGGTTTTTGACATAAGGTAGTTCATCCGCCATCGCCCTGATAAGCCATGTCGCTTCAATACCGTCCATTACGGGCATCCTGTGATCCATGAACACAACGTCGTACTCTTTTGATTTTACCGCTTCAATTGCCCCCAGGCCGCTGTTGCATAAGTCTACATTCATTTTATACGGCATTAACAGACCGTTCGCGACGCTCAGGTTAGTATTGATGTCGTCAACGACAAGCACATTTGCACCCGGCGCGGTAATCAGGTCGCTTACTTCTCCGGCTCTGCCATACAAATAACCGTCGTGTTTGCCGTTATACACATCCGCGATGGCCATGACGAGCGCGGGCATAGAAATTACATTCCAATTCCCGACGGGAACCGACTCGCCGAATTCGGTAAGCAGAACTATTTGTGAAGTATCAAAAAACTCTTTCAGCACGTTTTTATTCTTTTTAAACAAGCCGTATGTAAGAAATAAATATGAAAATGATTCCTTTTCCATCATTTCCCTGAGCTTATAAATGTCGGACACAAAGCTGCATTCTATGCCAAGGTTGCATATGGTCTTATAGAGGGATTCTGTGTATTTTTCCCGGTGTTCGCAATATATTATGCTTTTACTGTCAAGATCTTCCACAGCCGCCAGTCTGTCGTGGTTGTAGACTTCCTGCTGCAGCGTTATCGTAAATTTGGTGCCTTTGCCATAATCTGATTCCACCGTTATGTCTCCGCCCATTGCGTTGATGATATTACGGGTGATAGCGAGCCCCAATCCGATACCTTCCGCACCGGCTTCTGATTCCGCCTCGACCTGGTAATAGCTGTGGAAGAGTTTGTCGAGATACTCTTGCTTGATACCTC
>Ga0123353_10019886_pt1 | contig 10000 bp, 7 predicted proteins | sample TergutLab28metaG_3_FD_92763 | JGI IMG/M metagenome (GOLD analysis project Ga0123353, IMG submission 92763) | Labiotermes labralis P3 segment gut microbial communities from Petit-Saut dam, French Guiana - Lab288 P3 | ecosystem: Host-associated > Arthropoda: Insects > Digestive system > Gut ...
AACGGTAATAGCAATACCCGAGTATTTCTTGTTCTTCCGAAAGCGCAATTAGACAAGGTAAATCACGCAAATCAAACAATTCACGATGTACGGCTATTTTCATTTCATACAAAATACCTTCACTCTCACCGCTATAAGTTTCAACAACTATCCGCTCAACTTTTTCCTTATATTCATCTGTAAGTGAAATAATCTCCATATCGCAACCCCCGCATAATATAAATTTGTTCGTGCTACCGTTCCACGGACGTATCTCCGCTAACGATGATACCGCACCTCAGAATAATAGCATAAGACTTGCCGAATTTTCACCAGAAGTTTCCGCAGTAAAAACCCTTAAAACAGTGGTTATACGACAGCAAACCGCTTTACAGCCGTTTTACTTCATCAAATCATACCTTAGTACGTTTCCTGTAATCCTGTCCTCTACAGAGTCGTTTAACACCAAAACCATACCAAATATTGCGGTTAGCCAAAGCGAATCAATACAATATATGGTAAGTTTTTCAACCTCTATCGAAATGGATTTATTTCGAGTTAGAATATGAGCAAGATTGCGTCAATAAAACAAAATTTACAGTTGACAAAACGCTCCATAAGGGAAACGCCCACGCGCAGACACGAGCAGGAACATTGACCCCCGCAACCGCGACGGGTAAGCGGCAAGCCTGCCCGTCGCTTTGCATCTTTACTTACTCGGTTCTCGCATATTTTTCAAATCTCATAACATATTCGCTTTTGTCAGTATCGTAAATCCCGATTAAATCATCAGTTATCTGGATTTCAGTCATTCCGTTTCTGCCGACAGAAATATTCTTGCTTGAATCGGAATATTCGATAATCCAGTTACCGGATGAATGTGTTGTGTATTCTTCGTCGTATTTTTCAATAGATAACGTCGCTCCCGGAAAATATTTAATCAAAAACTCTCCGTTCGGGGTCAAACTGTCAGCATAGTCGGTTACAACTGCCGTACCCCCGCTAATCCCGAATCTTCCGGAGCTTGGAATCGCGCCGACGAAGTGGTACATGGCATCGGCATAACACTTTAGTTCGGGCGGTCTGTCCATATTCCAAGCAGGAGATAAATTACACGAAGTCAGCACATAATCATAGTTCGCGTTTTTGGCGAAGGTCATCGCAAAGCGCGAGTAGTCCCAACCCACACGTTCAACTCCGTATTCACCGTCAGGCATATAGCGTTCATATTGCGCTGTGCCTTCCACGGTAAATTCGTTTGAGTTTGCGTCCAAAGATGTTATTTCGTGCCATACAGTAGAATACGCACCTGCTCCTTTGGAAAAATCGCCGGAAAAATTACGTATTATCGTATCGTTTATTAGGTTAAATAAACTCCACTCTTTTCCACCGGCTTGTATCCTGCTGATTGCGCCTCTGGGCGTCCAACCGGGGTCAAAAATACCGACATCATTGTAACCGAACCACATTAAACCCGAAGCGTGGAAATCCGGCTCACCGAATAGCGCGTAGACTTCCTCATTCGTCATGCCGAGATAGATTTTATCGAGTATGTCCGATGATACGGTAACATCGACAGACGGGACTACTGGCGCAACCACATACCGCGCTCCAACGTCTGCAAACAACGGTACGAAAGCCTCTTTGAAAATTAACGCATTATCGTCAGTAACTTCAAACCGAGCGATTACGTTGTCGCTCTCGTAATGAATTATCAACTCACCACCCGCGAAAGAGTAGTAGCACGGAACGACCAAAGCGTAACTACTAATCGGCGGTATCGCAAGCTGTGCCGTGCCGTCATTATACAGAGTGACAGACAACATTTTTGTCCCACGATCGCGGTCGGTCGCATTTTCGAGAATAAACTGCTGAAAGGGTTTTTCGGGCGTATGGCTACTCATAACCCGCCATACATCTTCACTTTCGACCGCGAGTAAATAGTCACGTCCATACCCTTTCAATTCATAAATACGCCATGTGCTATTCTCGTCAGTGGCATATCCTATTTCCATACCCCGCCCGGTGTTGCTCATCGGTGTTACATAATAGATAGTATCGTCCCAAACCAGCTTCATATCTTTGAAAAAGAAAGCCGGGTTTTCTTCATAGACCATTTTCATTTCAACAAGCGATTGACTGACAGCTTTATTCACCGCAAACCCAACGCTTAACACAGCAACTAATGCAATCGCCGCAACGATAATCACTCGTGAGGTTTTCTTGAAGTTCAATACATTCTTGACCCGTTCTTTTATGCCACCCTCTCCAAAAGCAAGAGGACTGCCGCTGACAATTCGCCGTTCCGTTGCCAACGACAACAGCGACAGCGAATAATCCTTTTTCGTTTCGCCGCCCATCTCCTTTAATACGCGCTCATCGCAGGACATTTCCATATCCACGCCCATCAACAGGAACGCCACCCATGCAAGCGGATTGAACCAATGCAGACAAAGCACGAAATACGCCGCAAACTTTACGATATGGTCACGCCGCCGTATATGCGTTTGCTCGTGCAAGATAATATAGCTTCTTTCCTGTTCGGACAAGCCAATAGGCAGATAAATCTTCGGATTGATAATGCCAAGCACAAAAGGCGATTTTATGTTTTCTGCCTCATAGATATTTGCTTCTGTATGAGCCGCTTCGCTCATTTTCCGTTTGAGGATAACGAAAGACACCACGCCATATATGAACATTACGGCAACGCCAATAATCCAAACCCACGCGCCGATTGCCGTCCATATCTGTAACGGATTAACGCTATCACCAAGCGCAGGAGCAGGAAGAACACTACTGACAGCGTTATTAACAAAGGGTATGCCGCTGTCAATACGCGGTATCGGTTGCATGGCTATATCGGGCGGTATCGTCTGCGCCTTGAACGGTATCAAACTGAAAACGCTCTCGATTGAAAACGGGAACAAAAGCCTAAATCCCGCCACCGACCACAGGCAATAGGAGATTATCTTCGGGGCTTTTTTGAGTGGCAGACGGGCAACGCATATTGCCGCGATTACAAACGCCCCGGTCAGGCTCATATTTAGAATAGCGAGGAACAGGTTATCCATTGTTACCGCCCCCCTCATGTTCTTCAATTAGACGTTTTAATTCCGCTGCTTGTTCCGTTGTTAGTTTCTTGCCGCTAAAAAATGAGGTGATGAACTTCGGTAACGACCCGCCGAAAGTATCTTCCACATAACGACGGCTCTGACGGGCTATCTGTTCTTCACGAGTAAGTAAAATCGACACATTCGCGGTTTCATTCTTGAATACGCCCTTGTCGCAAAGTTTCTTTAACACTGTATAAGTCGTTGACTTCTTCCAATCCATTTCCCGTTCTGCAAGTGCGACTAAATCGGGAGAGGTTAACGGCGCGTCCCGCCATATCAAAGCCGCCAGTTTTTCTTCTGCGGCGGTGAGCGTGATATTTTTCGCCATGGCGTTATCCCCCAAACTAAACATATTAGACTAAACACAGTCTAACACGCATAGACCACTCTTGTCAATAAAGTTTGAAAATTTATTTTGTAAACATTTTTTGAATAGCGGAAAATGCCCTTAAAACGCGCCTGTGGACGCTTGTTACGCTTTTCGAGGGGTAAATGTATATTACCCCTATCCCCTCACTTTTGAGGGCTGAAACCCTTGATTTTACACGTGGGGTATGCCTAAATTTCCACATATCCGCGTGGAAAAGACTTTATATTTGTATCCGATTTGTAAATATTTCCCAGATTATAAAAGTTATTCTTGACAACAACCCGAACACCTTAGCAATATCTTCCATATCGAATTCAGTGGTCAGCTGAAATGACAAACCACGGAGACAGGGCGAGAAGCAAAGTTTCCAAAATCTCCCCATATCCTCTATACTATCCCGCATGGATATTACGCGCGTTGACCAGCTTAAAACCCTCGCCGCCGGTGCCATAAAACGCCAGCATGACAATCTGCGCATACTGGCGCACCAGATTCACTCATATCCTGAAACCGCCATGAACGAGCATCAGGCCGTCGCATGGCTTACTGAAATACTGGATCAAAACGGCTTCGCTGTTGAGCAAGGCATCTGCGGACTACCCACGGCTTTCCGCGCCACCTTCGGCTCCGGCAAACCGGTCATTGCCTTCATCGCCGAATACGACGCGCTCCCCGACATCGGACACGCCTGCGGACACAACCTGATTGCCACCGCCGCCGTTGCCGCCGCTCTGGGAGCCAAAGACGCCGCGGCAGAGCTTGGCGGAACCATTGAGGTCATCGGTACTCCCGCCGAGGAATTGCAGGGCGGCAAGATCGCCATGGCTGAGCATGGGGCATTCAAAGACATCGACGCCGCCCTGATGATTCATCCCGCTGTTCACGAAAGCGCCACCATCACCGCGCTGGCCTGCATCCCACTGGAAGTGGAATTCTTCGGGAAGGAAGCCCACGCTGCCGCCCACCCCGAAAACGGAATCAATGCCCTCGACGCCATGATTCTGTCTTTCAACGCCATCGCTGCCATGCGCCAGCACATCTGTCCTGGAGAGTGCATTCACGGCGTAATCACCGACGGCGGGCGCACCGCCAACATCGTGCCGGCGCACACCGCCGCCCGCTTCTTGGTGCGCGCTGCCTCCGACGTATCCCTCAATCAGTTGCGCGAACGCGTGATTAAGTGCTTCGAGGCCGGCGCCGCCGCCACCGGAGCGCGTCTGGAATACAAATGGGATGAAGAGCAATGCTTCCTGCCTATGCGCAACAACTTCACCTTGGCGCGATTGTATATAAACAACATGAAAAGGCTCGGAATGACCGTACCCATCGCCAACCCGCAGGCCTCTTTCGGTTCCACCGACATGGGTAATGTCAGTCAGCTGGTCCCGGCGATTCATACCTCTGTTTCTATCGCCGAACCAGGCTCCAGCGAACACACCCCTGAATTCACCCACTACGCCAATACCGATCGCAGCCTCCTGCACACCGTCACCGCTGGCACGGCGCTGGCTCAAACCGCCATCGACTTGATGGCATCGCCGGAGACGCTGCAGGCTGTCAGACGGGAGTTCAGGAGAGAATAACATCCTCAGACTTTCTCGCCCAAACACCGATGATTAAAATCGCATGGAATCCGGTGTCCGGTTCACGGAATTGGTCTTTCTTCCACGTAGCGTTATAATCGTGTTGCTTTCATGAAATACTATCTGGGCATTGACGTTGGCTCCGTATCCACCAAGCTGGCCGTGCTGAACAGCCGCATGGAGATTATTGTCGACGTATGCCTGCCCACCAGAGGCGAGCCGGCTGCCGCCGTCAAAAGTGGCCTGACGGGCATCACAGAACAGCTTCCCGCGGGAACAACCATCAAACGCATAGGCATCACCGGAAGTGCGCGGGAAATGATTGCAAAACTGGTTAGCGCGGACACCGTTAAGAACGAGATTACCACCCAGGCCACCGCCGCGCTCCACTATTTTCCTGATGCCCGCACCGTGATTGAAATCGGCGGGCAGGATTCTAAAATCATCCTAATTGAAGACGGGCTGGTGCGCGACTTCGGCATGAACAGCATCTGCGCCGCCGGCACAGGAAGCTTCCTCGACCATCAAGCGGAGCGGCTGGGGCTTTCCCGCGAGCGCTTCGGCGAACTGGCCTGCGCGTCATGCTCCCCCAACCGCGTCTCCGGCCGTTGCACCGTTTTCGCCGAAAGCGAAATGATTCATAAACAGCAGAGCGGCGCAAAAACGGAAGACATCGTTTATGGATTATGTCAGTCACTGGTACAGAACTATCTGAACTCCGTAGCCGCCGGAAAGGAGATCCTCCCGCCAGTGGTATTCCAAGGCGGCCTGGCCTATAATCGCGGTATGCTGCGCGCATTTGAGGAAGAACTGCATACAGAATTGCTGATACCAGACCGCCCCGAACTCACCGGCGCCGCCGGAGCGGCAATACTGGCCTCACGAAGACTCCTCTGAAACACCAACACGCTTCAAATTACCATGCTGAAATAAACCCTCGACCCGCTGCTGAGTGTTATAATATCCACAGGAGTGACAAACCCTATGAATCAGGAAACCACCAATTATGATGTCATCATCGTCGGCGCCGGTCCCGCCGGTCTTTCCGCAGCGCTTTACGCTGCGCGCGACCGCCTCTCAACCCTGCTTATCGAGAAACTGGTCCCCGGCGGCATGGCCGCCCAAGCCGAAAAGGTAGACAACTACCCCGGTTTCCACGAGGGTGTTTCCGGCGTTGACCTGACGGCCAAAATGCTGACGCAGGCACAGAAATACGGCCTGCAGGAGACAGTGGGCGAGGTTATTGAAATTATCCCGCAGGGAATACACCGGTTCACCGTCAAAACAGCGGATGCCGAGTACATCTCAAAGGCGGTGATTATTGCCGGCGGCTCCGACAAGATGAAGCTTGGCGCCCCCGGCGAGAACGAATTCATCGGACGCGGCGTCTCCTACTGCGCCACCTGTGACGCCCCCTTCTACACCGGCAAAACCGCGGCGGTGGCAGGCGGCGGTAACTCCGCCCTGTTCGAAGCCATGCACCTGGCCAAGTTCGCCGATAAAGTCTATCTGATTCACCGCCGCGACCATATGAGAGCTACTCCGGTGGTGCAGGACAAGGCCAGCGCCGAGCCGAAAATAGAATTCATTATGTCAAGCGTAATCGAGTCCGTAACCGGCGGTGAATTCGTCGAAAATATCAATCTGAAAAATGTCTCTACCGGCGAAATATCCAAACTGGCGGTGGACGGGGTATTTATTTCCATCGGCCTGAAACCCAACACTAACTATCTCAAAGACGTAGTAAAACTCGACGGGAACGGATTGATAGTGGTGGAGCATAACATGCAGACCTCCGTGCCAGGCATCTTCGCCGCCGGAGACATCCGCCATCACTCCATCCGCCAGATCATCGCCGCCGCCGGAGACGGCGCCATCGCCGCCGTCAGCGCCAAGAAATGGATTGGCGGGGAATAGATAGGTATCAAAAGTGAAATACGCCAATCTCATCGAAACACTCTTCGAGAGGTTTCCTTTCTTGGAGCAAAGGTATTTAGAAGAAGGCGATTATATTTTTGGATTGCCATATTTATGCTATGCTTTTGTTTTTGTTCCTTATATTAGGGAAGTAGTTGAAAATAATGATATTGAAAATATTATAAAAGTCAGCGAATTTCTTGAAGATATGGCAAATTGCGAAGATAAAATGGTAGTTGAATTATTAGCGGTTTCTGTGTTTGAAAACATTATATCCGAAAGAGCTTTAATAAAAATTCTAAAAAAATATTTGAAAGCAAAGACAATGGAATTGCTACTATATCTCGAAACTTTTTATGAATGGGATAACGAAAACACACAAGGCACATGACCTAATGACAGCCGCCGCGAATGGCTTGTGTCCCTCGGCGGCTGTTTTTTCGTTCTTGTCGTCATTGCCCCCGCACGTTACCCGCCAGCAAGGGTGAATGGCACTTTGTGGCTAAGTAAAAATGGCATAGTACGTCTGAATCAATCCGATGATTTAACGTTCAACTATTGTGCATCGCATACCCAAGATGTTAATATACCGGCACTTGCACATTAACAACTGAATACCAAAAATAAAGTTTACTACCTCTTCAACGCCCACGGGGATGTGGTGCAGCTTGCGGACGCTTTAGGCGCGGTAGTCAAAACCTATAAGTACGATGCGTTTGTGGTGGGTTAAGCGATGCGCATTATGTCATGATTAATTATAGGAATGGAATGTATTGGATTTATAATTATCAAAACGATACTACAGGATGGTTAGCGCGTTACTCTATTGATGACTGGCTAAAGAACGAAGAAAATGGCACATCAATATCGGTAATAACCATTTAATTAGGATGTGATTAAATGAAAAAACTATTTGTTATTGTTATATTGCTATTTATATTATTATTTCCTTCATCTTATATCTGGAATCGAGGTTGCGATATTCCATATGGTAAGTGGCAGAGCGATTGTATAAGTTCAAACAGATATTGGACTCTTAGCTTGGTGTTAGGAGTCAGGATATGAAACAGGTCTATACGCTGGTTAACCTGAGGCGCTATTGCTTCAAGGATTATGAAATATGTATCAGGATCGCGAAGATATAAATCAACGCAGTCTGGAAGGAGGAAACTCAATGGGAACATGGGGTCCAGGTCTATATCAAAACGACACGACATGCGATGTGCGTGATATGTATAGGGGTTTATTGCAGGATCAATTAAGCAATCATGATGCTTATGAGAAAACAATGGCCTTCTTTAAAGACTGCCTTGGGGACGAAGATGATGAACCACTTTTGTGGTTCGCCTTGGCAGAAACTCAATGGAAGACCGGAAGACTGCTTCCGGAAGTTAAGGACAAGGCTTTAGAGTGGATTGAAAAAGGTGCGTTGCTGGCGCTTTGGGAAGAAAGCCAAGTCGGGGCCACTGGTTGGATAGAAACCTTGAAGAATTTGAAAGCAACGCTTGAGTCACCAGTGCCAAAAGAAAAGAAAATCCGTAAACCATCTGTCCTCAATCAGAACCTTTGGAATGTGAATGATGTATATGCCTATCAGTTTCATAAGGATGCCTCAAAAAAATATGGGTTTTTCGGGAAGTATGTCTTGTTGCAAAAAAACGGAGAAGGTTTGTATAAATCAGCTGGAGGCGAAGATGAAGCAACTCTTATGAGGGTACATGTGTTTGACAAGGCATTTAGCAATCCACCTACTTTGGAAGATATTGAGGGACTCCGATTGTTACCAATTGGTCCACCTGATAGTGAGGGTTTCCTTTCTGCAAGCAGTCTCATTGAATTATGGGAAAAGAATGATTATCCATCGAAACACTTAACATTTCTTGGAAACATAGCCGCCCCACCAAACAAGGTCACTACAATGAAACACTATACACCTTTTGCATGGAAAATAATCGAAGGACCAATTTGTAATCATTTGAACCTCTGGCGCGGAAAAGATTATGAGACCGTTGAAGATGGCGTGTTTAGGTGCGCACATCCGGCTGATGGTAATGAATTCGTCCAGAAAGATGGGTGACACATTAGAATAGTGTCATGCATATAATAAGCGGGGTAGCACGAGGGGCATTGAGTCTGGCGAATGTCCCGTTAGAGTTATCGAAAGAAGCCAGACAGCGGCTCAAATGGTTTGATTATTACCGGTCACACGGGCGATTTTGCACGGAGGGAACGCGAACATAGAAATGACCAAAGGTTTGCTCATCTAGTGGATAATGGAAGATTCACTATGAATGTAGTTAGCACAGGCATGAGCAAAGAATCGGCTCGAACACTTGAGCAAGCATTAATGATGGCTTTTGGAACATTGGGTACTCTTAATCTCATAAACTCCATCGCACCATGGAGGTGGGGACAGGCGTCGTGGCAGACAGAGATTCAACGACTAAATCTGCTGTTCAGTGATATTCCATAACGCGCACCATTCAATAAATAGAAAGCATGTATCAGGATCGCAAAGATATAAATCAATGCAGTCTGGAAGGAGGAAACTCAATGGGAACATGGGGATCGGGTCTATACCAGAACGACACGACATGTGACGTTCGTGATATGTATATGGGTTTATTGCAGGATCAACTAAGCAATCAGGATGCTTATGAGAAAACAATGGCCTTCTTTAAAGACTGCATCGGGGACGAAGATAGCGAACCCCTCGTCTGGTTTGCTCTTGCAGAAACTCAATGGAAGACCGGAAGACTGCTTCCGGAAGTTAAGGACAAGGCTTTAGAGTGGATTGAAAAAGGTGGCATGATAGCACTTTGGGAAGAAAGCCAAGTCGGGGCCACTGGTTGGATAGAAACCTTGAAGAAGTTGAGAGCAACACTTGAATCACCAGTGCCTAAAGAAAAGAAAATCCGTAAACCAACAATCCTCAATCAGAATCTATGGAATGTGAATGATGTGTATGCTTACCAGTTTCATATGGAAGAATCAAAGAAGCATGGGACATTCGGAAAGTACATACTTATACAAAAAAT
>Ga0123353_10019889_pt1 | contig 9999 bp, 8 predicted proteins | sample TergutLab28metaG_3_FD_92763 | JGI IMG/M metagenome (GOLD analysis project Ga0123353, IMG submission 92763) | Labiotermes labralis P3 segment gut microbial communities from Petit-Saut dam, French Guiana - Lab288 P3 | ecosystem: Host-associated > Arthropoda: Insects > Digestive system > Gut ...
GTTGGTTAAGGATGGTCGTTCCTTTACGAAACGACCGCCCAAACGGTAATAATATAAAAATTCGTTTCTCAAAACGGAGCCGATGATTGTTCGTCAACGGCTCCGACTGCTAATAGTCGGCTTCTCACTCCGTTTCTTGCTGTTACATGCTGTCAATTCAAGGGTTTCTGTTCATTTCCCTCCACTTCGTAAGTAACGAGATTCACTATGATTCCACCCCGTACCGCCGTGTGCGGTGTCGGATTCTGTGCCACCCCCAAAACGGCGTTTGATACTGGTTTTTCCGGTGCGTTACGTCTAAAAAAGGTCTCTCCACCCTTGTTTTTCATCCAATCTGTGGGATAATTCCACTGTTGCGTCCGTGGAATCGATCTGCCGCCAAATATGGTTTTCAATTCGATTGAATTTCTCTATTTCTTCGCAATCGTTCTCCTCGTCTATTATGCACTGCCACCGCAGAAACTCCGTAATCTGTTCCTGCTTGGTGCCAGTTACTTTTTTTACATGTGGTGGCGACCCGATTACGCCATCCTGATGCTCCTCACGACGTTGATCGGCTATCTGACGGCACGGGGAATGGGCTGCACAACCCACGACCAACGTCGCACCTCCTTGATGGTTTTCTCATTGATTGCCAACTTGGGAATTCTGTTCGTCTTCAAGTATTACCTGTTCACTCGGCAATCGCTGATCTTTCTGCGTGAAACATTTCCTTTTCTTCCTGACGGTTTAGACTTGCCCTTCCTTGATGTCCTTCTTCCGATTGGAATTTCGTTTTACACATTTCAGACGCTCAGTTACACGATTGACGTGTATTGGCGCAAAGCACCAGTCGAAAAAAGTTTTATCACGTTCGCTCTTTATGTCGCTTTCTTTCCGCTCTTAATTGCGGGACCGATTGAGCGGGCAACTCAACTGTTACCCCAGTTTCAGACTAAACAGGATTTCCGTTACGAACAAGTCCGATCCGGGCTGTTGCTGGTACTCTGGGGGTTTTTCAAGAAAGTTGTCATTGCCGACCGTTTGGCAATTTACGTCAACGTTGTTTACAACAACCCGGATGACCACTTTGGACTTCCGATCTGGATTGCGACAGTTTTCTTCGCTTTCCAGATTTACTGCGACTTTTCCGGCTACACCGATATAGCCCGGGGAACAGCACGAACGTTTGGCATCAACGCCATGGAAAACTTTCGGGTACCGTACATCGCACAATCCTTTCATGATTTTTGGAAACGTTGGCACATCTCTCTGACGAGTTGGTTCCGCGATTATCTTTACATTCCTTTGGGAGGCAATCGTGTGTCCCATGTCCGATGGCTCTCGAACATCTTTATTGTGTTCTTGGTCAGTGGATTCTGGCACGGAGCAAACTGGACATTTCTTTTGTGGGGAGCGATGCACGGAACCATGCAAATTCTCGAAATCCTGACAACAAGATGGCGAGCCTCTTTTTACGCACTTGCTTTCGTCAAAAGGTTTTCCTGGTTTTTTCAGGCGTTGAATATCTGCTTTGTATTTTTTATGGTCAATGTTTTTTGGTTGTTTTTTCGGGCGAACTCGATTCACGATGCGTTCACCCTGTTGAAACACGCCGGAGATTTGCGCGGTTTTCAGGTTTATGTTAGCGGTGGTCTCTCCATAACTCAAATCGTGATTGCATTCGCATTGATCATGTTCTTGTACGTTGCCGAAGCCGTGAATCTCAAATGTTCCTTCCGTGAATTTTTGAGCCGATGTCCTTTGCCGATCCGTTGGACTTTTTACATTTTTGCCGTGTTTTTCATTCTCCTCATGGGGGTTTATAGTGAACTTGCGACTTTCATATATTTCCAATTCTGAGTACGGGGACATCAAAAAGTTCCTGAAAAAATTACTGGCGTTGTCCTTGCTCATTTTTGTACTGGACAAGGGGTTAGCGTTTTGGGCAGCGCAGGCAGTTCTGCATGAAATAGGGGAGTTCGGCTCTTTGGCTGTACTTTATCGGGGCGATGTAAACAGCCAAATTGTGTTATTCGGCACTTCCAAAACCAATGTCAACATTGATGCCGGAGCCATCGAACAGCAAACGGGCATGGCTTGTTACAATCTTGCGATTGCAAACGCTACTGTCGAAACGCACGAACTTCTTTTTGAAGAATTCCTAATCAGGAATAAAAAGCCGGACATCGTGTTTATGGAAGCCGACTTCACTCAATTTAGGAACGAAGCCATACGGCGGAATGTCCACGGACCGGTATTCCGTTCTGACTTGCTTGCTCCTTTCAGTACGGTCAGTCCCAGTATTGCTAAACGCCTCAATCCCACTCCGGCAGATCGGTTGGCATTTTGGTTTTTCCGGTGCAAAAATTTTACCGCTGGGGATCGCATTAACGTTTTGTTCCGATCCATGTTCAGATATGCTATCGGTGTTTTTGGGGGAAGTGATTCCCAAAACCAAACACGGCAGTCAGGGGCGGCGGTAGGATTCCAAGACAACTATCAACGGAGAGAATCCAGAGGGGCTTTCCTTTTAGCCCCACTGGAAAAGGAAAAACTCAGCGAAGAACGCATAGCGGATTGGAGAGGTGACAGAGGAACAATGGGAATTTCCCCTGTAATGGCTCTCGAACCTCAGGAAACGTATGTTCGGATCGTCGATTTTGCAAAATCAAAGGGAATTCAATTGGTTTTGTACGGACCGCCATTTTTTGGAAAACTGGATGAGGATTATGCCAAAAAAGTTGATATGTTTTTTGCGCAGTTGGCAGAACAGAATGAGCATGTGCATTACTGGTCGTTCCGAGACGATCACGACCTTCGCGCGGATGACACTCTTTGGAATGACTCCATTCACATGAATTGGAACGGAGCGGCTGTCCTGACGCAAAAAATTATCGAAAATTTACGGTCTCTCCGGGAATGATACGAAGACAGCAGGATATTGACGGCTTTTCCTTGCTTGCGTACCGCCAACGGTCTGCCGCATCCGGGGCATTGTCTCACCCGGGCAATCAAAGACCTCTATTCCCGGTACAAAACGATGAAAGGATTCCTTTGCCAACGCAAAGGCGGCTGGGACACTCGGTAGTAGACCGTTGCGCCTATGGAACTTGCCTCTCAAGATACTGGTGTATCGAAGCGACCACATCTTGGAATACCTTTGATTGCGAACAAAACTGCACAATCGCAATAAACGCAGCGGCATAAAACCAGTAAAGGTAACGGATATTACCAGGACCATCTGCTGGAAGAAAGATGAAAAGTGGTAAGCCATTCAACAGAACACACAATGAAAGTATCACATAGGGTGAGGTATGGCGTTGTTTGAAGTGAAGTATCAATATCATCATTGACATTATCAATATAGAAACTCCGTTCAAAAAACCGCCGGTGATAAATAAAAATGCCGGTGGAGTGCAAACGAAAAAGAAGCGAAAGACCAAATACGCCCGTATACTAACGTACGTGAATGGTTCCTGTACAATCCGACGAATCCAAACATTACGTAGTACAACGTAGTCACCGGCAAAGTCCTCGATTTCAGATATAGTTAAACCGTGTCTTCGCTCTTCTGTGTGGATTGTTTCGTGTGTGAGAATTGGTTCTCCTTCTTTTACAAGAGAGAAGGGACGACCTTTATCAGCCGCAATAATGCGAAATGCATGAGGAATATACATGTACTGGTAAAGATAATTTTTCCGGAAGAACTCTTCGTCTATGTCGTCAAATGTGTTGAGAAAACCATTTGGCGGATTCTCGTAGTATTTTCCGAAATAATTCAGTACAAAAATATCAGCATAAAAACGCTCACTTAACGGATAAAGGTGATGAGCCTGTAGAATATGATAAGTGACTACGTGACTTGTAAGAAAAAAGGCAATCCAAAGGAAGAAGGCGGATAGCAAGGCAATTATTTTTTTGGATGGCATTATCGTAAGTGACAGCCAGTATAACATCGGTAACAGTGCGAGTACAAGGTTATGCCGCAATGCTGTGCCGTAGAAAAGTAGAAATAAAATAAACGCACCGACTAATAAACGCCAAAAAAATTTATGTGGCAGATTGAGAAGCAGTCCTGTCGCTAAAAGCAAGCAGGCAAGTTGAAAAAAATCTTTGGAAAGAAATCGTGTTGTTAATATTATAATGTCAACCCAAATGACGAAAAGCAATATTAGAGGAACGGCAAGCATCCATATTGTTTTTTGATTCTTATTTTCCCAAAATCGTCTTCCACTTAACAGTACGAGCAATAAACCTGTCCAGAAAAAGAGGTTTTCAATTATGAACAAGCATCCCAAGCCAGAACGTTCGTCTGGGAAAATATGAAACATACATCGAATCGTTGCCGCCATAATTGCCGGATGCAAATCGGTATAGATACCGCTTCGTGCTTCGTGCAACATGAGCATGACCGGACTTCCCGGATAGTAAAGCAACATGGATAGAAAAAAACCACCAACGCACACCACCCACGGTACCCACGTCAGTGAAATCCGGCACGGGGAAATCAGGAACAGCAAAATGTTTCGATAAATGTTTTTCAGCATAATAAGTTTTCGTGTATGGTCGAGCGGGACATGCCGTACCGTCCACGGCACCAATTCCACGTACTGTTGTCTATCTGACAATCGGCTTCGTCAACGGGATGGTTGGAACGGACTGAAAGTCCATTTGAACAGCAGTAAGGCACATTTGAAAGCCGAGAATACTCGGCAAAGCGGCAATCATGACAGTTCCTGCCGTTGCAGGAATGCCGAGTATGGTAAATTGGATGTATTTGACCACTCCCCAAATGACTCCGAAAAGCAACAGAAGAAATCCGGTGCATCCGAGTAGAAAATCCGGTGAGGTATCAAATAAAAACTTGGTGTACAACAAGCGGCGTAAAAAACCTGCAAACAATTTTGGGGGGAATTCAAAAAAGGATTTTCTTGCTGAAAGGTGCGATTGCTCTTCCCCATAAATGGTCTGCATTGGTACGTCATAGACGACGGCACGTCGAATTCCCAATTCGAGCAACAGCGAACTTTCAAAAAAATAACGTCGGCTTATGCGTTTTTTCTGAAGACGTGGAATCAATTCGGCTCTGATAGCAAAGTAGCCATTCGTGGGATCAAGTGTTTTCCAGTATCCCGAAGCAAGCCGATTCAAGAAGGACAATCCTGCATTGCCGATCAGACGCACCAGCGGCATTTTGCCGAGAACATCGGACGTGTGAAATCGATTGCCTTTGGAGTAATCGGCTTTTCCGAAGAGCAGTGGTTCAAGCAAATCGGGCAGATACTCCGGGTCCATTTGTCCGTCGCCGTCCATTTTTACGACGATTTCTGCGTTCATTCGTACTGCTTGTTCCCAGCCTGCCAGCGTTGCTCCGCCGACTCCTTGATTTTGCGGCAAGTGGACAACGAAAACGCGTCCTGGCTGTTCTTTTGCCAAATAATCCAGTATCTGGGGAGTCTCACCCGGACTGGCATCATCGACGAGGATAATCGACCTGATGTATTCAGGCATTCCCGCAACCACCGCTTCGATGGAGCGTTCGACCTTGTAACAAGGAACCACCACGGCGACGTGTACATTGGCGAGCAAAGAAACAATTTTATTTCGATGGAAAGTTTGCGTCATGGGTTCCAGTGGACCATAAAAATTGGCTTTGCATTGCCGATAGACCTGTTCTCTGACGTGTCCTAATGACTACGTGATACTACCAAACGGGAAAAGAATTGTCAACACATTGCAAACTCACGCTTGTGGGCTCTGTTTGTCTTGCATTTTCTGCATCATGCGGTAAAATCACGGGTCAATTTGTCCATTAGCGATTACCGTCTCCAATGAGCGAGTCAACCGAACTCCCTTCCCTACCCAATCAGGAACTCGAAACACTGAAATTTTGGCGGAAACGGAACATCTACGAAAAATCGCTCCAAAGTCGAAAAGACGCTCCCCGATTCGTCTTCTACGAAGGTCCACCGACTGCCAACGGACTCCCTCATCCGGGACATTGTCTCACCCGGGCAATCAAAGACCTCTATCCCCGGTACAAAACGATGAAGGGATTCTGTTGCCAACGCAAAGGAGGCTGGGACACTCACGGACTGCCCGTCGAAGTCGAAGTCTGTAAAGAAATTGGCATCCACTCCAAAGAAGAAATTGAACGATTCGGTGTTGAACCCTTCGTTCACCGTTGTCAGGAAAGCGTCTTCCGCTATATGAAACAGTGGGAAGAACTGACCGAACGCCTCGGATTTTGGGTCAATCTTGAAGAAGCCTACGTCACTTACCACAAGAGTTACGTCGAGTCCGTTTGGTGGTCGCTCAAAACGTTGTACGAACGCGGACTCCTTTATCAGGGGCACAAAATCGTTTGGTGGTGGGCGCAGGGTGGCACCGCTCTCTCTTCCGGCGAGGTCGGACAAGGATACCGGCAGGTTGCCGACCCAAGCGTTTTCGTTCGCTTTCCGCTTATTTCGGCACTGCCTAGCGAAGAATGGAAAATATTTAATAGCAGTTGCGGTATTGCCATGCGCGAAGGCACCGAGTTCATGGGTGTCGTTGACCTGCTCGTTTGGACGACCACTCCGTGGACGTTGCCGAGTAATCAATTTGCCGCCGTACATCCCGATTTGGAATACGCTGTTGTCCGCTGGATCGACGAGACCGGCAAAGCCGACGACCGGCTCTCTGTCTTGGCAAAAGACCTCGTCGAAACGGTTGCCGCTAAGGTCAAAAAGACTGCCGAAATAATGGAAATCCACATCGGCAAAGACTTAATCGGACTCCGCTATCTTCCGCCGTTGCCGTTTTATTATGATCTTAGTGGCAACAAGACTAGCACGCTCAAAGACGGTGATCAGGAACACATGGCGTGGCGAATCGTTGCTGCCGATTTTGTAACGACCGATACCGGAACGGGAATCGTACATCAGGCACCCGCCTTCGGAGAAGTTGATTTTGATTTATTGCAAGCGGAACAAGCACGTTTTGCACCTGGGGAAGGTCCCGAACTGATCTGTTGCGTTGCTCCCGATGGCACATTCACCGAAGAGGCGGGTCCCTACGCCGGTGAGTGGGTCAAGGATGCCGACAAAGAGATCGTCAAAGATTTGAAATCGAAAGCACTGTTATTTCATCAGGAGCAATACCTGCATGATTATCCGTTTTGTTGGCGAAGCGAGAATGATCCGCTCATTCAGTACCCTCGAAAGAGTTGGTTCATCAAGACGACGATGTTCAAGGAAGCAATGCTTGCTAACAATCAGGAGATCAGTTGGTATCCCGAGCATATCAAGAATGGTCGGTTCGGCAATTTTTTGGAATCGAACGTCGATTGGGCATTGTCCCGGGAGCGATACTGGGGCACGCCGTTGCCGATTTGGGTCTGCGAAGAGACCGGGCAGGGAGAAGCCGTCGGGTCTTATGACGAACTCATGCAAAAGCCGGGCATTCAAGGCACGGAAGTGTGGACGGAAGCAAAGAAAGCAAACCCGAATCTGAACGAAGACATGATCGTTCACAAACCGTACATTGATGCGATCACGTATGATTCCCCCTTTGCTCCCGGCAAGCAGATGGTACGAGTGCCGGAAGTAATCGACTGCTGGTATGACTCCGGGGCGATGCCCTTTGCGCAATGGGGTTTTCCCTATCAACCGAACAGCATGACGATGTTTCGGGAACACTTTCCGGCGGATTTTATTAGCGAAGCACTGGATCAGACCCGCGGTTGGTTTTACAGTCTGCTGGCAATCAGTACGTTGGTTTTCGATGGTTCGACTGCCCCCTACGGCGGTGTTGATGAAAGTACCGGAGAAGTGTTGCCTTTTTCGCTGCCGCATCCGTTCAAAAATTGCATTGTCCTCGGTCTCATGCTCGGCGAAGACGGACAAAAAATGTCCAAGAGCAAGAAAAATTACAAAGAGCCGCAAGAGATTTTCGACAAGTATGGTGCCGATGCACTGCGTTGGTATTTTTACGCCAACCAAACGCCTTGGACTTCCATTCGATATAGCGAGTCGGCAATCAAGGACAGTCTGCCGGAATTCATTCTGCGGTTGCAGAACGTCGTTTCGTTTTACGAAGTGTATAGCAAGATCGACGGTTTTGAGCCGCTCAATCTTGTCCGTGCAGATGTGTTTGCTGCCGATGATGGGCAGATGAGTCCGTTCTGCATGGCATCGGCAAAGGATTCGGAAAAGCCTTACCGCCCGATTAAAGTTCGCCCGCAGTTGGATGGATGGATTCTCGGTGAACTGAACAAGACAATCAAGAACGTTACCGAAGCGATGGATCGGTACGACCATTTCACGGCTTGTGGCGAGTTGAATTCGTTTGTCGATGCACTGTCGAATTGGTATGTCCGGCGCAATCGGGATCGGTTTTGGAGTTCGGCGGACGAAGCCGACCCCAAAAAAATCTTGTCCAAAAATGATGCCTACTGGACGCTGTACGAATGTCTTGTTACGGTTACGAAATTGATTGCTCCCTTTACGCCGTTCCTTGCGGAGAATTTTTGGCAGCGGTTGGTGGTGAACAATGCGACGGAGCCGCAATCGTAAGATTGCGATTCAGAGCCCGCCCCATCAGCCAGTCCGCTAACAAGTATTTTGTGTCAAATCGGCAAGGGAGTCCGCAAATCGCAGGGCGTTGGAATTGGCTTCGCCGACTTTTTTATCTTCCGAAGACAGCCTCCCTGTCAGGTAGCCGAGTGCCTGTTTTTTTAATGTTTGAAACGAGGTTGGCAACCTGTTTCTGAAAAACTTGTTAGCGGACTGCCCCATCAGCAAGGCACAGCAAGATCGGAGCGGCACAAGCCCCCGGTTTTTGGTATAACGATAAGGGCGCAGTTAACAGAACCGTAATCTTACGATTACGCAAAAACAACAAAGAGCCGCAAGTTACGCTTTGCTACACTTGCGGCTGTGATTGAAGCGTCAGGACTTCCTGTCCACCAGTGCTTGAATGATTATTCCGACCCTTTCGGCGGCATCGGCATCAATTTTTTGACCTTCAATGAAAGAAGGCTTGAAAGCGATAGCTGCTGCTCTATTGGCACCCCATGCATCTTTGCTCGACCCTCCGAAGCCGACGACACCGATTACCAAAAAACGCGAAAGATGATAAATGAGGTAGCCGATTCCGAAGAATATGGCTGCTATAAACAGCATGCCAAATGCTCCCACCACGCCGCCATTCCCGAAAAGCGTAGGAAATGCGCCTGAAACGACAAGCAAACCGATCACCCAGAAAATGATCGGTGCCAGCCAAGCGCGTGCAAAGCCATCTTGCACTTCACTGATCCTCGCAATCGGTATTGTCCGTTTGGCGTATCCCCAAAATGTTCGTGTTTCGAGGCGATAATTCTTTTCCGTTACGGTGATGTTGACGGTCGGATCAATGCCGAAATACGACATCACGAACGAAATAATTCCCTCTTGCCGACCAGTGATTCGTACGTACTCCCCTTTTTCGTTGGGTCTGGGCGAGGCTTCCCAAGTTTTTACTACCCATGCCATGTTTGTTTGCCTTTCTTCATTGTTAGGTTTAGGTTTTCCACCGTCAACGAACAACCGGCAAACTTTCAAGAATTTTATCAAATAAGAAAGAGTGCCAACATCCGTGCTGTCTCCAACACCTTACCACAGGCACAACGTACAACACAGAGAAGGCACTCCCTTTTGGGAGCGTCCCTTGAGTATTGCCTCGTTGTTTCAAAGTGGTAATTGTCGGAGGGCAACAGAACGCTAACGCATTCGTCTAATTGTCAAAACGAAAAACTTATTTCGATATGATTTTTTTGGTGGTTAATTTCGTCGGCAACGCACCGACGACATGCTGACATTGTAAACCAGGCAGCAGGAAATGTCAATAGTTGATTCCGGTCACTCCACGCTGTTTCCCAGTCCGCTAACAAGTTTTTCAGAAACAGGTTGCCAACCTCGTTTCAAACATTAAAAAAACAGGCACTCGGCTACCTGACAGGGGGGCTGTCTTCGGAAGATAAAAAAGTCGGCGAAGCCA
>Ga0123353_10019892_pt1 | contig 9999 bp, 8 predicted proteins | sample TergutLab28metaG_3_FD_92763 | JGI IMG/M metagenome (GOLD analysis project Ga0123353, IMG submission 92763) | Labiotermes labralis P3 segment gut microbial communities from Petit-Saut dam, French Guiana - Lab288 P3 | ecosystem: Host-associated > Arthropoda: Insects > Digestive system > Gut ...
ATGGACGAAACCTGGTTATATCAGTATGACCCGGAGACAAAGCAACAATCAATGGAGTGGAGGAATAGCGGCTGACCCCGCCCCAAAAATTCCGAGTGCAAAAATCCGTTGGAAAAGTTCTCGCCTCGATTTTTTTGGGATCAAGACGATATCCTCCTCACCAATTATCTTCCAAAGGGTCAATCTATCAACGCGGAGTATTACTTATCTCTGCTGGTGCAATTGAAGGACATTTTGAATAAAGAACGCCGCGGGAAGTTCAGCAAGGAAGTCTTGTTCTTGCACAATACCCCGGCTCACCGGGCACTTGTAACCCAGAAGAAACTGGCGAACCTGGGCTTCCAATATCTTGATCACTCACCATATTCTCCGGATCTGCCCCCGTCGGACTACCACCTGTTCCCTGAACTTTAAAAAACAACTGAAGAGTCGCCATTTCTGATCCGACGCGGAGATCATTGCTGCCGCGGAGACCTGGTTGGACGGAGAACGTTCCGAATTTTTTTTGTGAGTGACTTGCAAAAGTTAGAGCAACGGGCTAAGAAGTTTATTTAGCTTGGTGGGGAGTATGTTGAATAATCCCGAGTTTGGTCGCCGTAGCTGTTTCCTTCCTGGTCGGGCTAAGGACTTATCAGCACCCCCTCGTATGAACTGTGCTTTATATTACTATTGTCATATGCCATTATAACGAGTGCTGGAAATTCACTGTTGGTTGGAATAGTGGAGACAATGAAATCATAAAAAAATTTTTTGTTTTTTTAAAGAACAGCGGTTTTACTCCTATGTCTGTGAGTAATTTTAACACGTCTGGAGCACAACACCACACAACACCACACAAAACATCAGTACGTAACCTAAATGTTGTTTTTTTTTCACAAAGTGCGTAAATATATACAAAATGATGACGTCATTGCCGTCTGAATGTTTTACGCATCAAACAACTGGATTGAATGTAATATTGGGCTTCTCAATTAAAAGTTGGAGTGGAAATTAAATTTTTGTTGCAATCGTTTTATTATAATGTTACATTACCCCAAGGCAGCATGTAACCATCGATATGAAGTACTAACAGACGGTCTTTTGAATTTTTTTTTTTTGCGTGCATTTCGCTTAAAATTCATTTATAAAACCATCCCAAAGCACCAGCTACAAACACACTTTCAGTTGTGTTTGTGAACTTGTGGGTTTTGTAAATGAAGAACAGACAGTCGTTCAAGACAAACTGTTGCGCTCGGTGAGGTGCAGGCTATATGCTGTATAATCTGACAATCAACAGCGTTGTTAAATTAAACACTGAACTCCAAATCTTATCGAAATTTGAAAAGAACTGATGTAGTTCATAAGTTATAATTTGTTTCCTGAGTCGCATTACAGATTTTCAGTGATATGCATGCTAACACCAAGTTTTCTACCTTGCGCATCCATTATATAAGGCTTAAAGTTCTACAACGTTATTTAAAAGGTAACCTTAAATTCTGTATTATTTGCCATGCATTTCTTTTGGTTTTGAGCTCTCCTCTGTGTTTTGTTCTCAAGGTCTTAGCTATAATTTTTTCATTTAATTTATTCATCTAATAGCCTATTGACCATACATACAAAATAGTTCTTATTCTAAAATATAAATTTTTGACAGTGGTTTTTACATGAGCAATATCACCAACATTCACATGAAAGCTACCTGGTTCGGTCCTCAGGTGAAACCACTCACCAGAGGTAGCTTCGGAAAGGTAGTGTGTGGAATGTTGGTGACAGTGAAAAACGTCCTTGTGGATTTTGGTGATAGTAGTTTTTATTGTCCTTCCAATCTCAATTCTCTTTCCTTTACCTTGTTTTTTCCCCCAATTTTCATTTAATCTCATATAAAGAGTACCTCAATTTCTCTATTCTGTGGCTTTGTTACCGGTGAATAGTATCCTGCGTACTAGTTTCTCGTTATATTTGGTCACTTGTTCAGAAGCTCCTCTCTCCACTTTTAAAAAACCGATTTGAAATATTGCTCGATACAGTGCGTGTTTAACGATGTGCAAGAAAAAATAATTTATTCTTCCTGCGGTGTGATATCTGTGTTGTTATCGAAGTTCTGGTTTGGCAACACATGAAACGAACACTGGTGTGGTATCAGAAATTGCAAACAACCCCCTTGCTGTGCAGTGGATGAACAGGAAAACAAGTGGGGCATTCAAAATTGCAAAAAGAAAAAAACTTATTTCGGTACACCTTCCCCCCTTGCAGCGTTTGAACACGAACACTAGTGGGGTATCCAAAACTACAAAGAGCTTCATTGCTACACACATTTCCACTCCTTTCCTATTACAGTTATGGATTGCTACACTTGCATGTCGCGGTTATCGCGGTTGTCTTCGCGAATAATTTACATTGTTGTGTAGACTTAAGTCAACATTGCCCATTACGTGGTGTGTCAGTCTGTCACATAACCCTTGAGACCGCTTCAGCTTTGATGTCGTTCAACACGAATGCAGCCGTCAGTATGTTAGAATGCACTAGTTTGTTTCTCTGGAACCGTATGTGTGTGACAGCCAGCAGATTGTGTGCTATAAATGTAACGTCTCTCGTATTTGTGATGTTATATTAACGAAATGTGTGCATGCAGTTACATAATTGTGTGTTTAGGTGTTAAATTAATCGAAGAATTTTTAAAGTTTGAAGAGTTTTATCCTGAAATTACGATTGAGTGGTTACCGTATATGTTCCGTAAATGGTAGATACAGGGATCGATACTCAGCGTAGAGACGGTTTATATTGACCCAGAGTTTCGTGATTCAATAATTTCCTTCTTGGAATATGTATTTCATATTGGTTACAAATTTGTCATGACTCCGCAGACCCAGAGATACACAATGTTTACGTGATGTGCGCTTCATGTCAAGGCCATACTCCGGAAAAAAATTCGTGACGGTTCGTTTGCATGTTAATGTTGACAGAAATAGGAACCAAGCTAAAGAATAAAATTGGATCTTGTTACTTCTCATTAAAACAGCAGTACTCTTAATGTTTGTTACGTCTAAGTGATGAATGGAGTGGGACTGCAGAGATCCGAGATTCTGGCTGTGAAATTAATACTATCTATGGTTATCTTCCGAAAGACATGACGTAAATGGTTCTTAATTAAATATGATGTTCATTTTTTTAAATTTATGTATACCTGGTAGAAAAATTCTATTCAGAACTTGCTTATCAGTAGAAATGTTAGGAAATGAGTCTATAACACAGGTGCAGTGCCATAGTTCTTGCTTCGGTTGGACCAGTGGTGGGCCACTAGATTTTTGGGTGGGCCCAGCTGTCTTTATTGAAAGGTACAAAATACTTTAACGAATAATGTAAAACACATTGCTGCTGAAATGTGAAAGTACGTAGAATATGAGAGATTTACTTTATTTTATTTAATGTACTAAGTCGTTCTTATCGACTGTACGGGGTCACAATTAGATGGACAGGCATGGCGAAGCTGAAAGGCGCATTTTGCAACTTTTGATCAGATATTGGTTAGAAATAAATTCCACTCTCAAAGGGAAGTCGCTTTGAGGACGCTTTTCTTGTTCCAATTTACCACGAATAACGAGACCCTCCTGCACATTCAAACGACGGTTCATGTAGTGTACGTACACAGCTGCAGGAACTTCTTTTGCCAGCCACCAGTGTACTCCACTGTAGGCCTCACCTATTATATTGGATCAGTCTTAAGTCTGGGTATCGCAATTAGGTGAACATGTTCCACACTAACTGAGAGTGTGTTTGGTGTCAGAAAGGAATGAAATCCTGCTTAATGTTTCTGCCTGGTGAAATCCAAAAATCCTGTCGTACGAGGAGCCAGGTAAATATTAACTACTGACGATGGGTTTGTGTGGAGGTACTTTCTTGATTCATCAACAATAAATGCCTAGTGCTGAGCTTTATCAACTTTTAACCTAGTGGAAACTAATTTTCGTTGTGCATACATACGTGTGTGTTATGCTCTTCTGGACAGACTGATACGGGTATTCTGAGTTTACAAAACCCTCGGTTTTTTTTTCTTAATGTAGGGGTATTTGTGCGAAATAATGTATTATTTGTGGGAAATTACTTTCATTTTCACTGGATGTCGACTCGTTCTTTGTCTTCCCAATGTGCGCCCTCTTTCTTCTAACTTCCCTTTTATGAGTTTCACTCATTTGCATAGCAAAAAGATTCCACCTCCCGTTGTTTGCATCCTCTTGTTCGATTCCCGTGAATCTTATATCTAGGTGAAAAATAGTTCCTTATTTCTTGAAACTAGAGGTTTTTTGTAGCCATTTTCCAGTTGCAGTATTCAGTATCAACGAAACTAAAATTGTCTTTAATTTTTATTGCAGATTCTATACTACATCCAACTCCAATCAGGCATGAATGACGTTTGCAGTTTGTATTTCTAGCTCACAGTTTTCCTGTAGAAAGGTTTTGTAGGTTTGGTTGCACTTGTCCCTCCGTGACACGTGTGGATATAGCACGCGGACCTGTAGAACGAACAGTGTCTCTCTCATCCAGATTCTTGCAGTAATTTGCAAGTGAATTGGTTGTGTCTTCAGGGATGTCGCAATCCTTGTAACTATCATGCACATTGGTTACTGTCTACACACGTCATGTGCTTATGTTAGCACTGAGATTGAAACTATTAGTCTGGTTTGCTCTTCACTGACACTAACGCTTTTTGTTCAGTTGTTTATTCACTCATAGAAAAATTTGATTTAAAAATGTTTCTGTCTCTTCGAAAAATAATTGCGATAACCCTCTTTCGCAAATCAAACGTTATTAATCACCCAGAATTCTAGGTGCAGCGTTCAGTGAGAATGGGGCGTAGTTTGTTATCTGACTTTAAGCTGTCATTTAATGAACGGTTGCTAAAACAGGAAATATAAGCCAAAGTGTATCACAGGGGATAATAATGCCTCCTCGAAGTGATGTATGTCGTCTTATTGTTGCAATGTTTGGACATACCCAATCGACTTATGCAACAAATGTACTAAGGGAACGTGTACCTTATGCACAAAAATCGGGCCGCAACTTTCCTTGTGTTTCGTAGAAAGGCAGGGTCGTGCCCTCTTAATTTTTTGTGTCAGAGGCTTTATTTTGAAAGAGCACCCAAACACTTAATGCTAACGACACTTGCAGCCTGCTTCCATTTTGTAGAAACATTTCCTACGGACGTGCAATGGCCGTAGCAGTTGATGTCGTTAAGTAAAGCAACAAGTTTACTTCAGCATATTTAATTTTGCAACAGTATTTACTACAAAAGCGTTAAATATGATTTTTTACTCGAAATGGTTTAACAGTTTTTGCAGTTACGACATAACTAGAATACGAGTGTTTTACGGTAATAGTAATGCTAGTATGTATACTGGGATAAGCACTGTTCAGATTTTCCCCAGTTGGAGTCATGTGTATCAAATTAGTACACATTTACGTGGGATTTTTTCAGGGTTGGCCACTGGATTTTTCGCCAGACCCAACCCTGGCTCCACCTATGCTTGGACTGTACTGGCGTATACGGTATTTCTGCAGTAGCCTTCAGCGGGACGAACGAGTTTTCGGTAATGAATGAAGCACGCGTTAGTGGCTGGAGAAATTATTTATCTGTATCAACATATTCTCATTTGAACCAAGTTTGCTGGGTTGTTTCTCAACTCTGTCCAGTGCTGAAGTTATAATTGTTTTGGACATAACCTCCATTCTTGCATGTTCCTTAATGGCGTGGTGCTTAAGTAATGAAGGCAAAACTTTGCCTACAAATTATTAAGTGTTTATTGTTCCTTAATAGGCTTCTTGTAAGAACGTAGGATTTTGAGTCTTTTCAACGCACGTTCCTTCATGTCCCCGTCACCGTGTGCAGACGTTAGGACTCTCTTCGTTAGGACTCTCCTGGTTAGGACTCTTCGTTAGGACTCTCTTGGTTAGGACTTTTTTCGTTAGGACTTTTTTCGTTAGGATTTTTTTTCGTTAGGACTCTCTTGGTTTATGGTGTCAGAGTGGGAGATGAAAGTTACTTATATCCTTAGGAACTCAGTGTTTGAATTTTGAAGTTTTCACGTCGCTGAATATAAAGGACGAGGTTGATAGCGCGGTTTACTCTTTTCCAGTCCACTACACGTCTTTCTCCAGGCAAATTATTCCAGATGCTTCGCGCATAGGCACCGCCCCGGTCGTCCTGTCCAAAGTCGCTCCGTTTCTTTTGTTTTATAGTTGATGGATATTGTTGCTGTGTGGTTGATAGACATTGTTTTTTTTTCTGCAGGATTGTGATGTGTACTGTATTTTATGCTTATTTCATTGTCCTGAGTCCTGGCCTTTCTGTAACTCCCACTAAATATTTTCACTTATATTTCTTAGTAAGCGGACTTTGTATGGGAGGAAGATAATTTCCTTCCTTTTCTTTTTGTGTTGATCTGGTATGTAGCAGTGGCTGCCTTGTGCTCCAGTTGGCAGTCTGTAGTTTATCGCGAGCGGTGAAGACCAGATTTGAATGAAGCTGGACTATCAGTGAGTGTCAATGGTAATGAAGAGACCCACATCCCAGATTTGAACTCAGTACAGTTCACTCGTAACAGCATTATTCACTGTTTGTGCACAATAAACTCCAGCACACTTGACGTGGGGATTATTGCGAGTGTGTGCGGCCTTCCCAACTCCCCGTCTTAACCTGAGGTTCGAGCTCCGTCCCTCCTGGAACAACATCCACGATAAGTTCTCCACCGGGACCCGCGTGGTATGCAACACTTCAAACCTGCTCTCCATTCTAACCTGAAGATGGAGACACCAGGTTTCTTCGAAGAATTTGTACATGTCTACCATACCACAGGGTTTAATATCCGAGAAGATAGCGCTGTTCGGTTTTGTTGTCTATAAACATTTTCTAAATTTATTATAATGAAATTACTTTTTAATATTGGAATTTAAAGCACTGAGCGACTTAGCACTATGTAGGTATCCAGATATAACAAAGTAGCTTTTATGAGTTAGTGTCCTGCCAATAAAAATACGAGATTTTGGACTGTAGTGGCTTCCTGACACGGACAAGAAAGTGCTGCTTTAAGCAATCTATGACCGCTTCTTACGGAATTTTATATTAGTTAATAATTAAATTAATTATATATATTATTAAGTAATTAAATTAATCAATGTTTTCTTGTTGATAATACGATTAACTCAACATTGTAAACGACTGTATATTCATTTGTGGTGTTATATTAGTCGGATAATCAATAAACAAATATTTATTGAACAAATACGACGGGATGATGTTACCCAAACAAAATTAAGTTAATCAATTAAATGTCCACTTTCACTTGCAACGGTTGCCTTCACATAAGTGTCACGTCCTTCAGTAGAACCGTTCGTTGCGTTAGTTGAGTGCGTACATTTCCTTTCGTATTTCCGCAGTTGTTTGAAGCATCGTAAAGAATGTGCTTTTCATTCGTTTCACCACTGCAGCTCAATTTGGCTGAATTAAGTTTGTGTTCGTATTGATTGCGTGAACATTTTCAAATAAACACATTGTTTCTTATTTCGCCATTTGGACGCAGTGCGTAAATTGAAATAAAATATCCCGTTTCTATTAATCTTCCAACTCACATAGTAACAACACACGCGCTATGTAACTTTTAGCGTAGATCATGCATTGAATTACATTCATTCATTCATTCATCTGTTCGTTCATCCAACCACTGACTCACCTTTCTCCATCCACACATCCATATTGCCACCCCCACATCCATCAAACCACCGCCTACCCTACATTCATCACTCCCCCACCCAAGCCCCACCTAACCACCCCAACCTGTATCCATACATCCATCAATTCTTCCACAAATCCACATACCTACCTGTTCTTTACTTCGTCCATACAAATGCGGTTTCGGGTAATTACGTGCGCAGTGCATCTACGTACATGCACATGCACCCTCATAGGCCAAATCCTCGCGATGTTTCAGCGTCTGCTGCCGATATGCGTAGCAGATGCGCTGGTCCAGGATATGTTTCACAAAACTCGAGGTACCAAGTTTTAGCACTTTATAAAGGATACAACACATTCGTCTTGAAATACTCATATTTTATGATCGTAAGTTTCAAGTTGTTTAAACTTAATGGTCTTACATACACCCATGTGTGTCATGACGTAGGCCTGTTCAAGCAATGATGAATCGGAACATATTAGTTGAACCCACGTGCCTGTCCTTTCAAAACACGTAACGTTAATCCACACACTGTATTATGATGTACATTCACTAGAACAGTGCACAGGATCTGCAATCGCATGTTGTATGTGAATTTTTGTAATTCTCTAGGGGACACGAGATTAGATCTTATTAATATTTCAAACAGGATGGAATAACATAAATATAAGGAAACAAATTATTCGCATATTTATTTATACTCTCCCATTTGGCGTAAATGGAACATGGAAATGACTAACTCCATGGAATAAAACCCTTCTTGACAAGCCAGTAGTTTCTCAGCTTTTAAATAGGATATCCTTATATTATGGAACTTGAACATTCGTTCCCATGTTTGCAAGAATTCGCAGCCCATCGCTGTCCTGAGCCAGACCACTCCAGTCCATGCCCTCGCATTCTATTTCGTTAAGATCCATTTTAACAAATTTGACGTTCATAGGGCCGTGCATCGTAATATTATTTCTATAGTAAAATCAACTAGATGCACCAATGTATCACATTTGTTTTATTTTGGAATGACACTCTACATGTTTCGGACGGTCTTTCCGTCCATCATCAGGAGTTCAAGACTGTACATACAGCAACAGGCATTTGTCAAACAGATACTGCTGTCTGCTTGCTAGCAAGCAGACAGCAGTATCTGAATAACAAACCGTTAAACCAGTCGACACAAATAATAAAAAGAAACCAAATATGTTCACATATCTCATAGATAACATTTCCAAAATAAAATCCCTAGAATAAAACCCAGCCAAAAACGGCATACCGCAAAGAGCAAAATTAGAAACCATTAAAGTCGCGGAAGTAAATGGTATATAAATAGATAAACCAACCATAAAACGAATATCTTGAGAGTCCCCCATAGAATGAATAACACCCCCAGCACACATAAACAATAAAGCCTTAAACAACGCATCAGTTAACAAGTGGAGAAAAGCCGAACTAGAAAGACCAATAGAAATAGTTATAATCATAAGACCAAATTGTCTCAAAGTGCTGCTGTCTGCTTGCTAGCAAGCAGACAGCAGTATCTGTTTGACATAAGCCTATTGCTGTACGTACAGTCTTGAACTCCTGATGATGGACGGAAAGACCGTCCGAAACATGTAGAGTGTCATTCCAAAATAAAATAAATTTGATACATTGGTGCATCTAGTTGGTTTTACTATAGAAATAATATAGGAATCCATTTTAACGTTTTCTTTCCACCTAGGGTGGATCGTTCTTTCACTCACGTTTACAGAGCATGACCCTGTATGACCCTCTCCTGTCTCCCATACGTGCCACACGTCCGGTCTGTCTTATTGTTCTTGAATTGATCACCCGACTATTGCATATTAGTTATATCCCTTTTTTACTCGAATGAACAATGTTAATATTGCCTTGTTGTATTAAACGGGCTAATTAAGTTGCACTCTTCGTTTTTTTCTACAGCTCACATTAGCGCCACGGGTTGATATTTTTAACATTGCGCAAACCGCCTGAAAGAAGAGCTTGTGTTGAGTGTGTCTGAGAACAGGGTGCTAACGAGAATACTTGGACCCAAGACGGAGGAATTAGCGATGATCAGAGAGAAACGTGTACTAAGGGACGTCATGATTTGTAATCTTTACCACATATTGTCATCATCATCATATGTCTGTCGTGGAGTTAGGCCACTTGTTGACCCGTTCCGGTCTTACGTAACTAGAAGTCTCTTCAGAGGTCTGCCACGATTCCTTCTGCCAATTGGGGAATAGTGTTTCATTATCCTGGGTAGTCTGTCACGAGGCATTCTGTTTACATGTTGTATCCA
>Ga0123353_10019895_pt1 | contig 9999 bp, 7 predicted proteins | sample TergutLab28metaG_3_FD_92763 | JGI IMG/M metagenome (GOLD analysis project Ga0123353, IMG submission 92763) | Labiotermes labralis P3 segment gut microbial communities from Petit-Saut dam, French Guiana - Lab288 P3 | ecosystem: Host-associated > Arthropoda: Insects > Digestive system > Gut ...
CCCACGTATACGCCAGCCAGATCGAGTACATGAGCAACAATCTGCACAACCGCGAAAACGTCGTGGTCTCGCTTCACCCGCACAACGACAGGGGGACCGCCGTAGCGGACGCGGAGCTTGGGCTGCTTGCCGGGGCTGACCGCATAGAAGGCACTTTGTTCGGAAACGGCGAGCGGACAGGCAATGTCGACATCGTAACGCTTGCGATGAACCTTTTTTCCCACGGAATAGACCCGGGCCTGGATTTTTCCCATATGCCCGACATCGTAAAAAAATACGAGATCCTGACCGACCTTCCGGTCCATCCCAGGCAGCCATACGGCGGAAAGTTAGTCTTTGCAGCGTTTTCGGGTTCTCATCAGGACGCGATCGCAAAGGGTATGCGGTGGAGAAAATCGAAAAAGCTTCGCACGTGGAACGTTCCGTACCTCCTGATCGACCCCTGCGATATCGGCAGGGAATACGAAGCCGACGTCATAAGGATAAACAGCCAGTCGGGCAAGGGCGGTATAGCTTATATTTTAGAGCAGAATTTCGGGTACTCGCTGCCGGTCAAAATGCGGGAGGAAGTCGGTTACTTCGTTAAAAGCGTGTCAGACCACAAGCACAAGGAGCTTTCGCCGGACGAAGTCTTTAAACTGTTTGAAAGCGAATATATCAACCTGTTTGAACCCGTCGACGTGACCGACGCGACTTTTAATAAAATATCAAAGGGTAAAAGCGACGAGGGCATGAAAGCCGAAGTCGAAGTGACCATATCAGGCGAAAAACTGGTATTTTCCGCCGAAGGCAACGGACGCCTGGACGCTGTCAGCAACGCGCTGAAGAAAAGCCATTGTGTCCCGCATTATAAATTCTTAACTTATTCGGAACACGCCCTGGAGGCGGATTCACACTCACGGGCGGCCGCCTACGTGGCCATCGCCGACGACGATTACAATACTTTCTGGGGGGTCGGGCTTCACAAGGATATAATTTTCGCTTCGATAAACGCCTTAGTCTGCGCGATCAACAGAATGAAAAAGGAGAAATAGATCTATGGGAATGACAATGAGCCAAAAAATAATCGCGGACCACGCCGGATCAGCCGCTGTAAGGGCGGGCGATCTGATACGGGTAAATCTGGACCTGGTCCTGGGGAACGACATCTCGTCCTTCGTTGCCATAAATGAGTTTGAAAAAGCGGGGTTCAGCAGCGTCTTTGACAAGGGTAAGATCGCCATCGTGCTGGACCACTTCACGCCCAATAAAGACATCCTCGCGGCTACCCAGTGCAAGCGGAGCCGGGATTTTGCCAAAAAGTTCAACCTCGACAATTTCTTTGACGTGGGAAACATGGGGATAGAACATTCCCTGCTGCCGGAAAAAGGACTTGTAGCCGCGGGGGACTGCATGATCGGGGCGGATTCGCACACGTGCACCTACGGCGCCCTGGGGGCGTTCTCCACGGGAGTCGGAAGTACGGACATGGCAGCGGCTATGGCTACGGGGCAGGTCTGGTTCAAAGTCCCCGAAGCTATGAGATTTAACGTGAGCGGGAAGTTGTCTGAGTACGTCAGCGGAAAAGACGTCATCCTGCACATAATCGGCATGATCGGAGTCGAGGGGGCGAGATACCAATCCATGGAGTTCACCGGGCCCGGCATCAAAAACCTGACAATGGACGACCGGTTCTGCATAGCGAATATGGCGACCGAAGCCGGCGCAAAAAACGGCATTTTCCCCGTGGACGAAAACACGGTCTCTTATATGGAAGGGCGGGTAAAACGCCCCTACCACGTATTTGAAGCCGACGCCGACGCCAAGTACTCGCGGGTCATCGATATAAACCTTTCGGAGATCAAGCTGACGGTCGCTTTCCCGCATCTTCCGGAAAACACGCGCACCATCGACGAAGTCGGTGACGTCAGGATCGAACAGGCCTTTATCGGTTCCTGCACAAACGGCAGGTTCGCCGATATGAAAACCGCGGCCGACATACTGCGGGGCAAGAGGGTCCACCAGAGCGTCAGGGCGATAATCATACCCGCGACCCAGGAGATATACAAACAATGTCTTGACTTGGGTTATATAAAGGATTTTGTTGAAGCAGGGTGCGTCGTATCGACGCCGACGTGCGGGCCGTGCCTGGGAGGGCACATGGGTGTCCTGGCGGGAGGCGAGCGCTGTGTCGCCACAACCAACCGCAATTTTGTCGGAAGGATGGGGCATGTGGAGTCAGAAGTGTATCTGGCGGGCCCCGCGGTTACGGCGGCTTCGGCAATAACGGGGAAAATCAGCGATCCAAAGGAGGTACTGTGATGGAAGTTAAAGGGTTTGCCCACAAGTTCGGCGACAATGTAGACACCGACGTTATTATCCCCGCGAGGTACTTGAATATCGCGGACGTCAAGGCGCTTTCGTCCCACTGTATGGAGGACATCGACGCGGATTTCACGAAAAAAATCAAAAGAAATGATATAATAACGGCGGGTAATAATTTCGGCTGCGGTTCTTCAAGGGAACACGCGCCGCTGGTGATAAAGGAATCGGGGATCTCCTGCATCATCGCCAAGTCATTTGCGAGGATTTTTTACAGGAACGCGATCAACATAGGCCTCCCCATCATGGAATGCGCGGAAGCAAGTCAAAAAATTTCGCCCGGTGATGAAATTTCTATAAACTTTGACACCGGAACGATATATAATATAACGGGAAACGAAACTTATCAGGCCCAGCCGTTTCCGGATTTCATCAAGGAAATCATTTCATCGGGGGGACTGCTGAATTCGATCAGGAAAGGTAAAGTATGAAAATTAATTTAGCCCTGATACCGGGAGACGGCATCGGCCCGGAAATACTTACCCAGGCGGTAAGAGTGCTGACCCGGGTCTGCGACAAGTACGGACACTCACTGAAATGTGAATCGTTACCCGCAGGCGGCGCCGCCATCGATCTGTGCGGGACATACCTGCCGGAATCGACTCTGGAAGCCTGTAAAAAAAGCGACGCCATACTTTTAGGGGCGGTAGGCGACTGGAAGTACGACACCCTGCCGGGTGACCGGCGGCCTGAAAACGCCCTGTTAAAACTGAGAAAAGAGCTTTCCCTGTTCGCGAACCTGCGCCCCGCCATACTTTTTCCCGAGCTTGTGGACTCGTGCCCGCTCAAAAGGGAGATCATCGGCGACAGCCTCGACATAATGGTGGTGCGGGAGCTTACGGGAGGTATATACTTCGGCGAACGGGGAACAAAAGATACCCCCATGGGGCCCGCCGCTTACGATGTGGAACTTTACGCTGAAGGGGAAGTCCGCAGGATAGCCGCCACAGCGTTTGATATCGCCATGAAGAGAAATAAAAAAGTGACCAGCGTCGATAAGGCTAACGTCCTCGACAGTTCGCGGCTCTGGAGAAGGGTCGTCACCGAAACGGCAAAAGACTGGCCGGAAATCGAGCTGGATCACCTTTACGTGGACAACACCGCCATGCAACTCATCAAAAGCCCCAAGCGGTTTGACGTCATAGTCACAAGTAATATGTTCGGCGACATACTGTCGGATGAAGCCGGTATGATCGCGGGTTCTTTGGGGATGCTGCCTTCCGCCAGCCTGGCGGAAAACAACTTCGGCATGTACGAGCCAGCTCACGGGTCGGCGCCGAGGCTTGCCGGGCTTGATCAGGCAAACCCAATGGCTATGATCCTTTCAGCCGCGATGATGCTGCGTTATACTTTTGACCTGAACCGCGAAGCGGACGACGTCGAAAACGCGGTGAAGGCTGTTTTGGGTAAAGGCTGCCGCACCCCGGACATAGCGGCGGCGGATTCGGTACTTATCGGTACAAGCGAAGTTGGACGGCTTGTCACGGAAGAAGTGTGAGGTGAATATGATTAACGGAGCAGGAGCTATCGTCCGCAGTCTGGAAGAAGAGGGCGTTTCGGTCATCTTTGGTTATCCCGGCGCGGCGATCCACCATTTTTACGACAAACTATCTGAAAGCGCCATCGAACACGTATTGGTAAGGCAGGAACAAAACGCCGGACACATGGCGTCGGGGTACGCCAGGGCAACCGGCAAAGCCGGAGTCTGCGTCACGACCAGCGGTCCGGGGGCCACAAACCTCATAACGGGCTTAGCCACGGCGTATATGGACAGCATACCCATCGTGGCCATAACCGGGCAGGTGCGAAGCGACCTTCTGGGGCGCGACGTCTTTCAGGAAGTGGACATCACCGGTTCTGTCTCGCCCTTTATAAAACACAGCTATTTGATCAAAAACGCGGCGGACATTCCAAGGATCGTCAAGGAGGCGTTTCATATCGCCAACACGGGAAGACCGGGCCCTGTCCTGATCGACGTTCCCGTGGACGTCCAAAAACAGATGCTTTCTTTTTCATACCCCGATTCGGTCCTCTTGAGGGGTTATAAACCGAGCACGGAAGGCAACGCCAAACAGATAAAAAAAGTGAGCGAAACCATTTCTCTGGCAAAAAGGCCTCTTTTCTGCGCGGGAGGCGGCGTTTTCAGCGCGAAAGCCCAGGATCTCATGAGGCAGCTATCGGAGGAATCAGGTATCCCCGTGGTCACCACCCTCATGGGGATAGGCGCGCTTCCGACTTACCACCCCCTGAACATAGGAATGATCGGCTCTTTCGGACACAAGACCGCAAATAAAGCCTTAAGCGATACCGACCTTCTGATAATCGTCGGCGCCAGGGTTGGCGACAGGGCCATAACCGCCCCGGGTAAGGTCGAAAAGAAGACAAAGACGATCCATATAGACATCGACCCCGCCGAGATAGGCAAAAATGTGAGCACCACCGTACCTTTAGTCGGCGACTTGCATTTGGTGCTTGAAAAATTGCTGGCGGAGCACCCGGTTGCCGACTGCGAAGAATGGCGAAACACCCTTCAAAAGTTAGCCACCGAGGAGAAGGACAAGATCGCTTCCAAAAGGAGCAAAACCATTGGGCCTAAAAGGTTTCTGCGGGAACTGGGCAACCAGATCGACGCTGACGCTTATGTGATTGGCGACGTCGGACAGAACCAGATCTGGACGGCAAAATACCTGCCGGTGAAGTCCGGCCGGTTTATCACAACGGGGGGACTCGGTACCATGGGGTATTCGCTGCCCGCGGCTATAGGCGTAAAAAAAGCCCTTCCCGACAGGCAGACCCTGGTCATATGCGGCGACGGTTCGGCGCAGATGTGTTTTAACGAGCTTTCCACCGTAGCCGCCAACGGGCTCGACATAAAGATCGTGCTGTTTAACAACAGGACTCTGGGCCTTGTATTTGAGCTGCAACGAATTGAGGGCTATAAAAATTACTCCGTAAGCCTTCCCGACAATCCCGATTTTCAGAAACTGGCGGCGGCTTACGATATCCCTTCCCGAAAGATTTCCGCCGATTCCGACATGGAAAGCGCCATACACGAGATGCTTTGCACCGCCGGGCCTTACCTGCTGGAATGTGTGATTTCCCCGGAAGAGGGGACAAAAACGATTTACGAGGAGATTGAAAATGAAACAGATTCTATCGGTTCTGGTCGAGAATCAAGCCGGGGTGCTGAATAAAATCACGGGTTTGTTCGCCCGCCGCGCCTTTAACATCGACAGCCTCGCCGTCAGCGTTACGGAAGACGAATCGGTGTCCAGGATCACGATGATCGCGGACAGTGGCGGCCACGCGGTGGAGCAGCTGGAGAAACAGCTCAACAAGTTAGTCAGCGTGATAAAGGTCAAACGGCTCGAGGAAGGCGAATACGTCGGCAAGGAACTGACCATAATAAAAGTTTCGGCGACGTCAAAAAACCGCGCGGACATTAAAACCATCTGTGATATAATGGGCGCAAAGGTCAGTGATATTTCCGGCGCCTCCATAACGGTGGAATTAGCGGACACCCCTGACAGAATAGCTCTTTTTCAGGAAATGCTTCTGCCCTTTGGTATACTCGAGGTTGCGAGGACGGGACTTGTGGCGGTTCAGAAAGGTTCCGCTTACATGGGATGATTCACATGAATATAAGCGATTTCCTCATAGAAAGAAAAGATGAGATGCTTGAGAACCTGATGGAATTCATCAGGATCCCGAGCATTTCCTGCGATATACCGGAAGTGAAGCGAAGCTTACGGTATATTTTAAATCTGGCTGAAAGCCTCGGCTTTTCCGCGAAAGCATTGTTGGATGAGAGGATAGGCCTCATCGAGTTCGGAGAAGGGACGGAAACCTTTGGGATCCTTGCCCACGTGGACGTGGTCCCCGGGGGCGACGAAGACAGCTGGGTATCCCCTCCCTTTGCGCCTGAAATAAGGGACGGCGCCCTCTTCGGGCGCGGCGCCCAGGACGACAAAGGCCCGATCATCGCTTCCCTTTACGCCCTGAAGGCCGCAGCAATGCTTGGACTACCCTTCCGCAAGAAAGTACAGATCATACTGGGTACCCAGGAAGAAGCGGAATGGACCGATATGGACGACTATACGAAGTCATTCCCGCTGCCCGATTACGGCTTCACCCCCGACGGGGAATTCCCGCTTTGTAATATCGAAAAGGGTTTCGGCAACGTGACATTGCTGTTTCCGCTGACGAAGACGGAAAAACAGGCAGGCAAATATACTCTTCTCGCAGTCAGCGGCGGAACGGCGGAAAACATCATCCCCGACGCTTGTTCGGTGCGGCTTCAGAAGGATGGAAAGGTTTATACCGTAAAAGCCACGGGGACTTCTGTACATTCGTGCATGCCGGAAAAAGGCGACAACGCCATCGTGAACCTGTTTACGATACTGAAAGAACTGCCTATGGCGTGTCAGGCGGAGAGAGAGGTTGTATTGCTTATCGCCGATAAGCTATCTGACATCTACTGCGGGGCCATCGGCCTTGACGGCAGGCCCGAATACCACAACGGCGAATTTATCCACAGGAACTGTCTGTCGCCCACCGTTATCAGCATGGATGAAAACGGGATAAAAATCAGTGTAAACGTCCGGATAGCCTACGGCACGACGCCTGCGGAAATGCTTGAGGGATTTAAAAAACTTGCCGGATCGGCGGGGGGGCTCGTACTGGACAGTTCTTTCTCCCCTGCCACGTATATAAATAAAGACCAGCCCTTCATGAAAGCTTTAGCAGAAGCTTACGAGAGTGTCAGCGGAATCAAAAACGAATTCAGTCTGGCATACGGCGGTTCTTACGCGAAAGCGATGCCAAACATCGTTTCCTGGGGGCCCATCTTCCCCGACGAGGATGACACGACCCACATGATCAACGAATGCATACGTATCGACAGCCTGATGAAAACCGCCGAAATCTACGGGGAGGCGATCCGGCGGATCGCGCTTTCAGATGATAGGATGAGGTAACGACAGCCACCGGGCTGGCGGATTGACGTGGGGAAGGAGCCCGCCGCGTCAGGCGGCGGGGACCAGAGTAGCGGGAAGAGGTAACGCCAGCCGTGGCTGGCGGATTGAAGTGGGGAAGGAAGGAGATTGTCGCTATTTAAGCGACAATTACTATATTTATGGGACATTTTGCCCGGAATCCCGAGTTTCTGCTTCGTTTTTTCGATTATGTGGTCGTTTTTCACGCTTTTTGGTCAAATTCAGGCCAAATTCAGCGAAAATCGACCACATTACCGCAAATTTGAAACATTTTTCATCCATTTCTCATCCCGCGCGCCCGCGCGCCACCACTCTACAGCGCCCGCGTACCTCCACGCTCACTCGCCACCGCTCACCAATCCCGCGCGTAGCGCGGTTCCTTCTCCCCGCACTCCCGCACTCCCCCACGCTCACCCGCGGCGACAGCCAAAATAATCTTTTTGTCTTTCATAAGCTTGACGACTGCACGGCGTATGATAAAATGTGGATAGATACGGAATAGTTTTTTATAACGAGCCTCCGATGTCCCCCACCTCTTTAGGTGGCGGGTTCCCTTTCCCGCGTTAGGCGGTGGGCATATCCCCCGCCCCGGACGGTTGCAACGTGGTGGAGGACTTCCGCATCGGAGCGGAAAGGTAGGCTCGTTGTAACGCTCAGTGGTTCGAAAACTTTTCTACCGTCGAAAAGTTTTCGTTCCGAATACGTTATAGGAAAGGAGAGTCGAATGGAAGAAACATATGGAATCATAAGTCTTATTCCGATTATTATCATCCTCATATCCGCGCTGATAACAAAGCGCACGCTGGAATCGATCCTGTTTGGCGTTGTGGCGGGATTTCTGATCCTGTCAGGCGGCAACCCCATCGTTCTGTTTGAAGAGTTTTTGGACTCGCTTTACGCTGTCATAACGGATGAGGACAACGTTTGGGTCTTTTTCGTGGTGGTCTTCTTTGGCAGCCTGATCGCCTTGATGGAGCGGGCGGGCGGCGTCTTCGGATTTTCAAAGGTGACGGAAAAGCTGATCAACAGCAGAAAATCAGCCCTTATCGGCACATGGATCCTGGGTATCATCGTGTACGTGGACGATTACCTCAACTGTCTGGCGGTCGGTTCCGCCATGAGAAACATCACGGATCATTTCAAGATCTCGCGGGAGATGTTAGCTTACATCATCAACTCGACGGGCGTCACCATCTGCGCCATCGTTCCGTTTTCGACCTGGGGGGCGTTTATGGGCGGCCTTATGGTCAACGAAGGGATCGGCGGCGACGGCGCTACGGCTACAGGAATTTATTTTTCAGTCATTCCTTTTGTGGTCTACGGATGGCTTGCCGTTATAGCGGTGCCATTTTTCTGCCTGAGGCTGCTTCCCGTTTTCGGCCCCATGAGCAAAGCGGAAGAACGCGCCATGACTACGGGGGAGGTCTTTTCGCCCGTATCAAAAGCAAATCTGTCAGAAGACGCTTTGTTGGTGGAACCGCCTGTTCCGGAGGGCAAACGCAGAGCTATAAACTTTATTCTGCCCATCCTGGTTGTCGCAATAATCACCATATTTACGGAAGACATACTCTACGGGATCTTCGCGGCGCTGCTGGTCTGCATGGTCATGTACCTGCCCCAGAGGCTCATGAGCCTGTTCGATTATTTCTCGGCCTTTGTAAAGGGAATCGTGGATATGACGCCGATCATCGTCATAATCGTGCTCGCCTACTCGCTGCAGGAAGCCAACTCCGGCCTCGGTTTGACGGACTTCGTCATCGACGGGGCGCTCAAAGCTCTGAGCCCGGCATTGCTGCCCGCTACCATTTTTATAGTCGTCGGGCTTTTGTCGTTTGCTTCCGGTACCTTCTGGGGGCTTGCCATGTTAGCTTTCCCCATCGTCACGCCCCTGGCGGAAGCCATGGGGGCGAACCCGTTTGTTTGCGCCGGCGCTATTATTTCCGCGGTTTGCTTCGGCGGACACATCTGCATTTACAGCGACACGGTCATACTGACCGCAGCCTCGACGCAGACCACAAACGTAGACTACTTCAAAACCGCCTTCCCGCTGGTTGCAGTACCCGCGGTGATAAGCGTTTTGGTGTTTTTAGTCATAGGGTTTATGATGGCGTAAGTCATAGGGTTTATGATGGTGTAAGGAGAAATTTACAAATCGGAGAATCGGCTGTGAATAGCCGTATATACCATTCTGCCGTTGAGACGTTCGGACTTCATGAGCTCGACGGCAGTTGCTTTTTCAGAGAAAGGCTCTATTTTCCAGGGCGTCTCTCTTGTCTCGACCCGGCGCCCCAAAGTTATATGGGGGCTGTATTTTCGTTTCTCGATGTCGAAGCCGTTTTGGATGAGCCTGTAGGTCAGCTCGCTTTGCAGCTTCATCAGGGATTTGTGTTCCGCGGTCCCGACCCACCAGATGTCGCCGCCCGGACGTTTGAAGAGCCCCACGCTATCGATGGTCAAATCGAAAGCCGGAAACGAAACGGAATCCATCACGGATTTTACGATCTCCGCCTGCCTGTGGTCACATTCCCCGATAAACACCAGCGTCAGATGCATATTTTCATCAGGTGAAAAACTGCCGTAGGACGATTTTTTCGAAAGCTCGCCGCGGATTCGTATCAATTTTGATCTGGTGTCGTCGTTAAAA
>Ga0123353_10019899_pt1 | contig 9998 bp, 8 predicted proteins | sample TergutLab28metaG_3_FD_92763 | JGI IMG/M metagenome (GOLD analysis project Ga0123353, IMG submission 92763) | Labiotermes labralis P3 segment gut microbial communities from Petit-Saut dam, French Guiana - Lab288 P3 | ecosystem: Host-associated > Arthropoda: Insects > Digestive system > Gut ...
GTCCAGAGCGCGTCGCCGGTTGTCGCGGAACTGGGCATTTTTTCTATGAAGGTTATAGAAAATATCACACCGCATACTATCAGCAGCACCAGAAACAGCCCCGAAAGCCATCGGCGCATCAGAAAACGAGTCAAAATCTTGGGCTTTACTTGCATGATTTCTATATTATAATGGGAAAATAAGGAATTTGCAAATATGGAAAACAAAAGACCAATTTCACGCGCAGGATTCGATACGCTGGCGAAAGAGCTGAAAGAACTGCAGGAAGTCGAAAGGCCGGCCATATTGCGCGCAGTGCAGACTGCGCGGGAACTGGGCGATCTTTCCGAAAACGCCGAATATTCAAGCGCGCGCGAACGCCAGCGCCACATAGACGCGCGCATAAGATATTTGGAAGACGTCATCGTCAGCGCCCAGATCATCGACACAGGCAACCTGTCCGGCGACCGCGTAGTGTTCGGCGCGCATGTGACCGTAGAGGACGGAGACGGCAACAAAATGCAATACCAGATTCTGTCCGACATAGAGGCGGACGGCAGGAATATAGTCGCGTGCACTTCGCCGTTCGGCCGCGCCATAATCGGAAAGCAAAAAGGCGATACATGCATCGTCCGCACGCCAGGCGGAGAGAAGGAATACGAAATATTGGAAGTGAACTTTAAATGACAGTCCGCGTGCTGCCTGATTCGCTGATAGACCAGATCGCCGCCGGCGAAGTGGTAGAGCGTCCAGCAAGCGTTGTCAAAGAACTGGTCGAAAATGCGCTGGACGCCGGCGCCGACCAGATAGTCATAGACGTCACAGACGGCGGGCGGACACTGATCAACATAGTCGACAACGGCGGCGGAATGTCGCGCGAAGATTTGGAAAAATGCATCCAGAGGCACGCGACATCAAAATTGCCGTCGGATGATTTGCTTGCCATAAACTTTATGGGCTTTCGCGGCGAGGCGCTGCCGTCTATCGCATCCGTCAGCAATATGACGATCGACACTCGCCTTCGCCAAGGCTCCGGCGGGCAGGCTCTGGATGAAACAAGTGGATTTCAATTGGATTGTTCGACCGGTGAAATCAAGCCAAGCGCGTGGGAGTCCGGAACGCGCGTCCGCGTCGAAGGCCTGTTTTCCAAAACCCCGGCGCGGTTGAAATTCCTGCGGTCAGACCGCGCGGAACTGATGGGCATTGTGGAGGCCGTGAAGAAGCTTGCCATGGCGCGGTTCGATACGGGATTTATCCTGAACAACAAATGGCGGTTTCCGAAAGGCCAGCCGATGATCGACAGGATTGCCGCGGTAATGGGTGATGATGTTGCCGGGCGCATGATAGAAATAGAAAGCAGGGCGCAGGAATTGAAATTATCTGGATTTATTTCCGAACCAACACTGCGGCGGGCGTCAAGCATCGACCAGTATTTGTTTGTGAACGGCCGGCCGGTAAAAGACAAGGTTCTGGTGGGGGCCCTCCGCGCGGCATACATGGATGTGATGAGCGCACGCGAATTCCCGCTATGCGCGTTGTACCTGGAACTGCCGCCACGAGATGTCGATGTCAATGTATCGCCAGCGAAGACCGAAGTGCATTTTCTTGAACCCGCGCGGGTGAGGGCGTTTATTATAAAGACTTTGCGCGATGCGCTGGCCGCGCCTTTGGCGTCGCAGAGCATAGAGCATAGAGCACAGAGCAGAGATATATGGCAACAACCGACAACGCAATCATTGAATATCGATAATGGCGTTTTGAAAGTTTGCGAGCCGGTTTTTGGTAATGTAGGGGCGCAATATCTTGCGCCCAATCAAATGCGCGCCGATGGCGCGCGTGGGGTCGAAGATATTCGACCCCTACATAATTATCCATTGGGGCGCGTCATCGGACAGGTTGGAAACAAGTATATTCTGGCGGAGACGGCGGGCGGTTTGGTCGTCGTGGACCAGCACGCGGCGCATGAAAGAATCGTCTATGAAAAATTGAAAAATCGCGAAATCAAAACGCAGCCGTTATTGTCGCCCATCGTTATAAAATTAAAACATGAAGAAGCCGGGGCCCTTTCAGAGATAGGGGCAGAGCTGGAATCGTCCGGCTTGAAAGTTTCGGAATTCGGCGAAGACGCGGTTGCCATTTATGAAAAACCGGCCGATTGGGATATGGATTGGGTAAAGGTCTTGCGCGATATCGCGGCAGAGGTTTTATCGCACGGGCATTCGTCCAGACTTTCTGAAAAACTGCACTTGAAATTGGCTAATCATGCCTGTCATTCCTCTGTTCGTGCGGGGCAAAAATTAGATATGGATTCTATGGATGCGCTGCTGCGCGATATTGAAAAAACCGAACGTGCGGGACAATGCAACCACGGCCGACCGGTATATAAAATCATTCCTATTTCGGAAATTGATGGTTGGTTTGAAAGATTGTAAAAAAAACGCGCCATCGGCGCGGTTTTTTGTTAAAAGGCGTGTTGTTTCGCCTGGTCGGCCAGACTGTCTTGCCGTGCGGCGTGTTCCGCCCCGCACATATCGAAAATCAGCCGGATCGTTTCCGCGTTCATTTTTTCAGACACGTCGATTATGTTGTAACTGATGTGGTTTTTATCTTTGTCGACAAGCTTGTGCATCCAGAATCTGGTGGCTGACGACCAGAAAAACGGCGTCAGGACATAAGTGGCTGCGGGCATATTGTAGACATACGGCACCAGCGAAGAGTCTTCGAACGCATTGAGGACGTATTCCACTATTTCCTGTCCATAGGCCTGTTTTTCCTTTTGTGACGTTTTTGACTTGTGTTTCATGGTTTATCCTTTATATGGCGTTGTATAATTGTATAACGGATAAATTCTTTGTCAAATTAATATTTTGGATTATTTACTTGCGAAAAAGGGGCTGAATTGCTATGTTTTCCTGGAAAACACAGGAGAAAACGATGGAAGTTATAGATACCGTTGTAAACAATGCAGCAGCCCCCCAGGGCGATATGACAAGCATGCTGATTTTTATCGGCGCGATGTTCGCAATCATATACTTCATGATGATACTGCCGAACAAACGGCGCATGAAGGAATACAGGGAAATGCTTTCAAGACTTTCCGTGGGCAGCAAGATACTGATGGCCGGCGGAATATACGGCACTGTCCGGAAAATCGACGACAAGGACCTGGAGGTCGAAATCGCCAAAGGCGTCGTCGTCAAGATACCGCGCAGCGCCGTGGCGAATGTAGAGTAATATAGGGTAAAAACATGATTAAAAAGTTTATAATAATATTTGTCGCTCTGTTCGGCTGCCTGCTGGCGGTGCCGACTTTCATGCCGCACCTGGCGCCCAGTTTTCCGTCGTTCATCCAGCCCATATCTTTGGGACTCGATTTGCGCGGCGGCGCGCAATTGCTTTTGGAAGTCGACACGGACGTCATGTTCAGGGAAAAGACCGCGCAGCTGTACGACAGCACGCGCGCGTCGCTGCTTTCCCGCGACAGGGGAATAATACGGTTCGCCAACCTGCGTAATACCGGCGACAGGGTTTCCGTCACAATACGAGATTCCGCCGATGTAACCCGCGCGCGCGGCCGCCTGCGCAGCGAATTCGGCGACAGCGTCGACATAAATGTCTCCGGCAACGTCATAACGATTTCATATTCCGCATCGCAGCGGGCCACCATGATCGACGACGCACTGAACCGGTCCGTTGAAATCGTGCGCCGCCGCATAGACGCGCTGGGCACCAAGGATCCGTCGATAAACACCCAGGGCGGAAAATACATAATGGTCCAATTGCCGGGCATCGACAATCCGGGACGCATAAAAGAGCTTATCGGGCAGACCGCGAAGATGACTTTCCATCTGGTCAACGAAAGCATAACGCGCGAACAGATAGCCATGGGCCGCCCGCCGTCCGGGACAGAATTTTTGCCGTCGATTGATGATGAAACGCATCTGATACCGGTATTCACAAGGGTGGAAGTTTCGGGCGAATCGTTGGTCGACGCGCAGGCCAGTTTCGACCAGAACAACATACCGGTCGTGACCCAAGTGTTCGATTCGGTCGGCGCGCGCCGGTTCGCAAGGCTGACGACCCAGCATGTGAACGAAAGGTTTGCAATCGTGCTGGACGGCAAAGTTTTATCCGCGCCAGTGATACGCGAACCGATTCCCGGCGGCCGCGGCCAGATATCCGGAAACTTCACTGTGCAGTCCGCGAAGGATTTGGCGGTATTGCTGCGCAGCGGCGCGCTGCCCGCCCCGCTTGCCGTGATCGAAGAACGCACCGTGGGCGCGGGACTTGGCGCCGACACTATCCGTTCGGGCGCCATTGGATCGGTTATGGGCGTGCTGTTTTTGCTGCTTTCCATGTTTGCCGTATACAAGGGTTTCGGACTTATCGCGAATATCGCGCTGGTCATCAATATGATGATGATTGTCGGGGTATCGGCCTTGCTCGGCGCCACTTTGACTTTGCCGGGCATCGCGGGTATCGCGCTGACGCTTGGCATGGCGACTGACGCGAACGTGCTGCAGTTTGAACGCTTGAGGGAAGAATTGCGAAATGGATCGTCCCCCTTGCGCGCCATAGACGCCGGATTCGACCGCGCGCTGAAGACCGTTCTGGACGCGAACCTGACCACGCTGATATGCGCTTTGGTTCTGTTCCAATTCGGGGCGGGACCGATACGCGGATTCGCCGTTACGCTGTCCATCGGTATAATCACAACGTTGTTCACATGTGTCATGTTGACACGCACGATGGTGGAAATGTATATGGGCGGAAAAAATAGAAAAATCGGATTCGTTAAAACTAACAACTAACAGCTAACAACTAACAACTGAGAGGATACGGACAACAAATAGAAAATGATTGTGAGCGAAGCGAACGCAACAGTTGTTAGATGTTAGTTGTTAGCTGTCAGTTGAAAACCGAAGGTTTATATTATGCAATTGAAATTTATGAAATATCGCAGAATATCGTATATAACGGCGGCCGCGCTGGTGGTCCTTTCGGTCTTGTCCCTGGGGTTTCGGGGACTTAATTACGGCATCGATTTTGCCGGCGGAATATCCATGGAAGTCGCGCCGGTCAGCGCAGATTACACCATAGACAGGATGAGGCAGGATTTAGATTCGCTGTCGCCGGAACTGCAGGAAATGACAGGCACCGGAAGAATTGTCATCCGCGTAGGGCTGCAAAGGGATTCAACCGAAGCCCAGCAGCAGGAAGCGGTCAGGGAAATAAATGAAATATTGGGCGACAAGGTTGTCTATGAACACACCCAGGTAGTGGGCCCGAAAATCGGCGCCGAACTTATCCGCGGCGGAATCCTGGCGACAATATTTGCATTCATACTGATGGCTGTATATATCTGGATACGGTACAAGAGCGGGTATGCAATAGGAGCATTCCTGACCCTTATCCTGGACTTTGTCATCATGTTCGGATTCTTTTCGCTTGTCGGTTTGGAATTCAACCAGACCGCGATTGCTGTCATACTGATGGCTATCGGGTATTCAACCAACGACAAGGTTGTTAATTACGACCGGATCGAAGAGAATTCGAAAAAATACCACAAAATGCCGATGACGGAACTGATTGATTTATCCATTAGTGAAATGTTATTCCGCACCATCATGACTTCGGTCACGACCATGTTGGTCATGCTGGGGCTGTATCTGTTCGGTGGCACCGTCTTGCGCGATTTTTCGCTGGCGATGATGTTCGGTATAGTTCTTGGCACCATAACGTCCATGTTCATATCCAATTCGCTTCTCTTGAATTTTAACCTGAGGGAAGAGAAATAAAGGAATGAGGAATAGGGAATAAGGAATAAGAAGAGAATGCTTAAAATTCAATGTTCAATTTTAAATGAGGTTGAGAAAATAAGGAAAATCTTATTCCTTGTTCCTTTTTCCTTATTCCTTGCGCTTGCGCCGCAGGCGCAAGCGGCACAGCTTTTCGACCCGGACCATCCTGTCCAGGACGGCTTGCAGGTGTTCGAAATGTCCGAAAGCTTTGCCGAAATATTCGAACGGCTGGACAGCGTGAAATGGGCGGGGCGCGACATCCGCATCGCAATCGAATCGCTGGAACTGCTGGACCGGGATGTTCATATAGCCGTCACGGACAGGCGCGTCGTATTGGTATGGCGCGATTCCATCGTCGGAAACTGGCCGCGTCCGCGTGAAAACGACTGGGCCGCGTACGGCGAAATCACCACCGCCATGGTTATCAGATTGCGCGAACATATGCCGGCCCTGCGCCGATTGTCGGCAAGCGGCATATTGGAAGTTGTCGTCAGCGCGCTGATGCGCGGCATAGACGAGAACGGGCGGTACATATATTCGAAAAGGGCGCAGGTCGCCGAAGACGGCCGCCTTTTGACTTCCGCCGGCCTTGAGGGCATAGTGGACGAACGCGGAAACTTCCGCGTCACCGGCGTGTTCAAGGGATCGCCCGCAGCCGACAACGGCATCCGCGCAGGCGACTTGGTTTTCGAAATCAACGGCCGCCAGCTTCCCGACATGAAAGAGGGTGAAATCGCCGCCGCGCTTTCAGGGTTTACTTCCGGAACGCTGCGGCTGCTGGTCGGATCGGAATCGGGACAGCGCAACGTGACGCTGCGCCGGGCAACGGTCATGATAGCGGACGCGGACATCGTCTGGAAAGAAACCGAAGACAGCGGCATACTGGAAATAATAGTCAGCAGGATAAGCGACAATTCCGCCGCAATAATCAACGAGGCATTAAATAAATATTCCCCGTCGGGGGTCATCTTGGACCTGCGCGTGGCGCACGGCGACGACGAACGTTCGGCCGCGAAGATAGCAGGCCTGTTCATGGGAATGCAGCCGGTCATGCGCATAGTCGAAACCGCAAGGGAAGAACTGGAAATAACGCCGGGCGGCAACGCCGTGACCGATGCGCCGGTCGTCGTCATCGTGTCGGGCGGGACATCCGGCACGGCCGAAGCGATCGCTGCAGCATTTCATGAAAACGGCCGCGGGGCGCTTATCGGAACGCCGACCGCTGCCCGTGCCCGCCTTGCCACGCGGCTGGATTTGCGCAGCGGCGGACAGCTGGAAGTTCTGAACCGGACCATAAGGACGTCCATTGGGCGCGAGATAGATGGCCGCGGGATATTCCCGATAGTATGCCTTTCCAATATACGCAATACCCAGCAACAGAACGCGTTCTTTGTGAACGTCCTGAACGGCGATTTCGGCGCGCGCGACTTTAACGCCGAAGATATCGATCCGGCGGCGCTGCGGCGCGGATGCCCCGCCATACGGTCCGGGGCGGACGAAGATGCCGTATCGGCGGCGGTCGCGGTGAAGATACTGACGGATGGGGATGTGTATAATAAATTATTAACTGATAGCTAATAACCGATAACTAATAACTAGAAACTGGTATGAAAAATAGCATAATAAAACCGAAAAGCGACAAGTTTGCTGTCAGGATAATAAACTTGCACAATTACCTTTCTGAAAATAAGAAAGCCAGTGTTTTATTCGGACAGATATTGCGATCCGGCACAAGCATAGGCGCAAATATATCAGAAGCTTATTGCGCGGGCACTGATAAGGATTTTATAAATAAGTTCCAGATAGCATTCAAAGAATGTTCGGAAACTTTATTTTGGTTAAAATCTTTGCATGAATCCGGATATTTGACTGAAAAGCAATATGAAAGTATAAATAAAGATTGCGATGAATTAATCAGATTGATAGCCAGCAGTATAAAAACATCCAGGGCCAAACAAGCAAACCGAAAGATAAGTTAACAGTTAATAGTTATTAGTTATCGGTTATTAGTTAATAATAAAAATAAAGATTCATATGAGCGACAAATACCTTTCCATGCATAAAAGAGTGTCCGGATTCTCGTTCGCCAACCTGGGCATGTTTTCCGGATTCGCCGGCAGCATAATCGGCGCCGTATATTCCCTTGTCCTTTACGACATATTCAAAAATCCCGCCGTCGTCGGACTGTACGTTTCGGCATATTTCGTGTTTGCCATGGCGATCAGCCTGTTCGCCGGCGAGATATTCAAACGCATATCAAAAGCCCGGCTTTTCTATGTCTGCCTTTTGGCGGCCGGTGTCATTTACGCGATGATGGCATTTTCCATCAGGCCCGCGACATTTATCGCGCTGGACTTTACCGGCGGCGTTTTCCAGATTCTTATCGGTCTTTTGCTGCCGCTGTTTATGGCTGATTTCTCGAGAGACGTCGGGATGGAGAAGCTGAACGCGCGATACTGGTTCTGGATAAATGTGGGCGCCTTGCTTGCGCCGCTGCTGGCGCTGACCGTTGCGGACCATTTTGGAATACGCGCGCCATTCTTTATCGCGGCGGCGATGTATATTCTGGGGCTGATCGTTTTCTCTGGCATGAAGGTAATCCAGGAAGACAAAAAAGCCGCCATGATACACGCCAGCCGGACGGCGAAATCCATTCTGCGGCACCTTGTCCTGTTCTTCAGGCGCAGGGCTTTCGCACGCGCTTATATCGTTTTATTCGGAAACTATGCCATGATCGCGCTGCGCGCCATATATGTGCCGATCGTGGTAATGGACCAGGGGTTTTCCAAGGAAACGCTGGGTATCGTCCTGACCCTTGGCATCGTGCCGTACGTGATACTGTCCCAGCCGATGGGGTATCTGGCCAAAAGATATGGCAAAAAATTGTGGCTGGCCGCCGGATTTCTGTCGTTTTCCGCACTTGCGTTCTGGGCGTCGGTCGCAAGCGGCTGGACGCTGCTTGTCATATTCGTTTTATGGCAGATTTCGGGCGCTTTTATCGAACCGCTGCGTGACCTTTTGTTCTTTGATGCGGCAAAAAAAGCAGAGCGCGCACGCTTCATGGGCATATTCCGGACGGCAAGCGCCGTCGCCAGAATCATAACGCCCCTGGTCGCCGGGGTCGCGATATTCGCATTCGGCATGACCAGCATAGTTTGGGTGATTGCCGGTACCGTCGCATTTCTGACTGCATTGCTGGTATTAAAAAAATAGCAAAATACCCGTTGATAAAAATTCCCGAACTTGCTAGGCTTGTGGATATAACCAAAGGATAAAAATCATGCCTAAGAAGACAGAAGAAAAAGTTGCCGCGCCGTCCGGCAGCGCGAAAAACGCCGCGCTGGAATCCGCGCTGGCCCAGATTAAAAAAGAATTCGGCAAAGACGCGATCATGACGATGGGCGACGGTTCCATCCAGAATATAGAAGCCATTTCGACCGGGTCGCTTGGCCTTGACATCGCGCTTGGTATCGGCGGATATCCGCGCGGACGCATCATTGAAATATACGGCCCGGAATCGTCGGGCAAGACAACGCTTGCCTTGCATGCCTGCGCCGAAGCGCAAAAGAAAGGCGGAACGGTCGCATATATCGATGTGGAAAATGCATTGGATCCGTCGTATATGAAAAAGCTGGGCGTCAATGTCCAGGATGTGATTATTTCGCAACCCGAATCGGGCGAACAGGCGCTGGAAATCGCTGATACGCTTATCAAATCCGGCGCGGTCGATGTGGTCGTAGTCGATTCGGTTGCGGCGCTGGTCACCAAAAATGAACTAGAAGGAAATATGGGCGACACCCACGTCGGCACTACGGCGCGCTTGATGTCCATGTCGCTTAAAAAATTGGCCGGGTCTGTTTCGCGTTCAAATACTTTGATGATATTCATCAATCAAATCAGAATGAAAATCGGCGTGATGTTCGGCAATCCGGAAACGACGTCGGGCGGCAATGCTTTGAAATTCTATGCTTCCGTCCGCCTGGACATTCGCCGCACCGGTGCAATCAAAGACAAAGAAGACGTTGTCGGAAACGAAACGCGCGTAAAGGTTGTAAAGAACAAAGTCGCGCCGCCGTTCCGCACCGTCGATTTCAAAATCATGTACGGTGAAGGTATTTCCCGCACAAGCGAAATTTTGGACATGGGTGTAAAATTCGGGCTGATCGAAAAAGCCGGTTCATTCTATTCTTACAATTCCGAACGCATAGGCCAGGGCGA
>Ga0123353_10019900_pt1 | contig 9998 bp, 5 predicted proteins | sample TergutLab28metaG_3_FD_92763 | JGI IMG/M metagenome (GOLD analysis project Ga0123353, IMG submission 92763) | Labiotermes labralis P3 segment gut microbial communities from Petit-Saut dam, French Guiana - Lab288 P3 | ecosystem: Host-associated > Arthropoda: Insects > Digestive system > Gut ...
ATATGTTAGAATTATGAAACAAACTGCATTTTGAAGAGAAAAAAACGGAGAGTATATACCATGTTTAAAATATTCAGTACCTATATTTGTTGAATAAATATATGAAATGAAAATTTAGAGGTTAGCGGTGCGGTACGACCACTATAGTTGACATTAGGCGTCAAAAGGTTAATATCTGTTCGGGAACACAAATATTAAGAATAATTTCACGTGCAGTTTCCTCAGTTTTCTGTAGTGCGTTTAATTAAAAAACTAAAAGTACGAAATTATATACTTATTACAAAATACGAGTATGTTCATTCTAAGAATTTAGATACCTGCTTCCCGTTACAAAAGAATTTGAGCTCATTTTATTTTTTTTTAATAGTTTAAATTTCAGAATATTTTTTTTAATTGTAGGCTTAGTGCTTCTTATGCGAAATGTATAAGTGTCAAATTATTGCTACCCAGAGTTTGGGTTTTTCCTGCATGTAATAAGGAAAAAAGGAATTTCAGTGTATCAGTTTACCTTCAATTTCAGTAGAAATGTTATTTTCTGTCCACCTCTTCTTTATTAAAGACAATTTTGAAAATAAATACAACCATAGCTACAACGTAGAGTTTCTGAAACATATTACCAGGAAGCATTCTAGCAATTATTTAAAAACGGTACTGATTACAAAATTCGATTCCTGTTATTAACTGTCATGTGTATACTTTCAATTTCCATTCAATATTGAACTTGAGAATTAGACTATAAATTCGTGTAGTTTGAATATCTTGATCATTGAACATTTTTGGAGCTGTTTGGGTAATTTAATCACAGAAATAGTACAAAGGTCTTTATAGAATTGCCTTTCTCGCTGAAGTAGAACTTAATGAAGTTAATTTTTTTTTCTAATCCACTTTGCTATTTCTATAAGGGGGAGAGGTGGCATGTATTCAAAGAATTTCCACACAGTAAACTTTGAAACCAGTAAGTATAGCAAATGAACAACAAATTTCTCTATAAAGCAATTTTTATAGTAACACTGTTATAACTCTTGCCTGTCATCTTATTGGCTTATCCAGTCACACCTTTTGTGTCACAATTTACGACACTGTGTGCAGTTGGTGTTTCTTTTTGCTTAGTTCTACAAATCATCGTAAGAAGAAGGTCTAAAAGAATAAAGATGGAGAAAATTAAGCGAGAATAATTGACAACATGTTATTTTTCACTATATTCTGGGCGACCGACATTCACTTTAAATATGTATAAAATTAAATTCCCTACCTCACAGATTAACTCAGTGTTCATTGTAAAAACCTATCACTTAGATTTGTTTAGAGAAAGAACCGGTTCTTGTTCTGAAAACCTTCACATAACAAAATACACTCTGTGGCAAGATTCTTAATATTTCAGCAGGTGGAACACAAACTACTGGACTACAGAGGGCCAATTCTGTAGAGTTCATCCACGAGACGAAGGTATGTATTTAGGTAAACTCTGCAGTATCAAATTAAATTTAGTATTTGGAACCATATTTGCTCACAGATACCTAAAATCTCTCTTATAATACTGAATAAAATAACAAATATTTGAAGAGCAGATACATGTTCTATTCTCCACGGGGAGATAATCACAATACGGTAGAATTTACAGACGTAAATGAGAAGTAAGAAGCTCAATAATTCGTAGTATGAAGATATGTATGGAATTGTATCTAGTAGTCGAGAATTGAAACAGCATGCTAATATAACATGTGGTTATGACAGACACTGCAAAAGAAAACCAGTTTTGACTTATTACCTCTAGGAGTAAATTAACGTCGAGTCCCTCCATCTAAATCATTTACTGTGTGGTGTACACAAATGGCAATTTCCTTGCATTATTCAATGTACGATTAGTACAGTCAAGTACATTCTGACCTGTCCACTTTCACAAATCAGCAAATGAGAATCATGAACAAGTGCGTGATATATAGTCGTAAAACATTAAATGTGGTTAAAATAACCACTGACTAGACTAAATCTTTATGCTTGAATTTCCTACCTGATTATCTACATATCCTATCTATCTCGGAGAAATTAGACCTATCAGTACGTACATTTGTGAAATATATAAAACTGGTGCTGATGGAGTGCTTATTAATAAGAGCTGACAGGCTGAACTATGTGCACGTTATTAATACGCTTCTAAATTGTCTTGCGGCTTATCGAGAATGTCATTTTATACAGAAGGTACTGAAAAATGAATTTTGTGTTGTGTTTTATCTCATTCGGTTAGTCTTCATATTCATCTACCATACTGAATGTTAAGAAACTCAGTAGGAAAATTTTTGACACATTCCCTACATGCAAGCATTCGTATTAACATCCAGATAATATGATATATTGTACAGGCAAATGCATACGTAAAATATTATTTCAGGGTTTTATCACTTTTTAATTTTGTATATCTATTTGCTTACAGTCTGACTGCCGAAAAACGTGACTTATAATCCGTGAAAACCCACTGATAACTAACCTGGGATCGAAATAAAAAACCACACGCACACTACTGGAAAGTTGAAGACTATCATATCATGTGAAAAGTTGTGTACTCACTCTGTCCGAGGTGCACCCTTTTCATCCATGGATAGATCTGCGGAGGGTTGGTAGGTGTGGCACTTCCCCCTTGCTTACTGTTGTTATTGGCCGATCCCGTCGTGCTCGAAGTCGAAGATGTTGACGACGCAGGTGACGAGGAACTTTGAGAAACTGCTGACGACGCCGTTGTAGACCCAGCGGTCTGTTGCTGACCCGTTACTGACGGAGAGGTAGCTGATGACGCCCCAGCACCTCTCACTGCAGGCCCAGACGTGCTGTTCCCACTTGAAGCTGAAGATGGTGTAGTCACTGTCGATTTCCCTCCAGACACGCTGTTTGGGTTAGAACCTTGTTGAGCGGCCGATATCGGGGGGCTGCCTCTCTGAGGTCCTCCCCCAGTAGTGCTCAAATCTTGCGGAGAGCTTACTCCTGTAGTTGAAGTTGAGTCTGCATACTTACAGCTGCTATTGCTCGCTACAGAGTTGTTGTTGAGTAAAGATCCACCAGGTGTTGTAACGACCCCTAGCGGTGGGGTGACGGCACCAGGACTCGCATTGCTGGCGCTGTGGTGGTGAGGGTGCTGCTGGAGATGAGTTACTGTCGCACCACCCCCAAGCCTCTGAGGGTGGGATGAATGTAACTGTGTATAGTCCACCATTGAACCAGCACCACCTCCATTCTGCATGTGTTGAGTTGCTGGTACGTTGCTGGTAGCGTAAGGATGCTGAGCGTAGTGTTGCGTGTGGTGAGCGGAAACTTGCTGAGGCGAGTAGCAGGTGGGTGGGTACGAAGCTGCAGCCCCGGCATTGGGGTTGTAATAGTCTGCCGCTTGTCCCTGACCGGATGCGGGATGTTGGGCACTCACAGGGGAAGCCCCTGCCCTCTGAGCTTGACCCTGGTTCGCGTAACAAGATGCCAGAGAATTTACGAACTGGTACGAACTCATTTTGCCACCACACGCAATTCTCTGTGGATATTTTACAGCAAATTCTTCGGGTTTTCTTCGTGTCGTTACTTCAAGTTTCAATAGAAACTCCAGCAAATATTAAGATAGCAGTCACAACTACTTTCATTCCAACACAAAGAGCAAATTAAACGCTCTGACTACAGACATGGATCACAATAAACTATCACGAGTAGGAACTCTTTGTGAAATAATGTTAGTGCGAATTATACGAAGTATGCATCAAGTCTAGATTCAGAATCTAGAACAACACTGCACTCTCACAAGTAGGCATCAGTAGCAACATAGAGTTATTATTTCTTGTGTAATTTTGGGGGGTTTGTTAACGGCAGAACATAATCATATCGCTTAACTGACAATAATTAGATTGCTACGGAGTTCAACTGCACGTAAGTCATTTAATGAAGTATGCTGGTGTTAAATTCGTAATGACGACCATCTTCACTTAATCACCCCAATATACGAAGTCCAACTTAAATATCTATTATTCGAATGTGAAAACGTTCTTTTTAAAACCACTTCATAAGTTCTTATTTCCACAAAAATTAACACACGCACGCTGCATAATAAAAAACGGTATACGTAGTTCCTCTCTGGTTTTTCTTCAACGTATCACGACCACGTGGCCTATAGGGATGTCTTCGTGTAGTTTATGAGCAGCAATTACTGTCAAGTGGTTGTGGTATAAATTGCAGTAATACTCCTTACTGATGACGATCATGTTTATGATAGGTCTGTATATCTTACAAGGGACTGCTGACGAGGAGAAAGTACTGGGGTGATGCAGGCCAACCAGTGGCCGTACGGTTTGAACAAGCACTGTGCCGCTTCGTGCACCCGGATCACGTGTTTTATATGATGACAACTGGAAGAGCACTACTGAAAAACTTTTGAGGGAGAGGAAAGAGAGACAGAGGGATGATGTCTGTCTCTCTTTACGTCGTTCCTTCCCTATACTGTGCAGCAGCCAGTAGATCGGGACTTCTACGTCTGCTTCAGTTGATGGTAATGTCGCTACTGTTACTGATCGTCTGCTGTTTCTGACAAAATCTGTTTTCTCACTTTGACACTACATTCTGTCTCTGTCGCTCAATATGGTGACTTGTATTAAGGTTCGGAAATGTTCACCACCGCCAACCACCAGTGACAGGCAGCTCACGCGGGGGGAATGAATATATACACTGCCACGTTGTGCTGGTCGTTGTCTCACACAAACCACCCTGAAGTAAAATTCGAAAAAAAACTGTAAGGGGCGTGGGGGGGTACCTAATTTTCCACCACCACCATGACTACTACTAGTTTACCACGCCGTCGCCAAATGATGACGGGGGCACGCGCCCTGTCTAATGCACGAGACTATTCCGGTAGCGTCACTGTTGACGTGGATAGCACCAACAATTGTTTGACGACATCATGGTCGCTCGCACAAGTTTCGCCGTTTTGGTTGAAAACCCAACCACCAATCCCCGCGGTCCGTCAAACTTTGATTGGGTACTTGCAGTTGGATTCTTCAACCCGGTTGTCGATGTGAGAGGGACGAGAGGCAGTGACTGTTGGACAGAGACAGAGAGGGTGGGGAGAGGGGTACAGTTGGGAGGAGAAGAGAGAGATGGAGGGTTAATGGAGAGAGAATTTCAGAAAGGGAGAATGAGGGGGGGGGGATATGGGAGGAGGTTTCAGGTTAAAAAGTCCTCAGCTCTGTATGTGTCTTGATCCTCACCGGTTTTGTATATTGGGAGTAACTACATAAACTTTCTGCGCATGCGTATATAAACTATACATGTGTTTTTTTGTACCGTGGGTTATTTCAAAATACGAGGAGAGGGGGTTGACAAGATGATTACGAGAGGTGGGGTCATTTTTAAGGGTTTTTATTATTTTAGAACTATGGAATAGAACGTGATATTTGCGGTACAATGTGCGGAAATTGAAAAAAAAAATTAGTGCGGTGGTTACTTTTTGTGGCTTTGATGTTCAACCAGCAGTAAAAAGAAGCGTGCTTGTGATAAAAAAAATATTCACAAATAACTCCTTTTCTTAAGTGAAAGAATTTTCGACACCAATAGAGTGATTGAAGGGGGCCCACTCGGAGGTGAGTTCCAATTTATGGACTTGATAAACTTCAGCCTTTCCATTGACATATTCTAATGTTAGCGACACTAATATTTATTTTTCATCGTCGTGGATCAGACAGAACGACTGTTGTCTGCTGAGCTTTTGAAATGGAGTTTAAAATAAGTTAATCAATAGCCGTTCTTCTGTTTCTCCTGCGTTATTGTGTCAAAGGGGAGAGAACCAGCTTAATGCTACCGGGATTAACATTGGGCTTAGGTCTGTCCGCTGTTTTGTGCATGTGAAGTGGAAAGCTTCCGACTGTATTTTGTTTAGCTCACTGGATTACAGCACTGATTATTCACAGCGCCGTGTTTATTAGCGTGATTTAGCACTGCTGACATAATTGTTTACGTTTGATCACAATGCTTATTTATAACTAATATATAAAAATTAAAGTTTAATGGACGTTTAGATTAATCTAAATAAAAATAAATATAATAAAACATTTATTGAGGTAGAAGTCCGTATGGGCGACTAAACTCTCATTACGCAATTTGAAACCAATTATGATTCCAGGTCAAAACACATAAAAACAGCTACTTTTCGCGCGGATCATTTTTAAACCTTAACAGCACACCATCATTTGTTCTTACCGGGTAGAGCTTTAAACTAAACAGAATTGTTGAAAGTGTTTATTAGACACAGTTACCATCTCACTATAACGCGGTAAGTATGCAGCTTATGTATAAGTAAATATTTCCGTTACCTTCAGACTCACAAAAACGGAAACTTCTTATCAACTGAATTCATTATTTTCTTGCGTTCTAGGTCTAATCACTTCCGAATTGACAATTTTATTACACGTCTATAAATGTCACTTTATGGGGGAAGCAAATGGATATTATCACACAAAACTCTTACTTATTATTAGCAAATACCTTTCAAGTAATTCTTGTCCTTTTAATCCGCCCGTTTGAAATCGTTTATATAATTCACGCTTCTTCTTCCTTACGCGACTAACTATTAATGCCACACGATATCTGACGCATACACACACACACACACACACATACACACTCTTGTTGCACTGCTATGGAAACACGTGACGACTGCAAATGTTTCACTTCCCGATTGCCATGGTCGCTCCTCGCTGCCACCACGAGAGCTCGTAAGTCACTGGCACGAACCTCGTTTCCAAGCGGACCTGTAGCTTGTGAGTCACTTTTAGGTCGTAGCCAAGTGTCTACAACACTGACACTCACGCTGCCAATCCTTCTTGTCGCAAAAGTAGCCTGTCCATTTGGCGTTACGGCGGCAGGCAGAATGTCGTCCTCATAACACGACGTCTCAACTCGGTGTTCCTCACAAACTTTAAATACTCGCAAAATAACAATATTGATACCGCAGTACTCCAGTCATATCAAGGGTATTATTGTGTGTATGTATGTATGTATGTAAGCACGCATGTATGTAATTATTATTTATGCTATTCATGCAAGAATTTTATTTATTTCACATGATGTCCCTACATACGAGTCTGATTTATCGGAAAGAAGAGCCTTACAACCGGAAGTAGAAAATTTATTGTTACCAGTGTAACGTGTCTCTGTGTTCCGTGAACTTTTTCATGTATTCGTTCTGTTTGGAGTCCACGTGCAAGCTACAACGCGGGTTCTAAACGCGCCTTGTAAAGTTGCCGAGTGCCGCGAAGTATTTAACTGACGTGCCTTTCTAACCTTAAATCAAGACACACGCGTAGTACCGTGTATTTCCCGTCAAATGCATCAGTGATATTACTCCTCTGCTCGCGTGCGCGCCCGATGATGCACCGTCCGTCTACTGGCCGCTGCTTAATAACTAGTTTTGTATATGGTTCTGCCGTCGGCGGCGGGTCGTAGTAGTCATGGTCGTGGTTGTGGTTGTGGTTGTCGTCTCAATTCGTTCCTGTGTTAGTTATGTCTAGTTATCTCTTTGGACTCCCTCTTCCCTAAACTATATGTTGTAATAATAATAATAATAATAATGTCTTATATTTCGTCCCCTACCTCTTCCACTTGGCCAATATGACAGTACCAGTACTGTTGTAGGTGATGCCCTCCCCTACTACATCGGCCTTGTCGTAGTTCAAACATTTGCTCGCCAGATGGTGCAACCATCGTACTTGAGCACTCCACTCTCTATCTTTCTCTTTAGCTCACAATCACTCTCCCTCCTTGTCATGCTTTCACCACTACGTGTTCGTCTGTCTTTGTTGTCAGCGTCTGCTGTTTCTTTTAGCTTGGGCATTCCCAGCGCACGCTTTACATTTCCCATCTCTGACCCCTCTTCTTCTACATTGGAACACACCCCCATCCCCACTATCTCCTCACCCACCCGCCAGCACACGGGAACCCTTCTCGACCACACGAAACACAAGACAGGGCAACATCGAGTCTGGGTTGGGTTTTCAGATGAGCAGATCTCCGCTGCGTGTACACACGTAACGCGGTGATTCTCCCGCAACCAGCCCCACCATGTGACTGACGTTCAAAGAGGGGTTGCTTGTCTGTATGGGGGTGGAATTCTAGCTATCACTTCCCTCGTTCCTGAATAAACCCCAGCACGATGCTGTGCAAATACTCTGAGTTTCACGTTGACCGCTGCAGCTGGAAATGACACTCACTGTGACCCAGGTCAAGAGCGAAAGGACCGGAAAAAGATTTTTTTCTTTTGGAGGGGGGAACTGTGGAGCGTTTCTTGCAAGATTCTCCCGTCCTTTGGGGTCGAGCAGTTTTACGTGCCTCCATGAATACCGCAATTCCAGAGCAGACCGATACGTGAAAATACACGTTTATAGTAGTCTGCGTAAGAGCGAATGGAAGATTTCAAATATGAGAGACACAGGGCTTTTATTCAGCACCCGTAACGGAGAATCCATGAACAAGAGAGTTATATCCATATCCTTAGTTTGTCGATCCTGTTAAATATTTCAGAGCTGAAAATTACCCACCCATCACCTAAATCTTAAAATATTGTAGATCTGTAGTATTGAAAATATTTATATTTTGAGATGAAATAAGATAGTGGCTGTAGTAAGAAATATATTCTTAATTAAGCTGGTACTTTGTTTCATAACAACAACCGAGCAAGCTGCGGTATGGGGTCATATCTATCGCTTGTATTCGGAAGGCGTCAGGATCAAACCTTTGCTAGAACAACGAATATGATAAATATTTGAGGGTTGTTTGACCGTGCATCTTCTTCGTGGAATAAAGTGAAATGCCAGCTTGATGCAACTAGGTAATTTTATTGGTGTATTCTTAGCTCGACATGTTTCGGGTACATACGCCCATCATCAGGAGCATTAGATGTTGAGTTGCAGCAAATGGTTTTCTGCACCGAGTTTTTGGATGGGTGGTGGTCTCGGTGCAGAAAACCATATGGTGCAACCCATCTTATAATGCTCCTGATGATGGGCGTATGTGCCCGAAACATGTCGAGCTAAGAATACATCAATAAACTTACCTAGTTGCATCAAGTTGGCATTTCACTTTGTTTCATGATAAATATTTTCCTGCTTTTTCTTACTCCGTCCAGAAAAATCCTGGAATAGTACCAAAATATCCATTTATTCGGCACTAGGTCTAGTGGCGTGAGGTAATTGGTTGCGGTCAGCCCTGCATTTATTAGAAAAGTTATTCCTTGATTTCTAAACAGAAATACAGAATACTGCCATCTGTCGGAAGTGAAAGAACTTCAGTATTCTGTGCCGTGGAGTCCGAAGAGGGCTTAATCTACGCCACTGACTAGGGCTAATACGAATTAATGAGAGCGTCATTAAATGAATTACAAATAAATAACTAAATAAACATGAAGATTTATATTATTTAAGCTCCTTGCCTGCATCCTCTTTGAATACCTTAAATTCATTTTCATTCTTAAGACTTTGGATTATGACGTGTTGAATCTTAATAGGCCTTACATGACAAGAAAATTTAACTCCACCTGAAGAGACTGTTTATTGTGCCAAGCCTTCAGTACAAACCTCCTGCAGGCCTATTTGTGTTTTATGTAAATGATTATAAACTAAATGTTATACTAATTAAAAATTAGATGTTAAAGTAGTTATTAAACAACGTACCTGTCTCTTGTTAAGTTTCTGGGTTCTTGCGTCGTGCAGATTCGTAGGTTGATGCGACGTTATGGAGGAACTTTACATCTTCATCTTTAAGTTTTACTGAATTACATCTGAGCAGACAATGACTGCTGCAGCACGAAGGCAAAACCCGTGCTTATCGCCTCAACTATGCTGGCCATGCAAAAATGAAGTAGTTATTACTTACTCCGTGGTGCAGAGTCCTTCTTGGGAAGCTAACTGGTTTGCAGCTAGTCAAGAAATTCCTCGCATTTCACGCAACCCAAAGGTTCATTACCGCACTCACAAGCCTCCGCC
>Ga0123353_10019901_pt1 | contig 9998 bp, 5 predicted proteins | sample TergutLab28metaG_3_FD_92763 | JGI IMG/M metagenome (GOLD analysis project Ga0123353, IMG submission 92763) | Labiotermes labralis P3 segment gut microbial communities from Petit-Saut dam, French Guiana - Lab288 P3 | ecosystem: Host-associated > Arthropoda: Insects > Digestive system > Gut ...
GTGGCACTTATGTCTAACACAACTGTTTTATTGGCTATTATAGGAGGTTACAACTACATGTTTCGGCCCTATCCTTGGGCCATCTTCAGGTTGTATCACGAGACTTAGAGTAAGCTACATTAGCATGCTACCTATTGGTATTAGGATTTTTTGGAGCGCTCTCCTTATTGCTATGGGTTAGTATATTTTAGGTAATTTCTCTAATGGGTGTAACTGCATACCTTATACCACTTATTATACTAATATGTGCAATTACTCTATTTTGTATTGGCTCGGTTAATTGTCTTAGTCTGATTATGCACTTTTGTCAATTGTGTTCTTTCATCTTCTTTCGTGTTGGTGCGTACGTGCTGTATGGTGCGGTGCTAGTGGGTTTTTTCCGCGTCCTCTTATTGACTCTCTTATTATCTCTTCTGCCTGCTTCTTTGGAGGTGTGGTTAATCTATCTGTGAACAGGAATCATGGGCGTGGTGTGGGTACGTGTGGTGTCATATTGCTTGTTAGATTTGATCGATGGATTGTAGTGTACTCACTTTTCTTTATCCATGGCAGGATGTGTCCCATATGTCCTAACACTAACATTGCCAAACAATTGTACAACACACAATAGGGATGACACACATAAGAATCAGTGGCATAATTTTTAGCAGGTCTGTTTCAGTGTGATTTCCATTTCACTGTTCTGCTTCAGCTATAAATAAATGATTATTGAGAGTCCATTGTACTCTACTAGCTAGTATTTTGTTTGATCTTGATCTGTTAAGTAGACATGTTGATATTACATTTTTGGTCTCCAGATGCCATGCATGATATTGTGCCAAAAAGCGAGGACATAAAAAGGAGGACCGTGACGTTTCGCAATGGTGATGCCGAGTCATTCTAACAAGCTGGAGCTTGCATTTTGCTCAGATGTACAAATTGATAGCATATGTTGTGAAACTGTGCTTGGGTGTATACCACATTTATGTGAATATAAGATGGCCTGTATTCACAGCGTTCAGTTTTCATTAAAGTACACATACAGACCATGTATAAGTTCGTAGATGGCGCCATCATGTTTCAGATGGAAAATTAGGAAAAAGTTCTTGTCTTATATTCAGGTAAATATGGTACTTATGCTCTGTGATATTTTTAGAGACTTCTCTGCAGAACCATGTTGTTTAGGGACAAGGCAAATTGGTCAGTGAGTACATAAACTGTGAGCAATGGTAGTCTTTCCTAGTAGTCAGATATTTTTTGTAGTTAGCATTATTTCCAAAAGACACAATTTTTGTTTCCTGGTGCCAAATGTATCAGATTGCACATAGGAGGAGTAACATGCATGTGGTTTCTGAAATGTTATCATCACTTGAATTTAAATGTCAAGTCTCACTCCCTTTTGTATTATGTAAAAGACATGCCCACATATGTATATAATGCCATGATTTTGTCTTACCGGATGTTTGTCTTGCGATAATTTTATCGCTATAGCATCGTGGCATTTTAGGGATGTACAGCTATGTATCACACTTCACAGGTGTCAATCCAAAAGGCAGCAATTGTTTCAACTGTGTTTTGAAATTTCTGTAAAATTACATCCAGTTTATTGAGGCAAATGTATGTATCAATATTGAAGTAGTGCATAATAATTGCAAAACTCAGAGTGCAACAGTAGCAATGTCAAAAGCTACAGAATCCCATGAATTTTGTTATGTAGCCTTTGCTTGCAGCAAGCTTTGAATTTTGAAAAAAAGCTAATGTAGGCCCCCACCCAACCATAAATGCATATATGTTGAAACTTGGTTGTACAAGTTATTGTGGTTCCACTGTTTCAAGTATGCGTATATTATAAGTATGCAGTCATGGTTTGATTTTAGATTGGTGATAAATGAGCAACAGAATGGAGCAATAATAACAACATTGTCCCTTCTGAATTACTTTATGGGATTCTTGTTTCAATAATTTCTTAAAATAAAATACAGTCTTGAAATTTCAAGTGCATAAGAATGTGTGGCAGAACTAGTTATTGTTCATCAATCTTGTATCTCTTCAAGAATCTTTACTTCTGTTCTATAAATGTCAGTTAAACCTACATATCATGTCTTGCTAAGAACATTTTTTAATTGTTTTAAATACAGTCAAAGACATTTCAGTGTTATTAAGGAAACAGAGGCTTCACTTAATGTAATACTGTAATGCTCAACTTAACTGCTTCCATATCTGTGTCATATTAATGTACTGTTTGAGCATTGAATAGTTTTACTTTCATTCTGACACAGATTCTTTCTGTACACTGCCCACACTTAATACAACAACCTGAGTGAATACTGCACTTCGGTAAAACTTCATGAAGTTTTTCTTTTGTATTCTGTAATATCAATCACAGTCTGCTGTCATTTGTAAATACTATATTAATATAGCCCATTAAAATACATACTAATTAAGTCTAATAGAGAATAAGAGTTATGTGGATGATGACAGTGCCAGCAGCTATTTGATGAAAAAGAAACTGCAGATACAGCAAGAAGCTGCTAATATCTAGTCATACTTTAAATAATGTGTATAAACTTGAATCTTTAATCCTTCTCTTAAGGTCCACTGTTGGTGTTTGATAAACATCATGAACAGTTGAAAGTTTATTTAATATAATGACCAAACTTCAGTGCAAAGATTTAAAAATTTCATGCAACCCTTTTCATATTATTTATAAAGAATGCAATTTTCAGTGTAACTTCTGTATGTGGAATGCAAAAACAAGCATACTAATAGGTGTGCTGTAACATCTTTATGGCTGTTGTCTGCCATTTTTAATAACTGTGTTCTCCTTTTATTAATTCAGAACTGCAATTAGAGATGGGACTGCATCTCAATTTGTGCTGCCCGTCCAGCTGCCTACATTACTAAATCACACGCTTTTCTAGAATACTGTCAACACTTAATGCTTCAGAGGGTTAAAACAGATTTTTAAATGACAATGACATACTAGTATATTGAGATGGAATGACTCTCATGAATTGCATATTTCAATAAAACAAACTTCAAAGAATGAAGAAAGAAAATTTTACTGTTATAATCAAGAAATAGTCATAGACACCTGCTCTCATGGTTTTATAAGCTAATGAAGTCATTAATCAGGCATGTAATGTAATACCCACCCACCAGACTACAGTACATGTTGTCATAACCCACACAACCACAACACAAATCTTCACTGTCATGAACACATATCAAGTCACTGAGTTCTGCTGGCAAGATAGGCAGAAAGTAAGCATGATACAGTCTATTACTTCCACTTATTTGCTTGGATACTGTAACACTGTATCCTGAAATATACTGAGGAATGAGGCTACAGACATATTATGCAGAGTCTTGAGTCAGTTTCCCATCTCTAGTTGCTTAAAACAAACATGAGTGTACTTTAATTTCACTTTTGAAGTGACTTGTTTGATTTACCTTTTACTACTTCTAAATATATGAAAACAGTTCAGCAACAAATTGGTTGAATGCATGTCATATTTTACATTTACAATTTTGCCTCATCTCTTTCCTTGAATTTACATATTAGGTCTACAGAGGAGTTATGTTTATGTGCTGCATGTTTGTTATTAAAAATGTTGTGTGTTCAATAAAATTTACCAAAGTAAATGGTGATGAGTTTCTCTTTTCTAAATTGACCTTAACTTCCCTCAAAGTTGCAAACTCATTTCTATAGGAATTCATACTGGAAATGCCATAAAAGCAAGGCAATTTCAATAAAAATGTCCAGTGTTATCACATATCTTGTTTCATTCTTTTATCCAACACAGTGGAATGATTTAGGGTTTCAGTCTGGAGAAAGTATTTAAGGTTCAATAACACATCCTTTCTTCATGTTATAAATCCAAGTCTACACTCCACATAAGGCATGTCAGTCTTTAATATGCTACTACTAAAGGTACCACCACCATGAACAAAAGTCTGAGTGGGAGTCAAATGAAAACAATTTCAAGTTTACATCTGCATGCGGTAGGAAGAAATGCATAAAAAGTTTACACTGCATTTCATATCACTTAATAGTTCACTTGGTTGTATTGCATGTAATACAGGCCGTTATGTGCCTGTGTGCATGAGAAAAGAAACATTTCATGCTTGTCATTCATATTATTTTCTTGGGTATTGCCTGTTTCATGAAACAAAGGCATCATTACCTTACAAATTTCCTGTACAAATCATAATATTTAGTAATATTCCTCCATCGATAGCAACATTATTAGCCTTTTGCACCAGAATTCAATGCATGATGGGAGCTGCAGAGTCCAACTAACTGACTCCATGGATCAGAATCCTTCTTGTGAAGCTGACAAGTCCACAGCTAGTTAAGAAAGTCTCCATATTTTATGGAACACAAAGGTTCACTATTGCATTCACAAGTGTGCACCACCTGTCACTATCCTGAAACACAGCAGTCCAGTCCAAGCCTCCTCATCCCACTTCCTGAAGATCCATTTTAATATTATCCTCCCATCTATGTCTAGGTCTTCCAAGTGGTCTCTTTTCCTCAGGTCTCCCCACCAAGACCCTGTATGCACCTCTCCTGTCTCCCATATTTACCCTGTCCTGCCCATCTAATTCTTGATTTGATCACCTGAATAATAACTGGTGAAGAGTACAACAGATAAAGCTCTCATTACATGGTCTCCACGCATCTGTTACCTTATCCCTCTTAGGCCCAAATATCCTCTTCAGCACCCTATATACTCAAGCATCCTTAGCCTGTATGTCTCCTTGAATGTAAGATACCAAGCTTCATGGCCATACAAAGCAACAGGCAAAATTACAGTTCAGTGTACTGAAGGCAAAAAGATTCTGCATTGAGTGATAGCAAGCATTCCCTATCTTCAGTCTCCTCATAATTTTTTCATGAATGGAATTTTGTTTTATTAGGGTTGTTCCCAAATATTTGAACTGTTCTAACCTTTCAAAGGATTTACTACCAACCTTTATGTTGTGATTTTGTCCTGCCTTCTGGTCTCAAGACATGACCACATACTTAGTTTTCTCAGTATTTACTTCTAGACAAATCTAATTTCTAGCGAGCACTAAAGTTGCTGTGCTTCTTTTTTTATAGTGTATATGCTTCCACCCAATACATAAACATCATCGGCATAAACCAGCAGCTGGTGTGTACCATTCATTTAAGCCCTTTTGATTTGCCAGAACCTTCCTAATGGCATATTCTAAAGCAAAGTTGAGACACAATGGTGATAAAGATTCTTCCTGTTTCAAACCATTTTTAATACAAAACATGTCAGACAAATGTTTTCCAACCCAGATTCTGTTACAGGTTTCACTTTGACACATTTTTATAAGCCATATTACTTTCATAGGGATACCAAACACCATGTATTTTACAGGACTAACTGAATACCAAACACTATGTATTATACAGGACTAACTGAATCATAGTGAGTTCCTGTAACCAAATCATGGCATGTTCTCAAGCTGCAGATGGAGGGATGGCCTCTTGGATGTGGAGGGTGGCTGTAAATGTATTGAATTAGCCTCTGCAGACAGCCAACAAGGGCTGGTCTTCTAGTTTGGGTGTTGGGCGAGGTGCTAACAAATTTTTACTGTAAAAAACTTAACAATTTTATGAACCACTTCACAAGAAAGCTGCAGAAGACTGGAATTTAAATGAATCCTGCATTAGTAAAATTAAATGTCATTGCCTTAACCTGATGTTGGGTGCTAAAGTTTTGGTACTCGTAGTGAAATAGAGTACTCAGTTTCAAACTGCTTCTAATTCAGTTTCAGCAGTTTCTTGAATAAATGCATGTGAAAACATAAAAGATTGTATTTAGTCATAATTTACTTGGAAGAAGCCCACCATGACATCGGGAAATTGCTCAAAATGGATTATGTAAAACTGTCCACATAAACGTAACTACGTAGTGTTATCTCTGTTTCCTTGTAAATTAATGAGGTATGACAAATGTACATGTGAGCCATGAATGAGATATCTGAAATTACATAATAATACATTTCATTTAGATCTCCCTGCCCTACACAAAACCTGAATCCCCAAGGGCAGAGTATGGGCTGTCATTGCAAATGGAAGTACCATTTGTAAGTAGATATGGCTTAACATAAATGAATGACACTTTTCATTTGACTCACCTCAAAGAACCAAATATGAACTGAGCATTTCATATACCTCATTGTATGCCAATGATATATGTAGATTACCCCAGAACAATAACATGGCCTGAAGAATACATAAAGAACTGTATGCATAGCATATAAATATGAGAAAACATTTTATACATTATACTGAACACTGGAAGACTAAAAAAACTGTAATAGTATGAAATGCTCAATCATACATAATAAAAACCACCACCCAGCTGAATATTCAAATCATAACCTCTCATGGTATAATGCAGCTTCCATTTCATGCCCTTCATTTATGTGTGTGTGTTTGTGTGGAACAGCCATAAATTATCGCCATGGATCTGTCTCCCTGTACATCCGTTCTACATTGTCTTTCAACATTTTTTCTTGATCTGAAACACAATTATGATAGCTTTTAATACACAAATAATGATAATTAGAAAGCTGCAGTTTTATAACATTTACAAGGTGCCTGTGACTGCTACATTTACACAAATCTACAGGAAACTTACATTATCTAACATCACAGGCTTTCAAACAAAAAAATTGTTTTATATTTTCCTGTTACCATACTGCAGTTACAGAAGCTCTAATTACATTCCTGAGTACACAAACAGGTGAAAGAAAATTACATAATTTGGCTGACCTTCTCTTAAATTGGCAATAATGCACTGCTTTCTCAGGAACTCCACACAGAGCTCCCTGCTGAGACCAAATGCATGCATGTTGCATGTGAAAGTCCTGAGAACAAAACACAGTATATAACATTTATATTAGCATTTACGAATTTTTTACACATGTTGCAATTAAAATTGCACCAATATTCTCCAGAAACTAAACAGCTGTCTATGTTTGAGATTCTCATGCTATAAGAGCATTGCCAACTGTTCAAAACCTGACACTGAAAACACTGTACTTTCTTAAAATTATCAGTTTTCTTGGATGTTATGTCATGTTGACTGGAAAACTGACACATCACAGAGAAGTGTGCTGCATCCATCTTCATGGTCTGGCCGTTACAACCCTGAATACAGAGGCAGCACACTCCCCCAGAATGTTGGCAATTATTTACTACTGTATATTCTTGAATCTAATCCACACCTTTTTACAGTTTCAGAGGGCCAAAAAAATCAGATGTGGATTAGAATCATGTGTGAATTAGATTCACGGTCATGAGCTGGATTTTGGAAAAATGATAGAGCTGCTGTACGTGCTGTAAGAACAATACAATACAATAATTATTTTATTTATTATTTATAGTATTATATAATATATATTTATAATTTATTATTCATCAGACTTGCCAACATCACTCATAACTGAATCAGTCTGCCTTGTATGCAAGGGATGATTGAAGGAAAGGTGCAGATCAGAACCATGAACTAACTTTTTTTTTTCGTTTAAGAAATCAGCAAAAACATCCAATAAGACTTCAATCTTCATGAACACTGTTGTGAGAACCTCAAGTCTCACAACTTAATTTTTCATCATTGCACAGCTAAAGTGTTTAAACTGTTCACAAAAATATATGACATTGCTGTCTTGCAGAAGTAATTTCAGGTGTTTCTTGGAAATTCACAGAAAGTGACAAGATTAGGAAATCCTTATACAAATCAATAATCCTAAATCAACTAAAAACTAATATTTGAATAGTGTAACATTTACATAATCTTACCCTAACTGACCAAATGTGATGTTTTCTTGGTATTGCTTCTCATCAGTAATAGCCTCTAGGCTGTTGTGCTTAATGTCCTCACGTGTTACAACAGGTCTGTGAACCCGTTCACACTGCAGTGCATCAAAGAAAGCTGCATTCCAGAAGCGCAAGCTGTGCCATATCGTTTGGTCTTTGAGGTATGTGTATAAGTACTCCTTATATGGCTCACAGCCTGGCACATCCACTGAAAGCATGCAATTATTTATATTTATGAGAGACAGCCATTTATTTGTATGCACAGAATTGGATATAGACGTTTTCACTTATGCTTAGCTTTAGAAATACTGTTGTATGCAGAATAAGAGAAAGAATTGGGTAAAGCAGCAGTATGAATAGTTAAGATTTTCCATGACATTAACACAGAGAAGTGTTAAAGAATTGTAACATAATCTAGCTTGAAGTCTTCTGGGTTCTGATGCCATTTAGTCAGATATGTATTTACCCACAGTTTGGATGAATGTGTAACCTCCATCTTCAGGTAACAAGCTACCAGACTAAAGAGTTATCATAACACAGAAGATCTTCATTTTTGTGTGCTTTCAGGCTACTGCCATGGTGTAAATGATCTTCACTCTCATGGGATGTTATGCAGTGTAGATTAGTAGTTAGTTACCGACGTTTCGGGACAACCTTCCAGTCCCATCTTCAAGGGTCAAGCAGACTTGACTCATGATGATGGGATTGATAGGTTGTCCCAAAAGCATCGGTAGCTAACTACAAATCTGCACTGCATAACAACCCAGAAGAGTGAAGATCTCATCTTCATATTTGTGACAGCTTCAGCTGTATTTCAATGTGTCATCAATTTATTCAGTCAAACCAATACACTGGCTCAGATCTGGTGCCCTGATGACATGCTACCAAGTCACGCCATGCACTTGTAGTTAAGTTATTCATTTATTCTGAACTGCAGTTTAACAGACTGCTTGATCCTAGGTTATCTGGACATGCATTCACACACAGATTCACAGTGGGGAGTCTGTCCTCCAAACTGCTGTACACAAGCTCATAATGCAAGAGACCACTTGACAGTTGTCCTTACAGACTAACAGACACAGTTGCTACTAAAATCAGTAAAAGCGCAGAATGCAGTTTTGGTCCCCAATCACACCACATTCAGCACAGCTGTGACGGAAGAAAGTTCTTTCTACTTATAGTCAGGTTAAGTCATATTAGTTTAACATCATTCTAACCAAATATAACAGTTTCAACATCAAATAAATTTTACAGTCATATACACTTGCTTTTTGGCTTACAAGATACAAAACTCATGGCCACAATTACTTATTTTGAAATGTGAATTAGCACATATGTCTCTTCATTTATACTTAGTTGGCATTCAACATGCTATGTGTAAATCAAACAGTAACTGATACCTCATCTCCATCCCTGTGAAAGCCTGAAAACTTGCAATGACCACTAGTTTATTAGTGGCATATACCTATATGTCATTCAAAACAAAAGCCTGCTTATATGATCTTGTTATACTTCATTAACGTCAAGATTCCGAAACACTGTCTTATGGTGTATGTGAAAAACAGAAGTGATGCAGGCATCAAAAAAACTATTTCTTATGCCTTCCACAAATCTGATTTTTCTTATAAAAACAGGTGCGTTCTGTGTGAGTCCTCTTGGACTTATAGACCCTTGAGTTGAAGGCACTATGCTCAGGAACTGATTACCCAGTGACACAGTCTCATATTCCAGAAGCATGGAGTCCTCATTAGTGTGTCCTGTTTGACTCACTGTTTATGTACAGTATTCTCTTAAATTAATAAGTAAAATAATGATGTTAAAAAAAACATAGATCTGGCATTTTAGCCCGTATGTTGGAAAACTAGTATAAACGGGGGTGCAAAAAAGGTTAAAATGTTATGTGTACTTTACCTTCATGGTAGAATGTGAAGCACATATTCATGAGAGATTTGGCTGGTGAGAAGTCATCAGCATCCGCACATTCAAACAATACAATGGCAAAGTACTGCACCAGACTATAGAATGTAGATTCATCAACCTTCTTGTTGTGGACACGTTGAGCATTCACAAACCTTGCGAACCATAATCTGCCAGCCTCATGCTACACAACACATAAAAAATACAAGTTTTATTTTAACTGAATTCAGCTAAATATTGTTTTAATCAGGTACATTTA
>Ga0123353_10019902_pt1 | contig 9998 bp, 14 predicted proteins | sample TergutLab28metaG_3_FD_92763 | JGI IMG/M metagenome (GOLD analysis project Ga0123353, IMG submission 92763) | Labiotermes labralis P3 segment gut microbial communities from Petit-Saut dam, French Guiana - Lab288 P3 | ecosystem: Host-associated > Arthropoda: Insects > Digestive system > Gut ...
AGCATTACATGCTCTCTCCAAGGCGTTTGGCCTGTTCCAGTTCCGCACGCCCATCAATTTCACCCGGATCGTGCAGGCCCGACGCAACGATGACCCCGGCTTCCTCCCATTTCTGGTACGCGCATATCTGGCGAAACATGGCAATGGAGGGGTCGGCTGCTGATTCCGAAGGATCACCACAAGTCATCAGTAAAGCGGCGCATTGGACTGACATGCCTACCTGAAGCAATGCGTAAAAACGGTCTATGACCAACTTGAGCTGCGCGGTGACACCCCAATAGTACACAGGCGACGCCAAAACCAGCACATCTGCTTTACGGAGTGCGTCAAGTATGGGCGGCATGTCGTCCTGTTGAATGCAGACACCCTGATTTTTGAAACAGTGTCCGCATCCGCGACAACCGCCTATCTGCAAGCCGGCTACCCTAAAGAGCGTAATCTCCTTACCTGCCGCCTCTGCACCTTCAATAAACGCGTCCGTCAGCCGCGCCGTGTTCCCTTCTTTGCGAGGGGAACCGGAAAGAACGACAATACTTTTACTCATCTTGTGTCCCCATGAAGGCAACCGGAACAGCCTACATGCTCTCTTTCAACGCCTTACTCGGAGTAAATTTCACGGCCTTTGAAGCCGGTATCTGGATTTCCTCGCCGGTTTGGGGGTTACGGCCCTTACGCGCCTTGCGGTTCACCACCTTGAAGCTGCCAAAGCCGGCAATGCTTACGGCATCGCCTTGTTTCAAACCCTCGCTGATAATGGCGAACAGCTTTTCGTAGGCAGCTTCGGCCTGAGACAGCGTGGAAAGTCCACATTTTTCCTTGAGCGTTTTCACAACGTCGGCTTTGTTCATATTCGCTCCGTCAAGTAGAGGTTTTTCGGGGTTTATACGGGTAAAGAATCCCCCATGCAAACATTACCTTCAAGGGTAACACTGTATGGAGGACAACCCGGAACGCCAACGGTTACGACAATCATCCTGATAGCGGAAACTCTCGGGACTGATCCCGCAGAGATGCTGCAAGATTCGGTTCGTGTGATGGCAAGGCTATCAGAGCAAGCCAGTGGGAGCTGACCAGAAAATTATTTTGACCTGCAAAAGTGCAAAACAAACAATAGCAAACCATGGGAAATTTTACAAATTTTTTGGTGATCAATCAGGTGCTATAACACAGCCTTTGTATTACACGGCGTTCTCGGTTTTGGGGTTGAAACCCCACTGGTTAGTGCCGGGCTGACCGTCCTTAATCATAAGATACAAAAGGTACAAGCCGCCGATGATTGGAATCAGGCCAATTAACAACCACCAGCCGGACTTGCCCACGTCGTGCAGACGGCGTACCCCAACAGCGATGGAAGGAACAATCAAAAGCAGCATGAGAATAAAGCTCAGGAAAGAGATGCCAAAGAATCCTTCAATGAGTCCGAGTATACAAGCCAGGATAAGGTATACCAGAACGAACATCCAATATTCCTTTCGTCTGGCGCGTCCGTTGAAATCGGCGTATTTGTGCCGTATGCATATAAGGAACCATTTTGTGAAGTTGTTATTCATCAGGTACTCCTTTTTTTGATAAGCCGGCTATCTGAGAAAAACAACATGTCTTTATTATTTGAATAAATTGGGAAATCACATAGTTGCACAAAAAACTGTCAAAGTCAGGGGGCAACATCTTCTATTTTCTCGTCCGCCAGGCATTGCAGCACTATTTTGGCCCGCAGATTCATTCTATTTGTCTGGATGGACGCGCCATATTCCCTCCTGGCTTTAGAAAAGCATAACTTTTTATTGAAAATTGTGCAACTAGACAAGGTAATAAGAACAGACTCAGCCCGGCGTTAGCTGCTGATAAAAATAGTTTCTCCGCTGGCTGCGCGTTTCACCAGTTGCGACAAAGCACTCTTGGCCAGGACTTCGCCCCAAGTTGAGGGACTTTCTGCTTTTAGCCCGCCAAGTGTGAATGTGTGCGATTTTTTTGTTGACAACGCCCCTCTCTATTCCGTAATAGCACTCTTTCCATCGAATTTCAGGAGATGCTCCATGAAGACCTTCAGCCCTACGCCCAAGGACATCAAACGTGAATGGTTCGTGGTGGATGCCGAGGACAAGATACTTGGGCGGCTAGCCACCCAGATTGCTCACCGTCTGCGCGGCAAACACAAACCCGAGTTTGCGCCGCACATGGATACCGGCGACTTTATTGTGGTGGTCAACTGTGAAAAAATCAAAGTGACCGGCAATAAACTGCGTCAGAAAACATATTACCGCCACTCCGGCTACATCGGCGGACTGAAATCCGCGCCGCTGGAAAAAATACTGCAAAAAAAACCAGAATATATCCTCATGCATGCGGTACGTGGCATGCTCCCCAGAAACATACTGGGCCGCGCGTTGCTCAAAAAGCTGAAAGTCTATGCCGGTCCTGAGCATCCGCATGCCGCGCAGAATCCTAAACCTTTGACCTTCCAATATTAAGGCGGAGGAACCTCCATGCCCACGAATTTTCAGTACGGCACCGGCCGCCGCAAGACCGCGACAGCCCGCACCCGTTTGTATGACGGCGCCGGACGGATCGAAGTCAACGGCCGTCCCTTTGAGGAGTATTTTCCGCGCAAGACCCTGCAAATGGTCGTCCGTCAGCCACTGGCGCTCACCAAGACGCTTGAAAAGCTCGACGTCAAAGTGAATGTGCAGGGCGGCGGCGTCACTGGCCAGGCTGAAGCCGTACGCCACGGCATCGCCCGCGCGCTGCTCGCATTCGACCCATCTTTGCGCATCGTCCTGAAGCGCGCCGGTCTGCTGACGCGCGACGCGCGCAAGAAGGAGCGCAAGAAGTACGGTTTGGCCGCCGCGCGCGCCCGCTACCAGTACTCCAAGCGTTAACCCCTCTGGGGTTCCCCTTGCACCTTCAGGGCAGGTCGGACTATGCGGCCTGCCCTTTTCATCAGGACGCCATGAGCATCCACTACGCATATACCCACAGCGTTACCGAAGGCACCACGGGGTATTTCTCCTGTGAGCCGCTGGCCGGGCTGTCCTTCGAGCAGGCGCTCGCCCTGCTGGAGGCGGCGCCGCAGGATGAATTTCTGCACAGGCATCTGTTGCGCCGTTGCGCCGCGCTCCCCCTTGCGGATCTGGAAACCCTTGTGCCCCGCGCACTAGGGGGAGAAAAGGCTCTGGCAGCCCTGCTGCTGGAATGCGCGCTGCTTGCGCCGCAACTCGCTCCCTTGGCAGGACGTTTTGCGCCCGATGCCGCGGCGCGTTTTTGCGCATACAGCCCACTCATCCATCTGCGCTGGCGACAGTTGGAGGATCGCGCCCTGCACCAGGCCTGGAACGCGCTGTTTGCCGCCAACCAGACGCAACTGCGCCCGATGCCCCACCCGGAAGACAGTGATCTGCCTTTCCCATATGCGGACGCCGCTTCCGACAGGGCAGCGCCCGTGACGATCGCGCAGCTTTGCGGACAAGCGGTTCCGGTGGGAGAATCGCGACCGCCGGCCAAAGACACAGCGGCCCTTGCCCTGGAACGCCTGGAGTCGCACGGCCTGCTTGCAGGGCCAGAGATGCGCCACGAGGCGTCGCTTTCGCCGATTGCGCTGCTGCGTTCTTGGAAACTTGCCGTTACAGTGCAAAACGGCGCGCTTGACTACAGTCTGCACGGCACAGCCACGAGTTACGGACGCGGGCTATCGCTGGCGACGGCACGGGCTTCCTGCCTGATGGAAATCGTGGAGCGGGCCAGCTCTTATATTTCCGTGCGCGGGGACGAACTGCCGCAGCTTGCCCGTCCCGCGCGTCTGATACGGGAACGCTTTTCCCGGCTGCGGGACAAGGCGGAGGCGCTTGATCCCGACGCGCTGCTGCCCGATGTGCCCTACCGGGATGAAACGCTGCATTGGATACCCGCCACGGCGGCACGGGACGGACGCACCGTCTTGGTACCCTTTCAGGCTGTCGGGCTGTTCTGCAACCTGGATGAACCCGCTCTGTTCGAGGCGCCCGGTTCCACGGGGCTTGCCTCCGGCACCACCTGGGAGGAAGCCAAGGAATCCGCGCTGACGGAAATCCTGGAACGCGACGCCGAAGCCACCACACCCTATCAACGAACCCTGTGCTTTGAACTGCGCGCGGAGCGGCAGGACCTTGCCGCGCTGCTGGAAGACTACGCGGCGCGTGGGATCCAGGTTCGTTTTCAGCTCTTGACGAGCGCATTCGGCATGCCGTGTTTCGCGTGTTTTGTGGTCGGCCGCAACGGCGAGGCGGCGCGCGCCAGCGGGGCCGGACTGGACGGACGGCGGGCTCTGCTTGCGGCCCTGACGGAAACTCCCTATCCCTATCCGGGCGGCCCCCCGTCCGGACATGGCCTGCGCGGGCTGCCACAACGACTGCTGGACACGCTGCCCAACTATAATCAGGGCAGCGCCGCCGCCAACAGCGCGCTGCTGGAACAGGCGCTGATGGCCAACGGCTACGAGCCGCTGTATGTGGATCTGACGCGCTCGGATCTGCAATTTCCCGTGCTGCGCTCCCTTGTGCCCGGCTTGGCCGTGGCGGCTGCGGGCGATTTCGGCCGGGTGAACCGCAGCTTGTTCGCAAACTATCTGAAGCTGAACACCCCGTGAGAACATGCCTATGTCCTTCCGCTTTCTCAACCTCCTTTTCGCCCTTGCCTATTTTGTCCTGTGCGCGTTGCTTGCGGCGTTCTGCCTGCGCGCCAAGGCGCGCTTGCTTCTAGACCGTGCCCCGGACGGCGTAGCTCAGCCCATTCCCGAACAACATACGCAAAGCAGCCGTCTGGCCCGTACCCTGGCCGCGTGCGTCGCGTTTGCCGCCTTTCTGGCGATTCCCCTCGGCAGCCTGCCTGCGCTGCTCCCCTTCAGTTGGGGAGCCCTTGCTGTGCCGGCCTGCCTGGCCCTTGCGTCCGGCTTTGCGGGAGAGTGGCGTTGGGACGGCGCAACGCGGCGGCAGGCGCGAGTTCTTGCGTTTCTTGGCCTTTCTCTGGCGCTTTTTGCCTGGTATGCACGGCAGCGGGGCGTGCCCGGAGAGCTGTTCTCCCTGGACAGCTACGCGGCAACGCCTCTGGCAGGCCTCATGGGGTGGGGGGAGAAACTTGGCATGCTGCTGCTGGCGCTGGCCTTGCTGCTTGCTGTCCGGGATGTCCAGCAAGATCTGGCCTCCGGGCTTGCCCGGGTGACGCGTCTGGAGCCGGGTGAGGCGCGCGCTGCGGTTGCCTCGGCTCTGGTGCGGCAGATCTGGATCCTGGCTGTCCTTGGCATGACGGTATGCCTGTTCGCGCCCTTTTCTCCAGCGGGATGGCTCGGCATGTCCGGCATCACGGGCACGGCCGCGGATGCCTTGTTTTTCTGGCTGAAAGTGCTGCTTGCGGATCATGCGCTTTGGCTGGCGGGCAATAAGCTGCCGCAACTCTCTGTCTGCCGGTCGTGGGCGCAGATGCTGCTAGCGGGCCTTGGCGCGCTGTGCCTATGGTTCGTGTAGTGCGGCGCGGCATGGGCGGCGAGGGTTTGATCCGGATGTGACGAGGCGCTGCATGGCGCGTTGCCGCGTCCCCGCGTCCTTTATTTCAGGAAGAATCCCAACAGGCGGCCTATATACGGGGCAAGCAGGATGACCGCATAAATGCGGACCAGGTGATAAACCATCACTATGGGGGCTTCCTCGTTGGCGAGCGAAAGACCCATGATTGCGTTAAAGCCGCCGGGACTGGTCGCCAGGTAGGCGCTGCCAATGGAAAGCACGCCGCTTCGCGCCACAATCCAGGCGCAGATGCAGCCCGCAAGCAAAATAAGGCCTGTGGACATCACGAGGGCGGGCCAAGTGGCGCCTACGGCCTGGATCATGCCGGGCTTGTACATGCTGCCGATAATGACGCCGACGCATGCGTAGACAATGAAGGTCAGCCAATCCGGTATGTTGGCCGAGGGCTGCCCGGAAATCGCGGTAAAGACCAGGACAAAGATCATCGCCCCCGTCATGGCGCCGCCGGGAAGTCTCAGCACCGTGAAAAGCAAAGCCCCGACAAAGCCGATGACAAACAGAAGCGGCAGACTGTTCATACCTCATCCTTTACCACGCATGCATGCGTGGTGCGCATGCATAGCGTAAAAACACGGGAAGCGCCATAGTCCGCCATACAAACGCCAGCCCCGTTCAGCGGCTTTCCCGGAGCCTGTCTCTGAAACCGTTCTTTCGGGGGCGTCCGGCTACGACGCCATAACCCGCATTGCTTGACGCCATGTTATATCGATGCTACGAATTTGAAATAATATAGTGACGAAGTTAGCCACTAGGCATGATCGCCGGCTTGTGACCCTGCCGCCCGATTCATGTCCGGGGAGGCTCCAGACGGATGTTGGACAAAGAACGCATTATTCAGGAATTTGTTCCTGGCAAACAGGTGACCCTAGCGCACCTGATCGCGCATCCGACGGACGATCTGGCTAAAAAGATCGGAGTTCCGGGCGCTGAGGCCATCGGCATCATGACTCTGACCCCCGGCGAAACCGCCATGATCGCCGGCGACATCGCCACAAAGGCCGCAAACATTCAAATCGGCTTCCTGGATCGTTTTACCGGCGCTCTCGTCATCTACGGCTCAGTTGGGTCGGTTGAGGAATCTTTGCGTAAAGTGGTCACTATCCTGGAGACACTGCTTGGCTATGCGGCATGCGCCATCACCCGGACATAAGCATGGATCAACCTGCATTTATGCTGATAGGCCCCATTGGGGCGGGCAAGTCCACCTTGTTCAAGGCCCTTTTCGACCACGAGGAAGAGGTGCGTAAAACGCAAGCCGTTGAGTTCCTCAACGGCGGCATCGACACGCCGGGCGAATACTTCAGCTACCCGCGTTTCTACCACGCGCTGATCAGTACCTCCAGCGCCGTGGACACCCTTGTGTATGTGCATCCGTGCAACGAACCTGAACACCGCCTGCCGCCCGGCTTGTTAAGCGTTTACGAAGGCAAGCGCCTGGTCGGCGCCATTACAAAAACCGACTTGCCGGACGCCAGGCCCGATCACATCGAAGACATGCTGCGCCGCAACGGATTCAGCGGTCCCATCTTTCGCACTTCCAGCCGGGATCGGCAAAGTATAGAACCTCTGAGGGTCTATCTGCTGGGCGGCCCCGCGATGCCGGATGCCGGCGTAAGGAGCGCAACGTCATGAAACACCTGATTACCGCAGCCGTCGTGCGCCAGGAAAAACAGGCGGGCAAAAAACGCCTGGAAGTCACCCTGCCGCATTGCATAATCACCCCGGAGGCTCGGGAAGTGGCTGAGCAAATCGGCCTGGAACTGGTGGAAAGCGTTGGCGCTCCCAAACCGGTTTCCAGCCCGGCAGACAGCGATCTGGCCGCCATCCGCGCGGCGGTCATGGCCAAACTTCCCGCCGGCAGCGCTTCGGAAGAGATCGTTGACCAGTTGATCAAAAAAGCCGTCTGCCAGCAGACCGTCCCACAGCCGGCTGAAGACTCCTTCCAAGCGCAGGCCGGCGGCAAAAGCATCAAACACGTCGCCGGAGACAGCATAACAATGGGCATATTTGACGGCGCTGGTAAAGAAAACCGGGTGGGCATCGCTGATGTCGTCACGGCGGAGGACGGCAGTTCCATGGGAGCGGGTTTCATGGCCTGGAAAAACTGTTTTTTTCCATGGACGCTGACCTATGACGAGGTGGATCTTGTGCTGGAGGGCGAGTTGCACATCCGCTGCAATGGGAAAACCACCGTCGGCAAAGCCGGAGATGTCCTCTTTATCCCAAAAAATACGCGCATTGAGTTCGGTACCCCCACCAGGGTGAAATTCTTTTACGTCGCCTACCCGGCCAACTGGCAGGACGCCTGAGCAGGGAACAAGGATGGGAATGTATATCACGGAAGCTTGGCTGCGCAAGCGCTTTAGCCTCGGGCACGGCACCGAGCTGCATCTGCCGCTTGATGCGAAGCTGACTCCCGCCGCGCGCGCGCTGCTCCACGAACGGCGGATTCTGGTCAAGTATGCCGACGAAGCCGGCCGAGTCTTTCTCGATGAAACGCCTGACGCGCGGACGCCGGAACTGAAACGGGTCCACCCGCTGACCAGCGACGCTGAACGGCATACGGGCAGTTGTCTGATGTGCGGGCAGTCCATCCGGAAAAAGCCTGATACGCTGACCCATCTGGACGCGCACAACCTGATCGTCAAAAACGATCCGCGTCTCAAACTGCGTGGCAAGCTGGACAGCGCCATCGCCCATGCCGTTCTTGCCCAGGCCGAGTTTGATCCCCAGGGCCGGTATCCAACCCTGGCTTTGTGGCTGGCCGATATCCGTTCCGCGCTGGGCAACGCGCTTAAGGCCGAAGTTATCGGCACGGATATGCCCCCCGTTGCCATGGGCGATATGGATGAGGAAACTCTTCACGCCGTTTCGCATCATCCATTGAAATACCTTGGACATGATCATCTATTGCCGGAAGCGGACCAAGGGGCGCTGGTCGCCCGCCTCAACCTGCTGCGCGCGCAGATACGCGAAGCCGAACTGTACGCGGCGGATGTGTATATCGTCCGCGACTTCACCGTCAGCCGGCCAGATATCATGCAGGGGCTGAACAGGTTGAGCAGCGCCGTCTACGTGCTGATGCTGCTGACGTATCTGGCGGAACAAGGTAGAGGTGTCCCGCCGGAGAGGATCATACAACGGCATTTGGAGAATTCTTGAACGCTTGCTGAAGTTGTTGTGACTGTGTTGCAACATCCGAAATAGATCAGACCATTTTCAACCGCATGGAGAGAACGCAATGGAAGCATTGGGCATGATTGAAACCAAAGGACTGGTTGCGCTGATCGAAGCATCCGACGCCATGGTCAAAGCGGCCAGGGTCAAACTGGTCGGCTATAAGCAGATCGGCGGCGGCCTGGTGACCGCCATGGTGCGCGGCGACGTCGCCGCGTGCAAGGCCGCGACCGACGCGGGCGCCGCCGCCGCGCAGCGTGTCGGCGAGCTTGTTTCCGTCCATGTCATCCCGCGTCCTCATGGCGATCTGGAAGAACTCTTCCCGATCAAAATGAGCGGCAGCATCAACGACTAATGGGCAAGCCTAGTTAGAGTATGCCATGAAGTTAGCAGTCGTCATCGGCCAGGTGGTAGCCACGGTCAAGCATGGCGGATTCGAGCGGGATCGGCTGTTGCTGGTCGACCTTATCGGACCGGACGGCACGCCGCAGGGCGACGCCCATGTCGCGGCCGACAGCATAGGCGCCGGCAACGGAGAATGGGTGCTTGTCGTGCAGGGCAGTTCCGCGCGCAAAACCATCGACAACGAAGTTCCCGTCGACATGAGCGTGATCGGCATCGTCGATGAAGTGGTGATGCAGGACAAAATCCTTTTCCACAAATCATCTGGCGGCCAGCATCCTGGCCGGTACCGCGGATGCTGACGGACAGGAAAAGGAACGTAGCGTGTGAGCGCATTTTCAGGATGTGACCGACATGACCCGGATAAACGCCGTCCCCGCCTGGCTCGCCGAGAGCCTGCACAGCGCTGCCAGGATCGTAAATGATCCGGCACAGGTTCATGCGCCGGGCGCGTTGCGTCTGGGCATCGACCTCGGCACGAGCGATGTCGTCAGTATGGCGCTTGACGCGGAAAACAATCCGGTTGCCGTGTGCCTTGAATGGGCGGATGTCGTGCGCGACGGCGTTGTGTTCAATTTTTACGGCGCCGTCGACATTGTCCGGCGGCAGTTGATGGCCCTGCAAAACAAACTGGGGATTGGGTTTGTAAAGGCGACCACATCCTACCCTCCTGGCACGGATCCGCGCATTTCGGCCAATGTGCTGGAGGCTGCTGGCCTAGAAATCTCCGGGATCATTGACGAGCCCTCGGCAGTCGCCAGCCTTTTGGCCCTTGATCGGGCTGCCGTGGTGGACATCGGCGGCGGCACGACCGGCATCGCGGTGCTGCGGGACGGCAAGGTCGTCTATTCCGGAGATGAACCG
>Ga0123353_10019903_pt1 | contig 9997 bp, 7 predicted proteins | sample TergutLab28metaG_3_FD_92763 | JGI IMG/M metagenome (GOLD analysis project Ga0123353, IMG submission 92763) | Labiotermes labralis P3 segment gut microbial communities from Petit-Saut dam, French Guiana - Lab288 P3 | ecosystem: Host-associated > Arthropoda: Insects > Digestive system > Gut ...
ATCATGTATACATGTTACCTAGTACTGGCAGGTTACCCAAACCTTGGGAATAACCTCCCATGTCCAACAAGTACATAGGGACAGACAAGAAATTTGGTTGGGAAATCTGCTGGAAAGCAGTCCCTTGGAACATTGTGAAAGACAGTATGGGGGTGGATAAAAACAAATGCTGACGTTTTACATGTAAACTATGCAGATATACAGCAATGAAACCACCTACAATATTTTTCTTACATCTCAGAGTTATATATGCACCAAATGTTAGTTTGGGACTTGTCAATACAGTCGTGCAGATCTTGCCACACCTGTTGCACTTTGGATCCCAATTCTGTCTCCTAGACAGGCTGATTTTTGGGGATGGGTTAAATCTGATATCAACCCTAAAGTAAACCTCCACTGGGAGAGCTAGATGGCCTACAAATCAGTCCCATTCTCCCAATCTATGTACTACCCAGAAAATATCTGATCAAGCTTGTACAGAAAATGTGCTCCAGAAGCCACACCATCTAACTGGAAGATGTGGCTTGTGTTTTCTCCAATGTGAGTGCAACACGTTTCTGTGATATATACATAGGCTGTACTGGTTACAGTTTATCTGTGGCAAAGAAGAGACCAAATGCTTATTCTTCATTACATCACACACTCTCTTTCAGGCTGCTGTGTTCATGCTCAGTTTGTTAATTTGGTACTTAGGACCCCAGATTCAACACCCATCTTGACTCACCCACCTTTACACTTGGAAAACTCTTTTATGACTAAATATGATTTTGTCCAAAGAATGGCCGATTGCTGCCAGCACTTCACAAATTAACTACATTAATGCATATTTGTTTCCTGTATTTAAAGTGACTGCAGCATTAATTGGAGTTTGTAAGCTGTGAGGTTCAATGGAGCACAGTGTGCACTGTCGACTGTGGAATGTTAAGCTCCAAACTTTCATGTCTTAATAATTTCTTGGGATTCCACAAAAAAACTATGGTGTGCATGCTTCTCTTGTTCTGGTGCACCAGGCTCTCCTACCTCCATCTTACTGAACTACCATTCTCTATGAAGTTGTCCGATGGACTTGTCATCATATTGATGTATCCTGTATATGTGCCTGAACCTACACTGAACTTGAATTATCAATTTAAACTCAATGAACCACAAAACACACTGTGTTTTCTGCTGAAACATGACAATCTTTCCTGAATGACAACCCATGTGACTTTGGTCACAGCACATAGGAAAAAGTGTGGGTAGGGTAGTGCCTTACAAGAATAACTTCGAGTTCAGCAGAAAAATGTATGTAGTTGGTTTCAATGTATCTACAGCAGCTAATATATAATTAATATCTAAAAATGTGGAATTCATTTTTGTCCACCCAGCATGAGGCCTGATCTGAGGGATGTTGTGAGGTGGGGAAAGGGATGCAACCAGCTTAGGATCATGTCCACAGGTAGGTGGCTATATTAGTAATGTCAAACATTTGGGTTCTACTGCACCATTGTTGGTAGGCTTATTTTAAAAGGCACATTACATGGTCTTCAAATTGTGCCTAAGTTGGTAAAAGGGTAAGTAAGATGACCGGTAAATGGTAAGCAAATGCTCATGCAGGACATACCTATTGTGTCACTTACTGCACTCATGGGTCAGGCTAATTCATGTTACAAACGGTAAGCAAATACAGAGGCTGTTGAAACCCAACTTGGTCATGGGTGTTGATATGCAGTGTTTATCTCCAGATATCTTTCTACACATCATTAGACAGAAATTTGTGGTTCTGCCATGGCCTAGGCCCTGAGCAGATGCAAACGTTCAACCATTATGGGAAAAACTTGTAACATCTATGAAAATGGCTATGGCTGTCATTTCCTTCATATGCATCCTTCAGTTAATAGCACGTCTTACCATTTGGTGGAACCTACACAGCAATGCCATGACGTACCTGAAGCAACCACAAAACGAGCACATGGTGAGATCTTGGCACATATTGTGGTCATGAGGTATGTGTCTGCCTTTGCCAGCTGCTCTCCTTTTAAGTCCCATATAATCAAATCATTCTTCTCAGAGCATGACATCATGTACTTGCCATTGCAAGCAATGCCAAGACCAACCACATCATCTGCATGATGCTGGAAGACAATTTTAAAGTAATGCACAGTAATACGAAATATAAAAAGTGTAACTACAATTCAGATGTTTGGCAGTACCCTATCACTGCCATAGTAAAAGTTTGTTTAGTGAAGGTATTCTATTTTTTACACTGCACATTATTTATGTTCTATGGTAACAGAGTTAAAGAAAAATCACACATACATATATATATATCCTTAATGTTCTTACATCAATGTTCTGGCCTTGTTGCACTCACAATGCCTTCTCATATAAGCACTGTGGTCCAGATATAAAAATTTATAAGCTCATAAACTTACTCTTACCTTAGGAAATGTCACACCTTTAGTGACACCACTGATCCAACCATCAGGCTTCTTAGCAACCTTATAAACTTCCATCAGTCTTTCAGCAGCTTTGTGTATGATGAATGCCTTCGAATCTGGACTCCATTTAATAAACTTTGCATGATCAAACTCTATGTTGATTCTCAGACACTTGTGATCTTTCTGATCCCAATTCTTAGTGCTCCATATCAAAACAGCTCGATCTGAAATGAAAATGTTGAGATTCACTGTTCACATTCCTGCAGCACACACTTCTTACGTAAAACAAGAGGGCAGATGATGCATTTGGTGATGCAGTACAAGGACTTTGACAAGGCTTTCTTTACTTCAATAATATCATACAGTTCTAACAGTACTTGTGTAAATGTAACTTAATTTATGCCCATAAGAAAAGCAGGGTGTTTTCTGTGCTGATTTTCACAAACTCATGAAGTGTCAACAGCATTGTGTGCAGATGTATTATATCGAATCTCACCCAAATCAGAAAATGAATACACAAAGGATGTACAAACATTCATTTCCATCCCATTGGTTTACACTGTGCCAATTTTCACAAACCTTACAGCCACTGAAAAAAAAAAAAATGAACATCTGTACTAATGTTATCGAAATCCAACTAAAAAATGTATATGATACAGGCAAAATTTATTCATGTCCTTAAGTAAAACATGGCTTTCACTACATCAATTTTCATGATACTAATTACTCAACAACATTAAGCAGATGTCTTCTATATTGACTTTTACCCAAATCAGTCAAGGATCTAGAAAGTATGAGGGGGGGGGGATCATTTATGTGCCTAAGTAAGTGATGTCATTGAACCAATTTTCATGAAACTTATGCTTGATCAATAATTTTTTTGTCAAGAACTCCTATATGCAATTTCACAAAAATCCGACAGTTTAGTACCTGATGCCATGACACGAACGTATAAGACATACATGGTCTCCACAACAGGTGGTTCCTTTTCTCTTTGTAAAGTACACCTAACTAGAGTGGGAAGGTGTTCTTCTATCTACAGCACATATATTTTCCAGGCACATTCTTTATAATTTTAAAACCAGTGGTGTGGCTCTATTACAGATACAAATCTATTGTTGCAAAGGTATAAATACTAGGAAGACATTTGCTTTTCTTTGCCCTTAAGTAGTCCTCATGTCCAAAACATTTCAAATAAAATTTATCAATCTTAATTGGATCCATATTTTGTGACATAACAGTTATTTGCACAATGAGCCATTGTTGAGAAAACTAAAAAGTTAAATCCAGATTTCATGTAAAGCAGATACAACATTAAACTCTCACTGTATACACCATTAATAATTCATATTCTGATCTCAAGTGTGTGACAGGCTATCAGAATTTGATTTTCCCATCAAGCAAAAAAATTGGGAAAGTACTTAGAAACTGAAGAGTCTGGTCTTCTGGCATGTGACACTGCACCACTGGGTAAGTGGTTCCCATTGTTCCACAGGAATGTGTCACATTCATTTTAAAAAGTTCAGTGTTCACGAACACTCCCCTACTGAGCAATTGGTCACAAGTGCTTCCTGCTACATCCACTCCAGTTCATTATTCACAACCATCTGCTACATAATCTATGAACTTGAACAAAATGATGTTAAATAATTGAGATCAGAAATATCTTGAGTGAATGAGTGCTATGTTGTTTATGAAATTCAGTTGATGTACTGTTTAGTCATCCAGACAGCACTTTTATGCACATAGATATATTCTTTCATTTGTACAGTAAAATTTCATAAATGGAAATATTTAAAGGAAATTACACAGTAGAGGCAAATTTTACCAGACTATTAAAGATATCATTTGTAACTGAAAATTTTCAGGAATGTTTTAAGTTACAATCCATAAAATATATTATCTGCCTAATCTGCCATATGGATGCAACTAATGAGAAATGTAAGCAAATACAAAGGTGGGACACAACGTAAAGCCCAATGGTTATGTTATGTGCCACCAGATTTAACATTCAAAACTTCTACATTCTGCCCAGTGAGTATATTCCAATATTTTGTATGCATCTGTGAACAGCCATTATTTCCTTCAGCAACATTACCTAGTGAAAGAGTTTTCTTACTCTGCAGTGTCACCTAACCTTTATATATACAGATAGTCTGGTTGTGCTGCTGAGAAAGTGGGTGTAAATCAAACATGACAGCCTCTTCATATACAGTATATATTATATACATATACTTGTATGATCAGTGTGTTCCCGAGATTAGTAAAGTAATAAATAATTAATACTTATTTTTAACCTATGTATATTCGAAAGGGATTCTAAAGATCTTCCATACACTGATTTTAAATGCTGAATGAGGGGACTTAGCATTATCAGCGACTGTACATACAGTACTCTTGGTCAGGCGAAGGGCAAGGCAGATATTAGCAGTGTGTTCACCTTGTCTCAAGCCCACTTACTACGTTTGCCTTCCATGCTGATTGCAATTCACTGCTTTTTCATTGGGACAATACTAGGGGACGTAGATGTATGTATCTCATTAATGTTGGTACTGTTAATAAAGGCAAATACACACCACTGATAATCACTGTGAACAAAATGGGGTGACTGAGGCATTTTACAGTGAGTTTACTGCCTCTCAGTCTTGAGGATTTTGTATACTCTCAGCAGTGCCTCATGTGCATCTTGCCAAAGGGAGTTAAACTGAGAATGAGGGGGGCATGCACTGGAAAGTGGTGTAAAGTGTTGAGACGCATTCAAGCAAAAAAAGCGTAAAACAAGAACCCCCTGTAATTGAGGTTAAACACTGTCTTTCAAAGGTTATGCATGATCTAAGGGTACAAACATAACAAGAAAAGTTGATCAACTTGATAAAACAGTATGGCCATGTATTATGCAGACAATAAGATTAGAGTGAATCAGTGTCATAACGAAGACCTCTCTTCAGCAATAATGCAGCCGGAGCACGTGAATGACCAATTGCCTGTCTAGTGCCGACATTAAGAATGAAACGACTAATACCTCCACTCCCTTCACAGCATACATAGGGACTTCACCTTCACCATACACTTATTAACTATGCACAATTCTGTGTTGCTTCTTGCTGTATTGATAACCATTTAAAGATCAAGCATAACAGTATTAATTTCACATTAAACAGCGCACACATACAAAGTTACCGAGATCCTCAAAACACTACTGATTCACATTCAAATCACAGCAATGGACTGGCTATTCAGCAGTCAGTTCATGTTTATCCTCTTCCTCCAGGTAAATGACAATATTTTGAAATAACCCACAATCTTTGTTCATGATTCACTGTAAACTGTAATACTGTCACATAATTTTAATGAAACAATGCTGCTGGCCAAAGCACTGTTTTGTACAACATACATTAGTTTCCAGAAAAATGTGGAGAAAGTACTTTTAAGTAACCCATGAACACTTTTTTAAACAGCCTATGCCATTATCTTATATAATCATCGAAACTTGCTCAGTGCCACATAACTGCTTCAGCTGATGCAGTGTTAATGGGCTACAAATGAAGAAGTAAATAAACCACAGTAAATTAATTTCTGAGAGTTTCAATATGCTACCTAAATTTCAACACAAAGTGCCCAGTGCCTAATCATCACATCATCACACTATACAGAATAGTGGAGACATATGGTCCCAAGTATTCTGTTTGTGGAGCAATGACCAGTTTCAAACACCATCTAATGTATCCTGGGAAAATACCCAATAAAAATGACAATGCATGAAATACATGGCCAGTGTAAAAACAATGGTGAAGAGAAAAACCTCTTCCCTGCCAAAACCCAATTTTCCAACAAACAACCAGTTACTTTGCTGTCTTCAGTGGTATCCAAGCAAAGCTTCTGCAGAATACACTATATTGAAAGAAGGGTGTGGTCATATAACTTATAATTCTTAAGAAGAAACAAGCATTTAAAATACTCAGGTAAGGGAGATTTGAATATGTGCAACCATGATTATTTAATAATTTTCAGTAACAAATTTCATTTCCATAAATAGAAGAAGTGTCAGTTCAAAGCAAAGTTGTTGTGTACATAATGAACAGACTGCTTTCTTTTTGATCATAAACATCCTCCAACAAGTGAATCAGATATCTTGACATCACACATCATGCACGTGAAAGCTCACAATTGTTACGTTGCTTCATGCCACTGTGAGAACGCACAAGTTACAGTACTGAGTGAGCTATGATTCTGAAGGTTGTGGTGGCAGTTGTTGCGACTGATTGCAGGGTACTGTTCCAGAATATGCATGGACAGACTAAGGGGAAATAAAATGTGATGAGCCATACACTGGATAATCAAAGTCTTCGTTGTACATCTGAAATTTTTGTAGGATCCACTCAATTCCTGCTGTAAACCTTTTCTCCCCCTCCTGGGCTAAAACCCACCATGCCCATCCCCATTTCAAGGGTGAGAAATTATGCTGATATTGGAAACATTCTTTCAGGCAAAGTTGACTGGGTACAGGGAGAGGAAGAGCCATTCACTTTATTTGATGATATTTATATAACTTTATGTCATATTGGTTGAATGGTAGGACAGTTGTGAATGATAAATTGAGATGTGGAAGGGAACAACCAAGATCTACTTTAATGAAGTGGAAGAGACAGACAGAGAGAGAGAGAGAGAGAAACTAAATGTCCAGGTAACTTGCCTCTAGGGTAAAGAGGTATGTCACTAAGGATCATATTGTATTTTTAAAACATGATAATGAAAATGATAAAGTACAAACAAAAGCAACAAATGCATGTAATAAAACAACTCATGCCAGTACAAAACTACACATTCCCTGTCAGGTTAAAAAAAGGACTTTTTAACATACATAAGAAAAACATTACTTTAATCTAAGTACAGCATTTCAAACTCATCTTTTGTAGTAAAGATCACGGTACACCACACCTTGACTACAGTGCACAAAAATAAATAAATACTAGTAGCTACAAAATTCTGATGATTTCATCTACACACACCAGCATGTTCGCTGGTGGACAGTCCAGATTACAGACATGGACAGTAAAACTTATATTCTCCCTTAAAAACATGAAACACATTTCAATATGTGATATATGTTAAGAAAAGTAAAGCCTTCTGCACATCATCATTCACGCAGTATTACTAAGAGATCACCCTGTTCCAGGTAACTGAAATTAAAATAAAAATTTATACCACCATTTGGAGGAAAACTGTATCTTTACATTTCACAGCCACAGGAAGTAAACCTGTTTTGCTCACAGTAAAAATAACTAATGTAAAAAAAATCTGCTCTCCTGACACCAGAAAAAAGCAGCACCCCAGAAACCACTGTTTTAGGATGTGATGGTATGTATTACAGGTGTATCAACTGAATGTTCAGAACTTTAATGCTGCATCTGCAATACCTACATAAGCAGTTACGAAACGAATTTAAAGACAAACGTACCAATATATGTATCTCCACTAGCTGGTGCAGAATGGTGGACTGGAATTTTACTCTGAGCATAGGTTAAGACTTTTCTGTCACAACATCCAGACTGAATCCAGGGCTCACCCAGCCTTCTATCCCACAAAGACTAAGGGCTCTTGCCGCAGTATTAAGGTGGCCGAGTCATGAATATAATGCCTCACCTCACCCTACTTGGTGATGAGGTTCAATTCTGGAGCCTGTATGTTTTCATGGCATGCTACTAATACATAATCTTAGACTTACCTACAAGATGTAAAAAAGAGGGAATAATTTTTCACCCACTGACAATACCTTCAGTAATCACATTGCAAGATATATTTTAGTTACAACAAAAGTACATGCTGCCCTGTTTCTGTATACGTACAGTTGCATGGAATTCAGATGTCTTGAATTCTGCTCAAGACCTTCAAATTCATAAGTGGTCTGGAACTGCTCTTCAGTGTTTTACAAATTTCACTGTTTCATGTACTTTTGACATTTATTTTACAGAAAAATGGAAAGAGAACTGCCAACTGTATATCACTTCATGTGGCTATTTGATATAATTCTAACCATCTAGCTCTCTGGTGATAACAGTTCACCATTGCTAATGCCAGCTGCATTCAAATCCTTCAGATCCATCTTAATTGTATGTTTCTATTTCATTCTCAGTATTCTAACTGACCAGTTTCCAACTGTCTGTGCTAAAATTTTGCAACATTTCGTCTCACAAACCATACAGAACCTCCCGGACTTAAGTATCTTAACAATAAGTGACTATATAAACAAAAGAACACAATAGTTTAAAACACATACAGCCTTCAGGCCACTGAATACAGTTTAAAACTGCATCTTGAGTTGCCTCTCTCACATCTACACAAAATATTAAATCTGTGTTTCACAAACAACTACATCTGTGTCTTATAAAATGCGACCTGTATACCACTGCTAATATGCAGCGGAATCTAAAATACAGACTATGAGCTCTATCTGAAACACAGTAAAAGTTTCTCATGCAGTAATTCACATCTCACTTGCATCTGTCACTCTCTTTCATGACATCATAATTATACTTCAGGAAGCTTTACAAAATTAATATATTCTACACTGGACTTGAAAGTAGATGTTACATGTCTGTGAGAGGAATATGGATTAAAATGAAGGAAACAAACTTAACAATACACATGAAATAGGCTACATTATTGCTGTGCAACTTGAACAAGAGGCAAACATAAAAAAAAGTACATGACTTTACAACACAAATATAAACATGAACATGAGGCATTTGGGGTTGAGGTACAAATTAACAGTCTTTGTTTAATCAACTGTACATACTGCAAAATTATTACATGTGTGTCATAAACATACATTAACAGTTGCACTACACAAAACTTGCAGTACATGCACCATTGCAACAAGAAAAAACAGGCAACACTCACACATTACCTTTAATTGTCCCTTCCCCTAAAGTTAGCAGACTAAAGAACAAAATTAACTTCCTCCCCCCCCCCCAAAAAAAAAAAGTGTTGGGGGGGAAATACTGACATATGTAGCTCCCTAAAAACAAGTTCTTTTAACACACAAATATGAAACAACACAACATGCTAAACTTTCATGATCCCATTTACTTTCAGTAAGAGATAATGGCTAGCTCAGCAACGCCCCAACAAGCGAGAGCCTGCTGTTCACAGCATTCATAAATATGCAATTTGTCAAAGTGAGAGATCAAGCAGCTAATACATTATATATTCTTTGTGGAAGCATCTCGTTTAAATTTCAGCTGAACTATCAGCTCTGCTTTGGTTTTCTGCTCATTTCCTCAGTAATTTCAGGTTAATGCCAGAAAGGTACCTTGAAATAGACCATGAACATCCCCTTCCACATTAAACACTTCAACGGCAATTTGCCAGTATCATCTGATGCTATGTTACATGTGCCACCTGCATATTTACCTACTAATTCTTCAAAGTAATACACCTCATTCTACTGCAGCAGCAAATACTGAACCACAACTTAAAAAAGCCCAATTATTTACATTAGAATATTTCCAACATTCAACAAAGAATGATATAAACAAGAAAAAACACATTACAAACCTCAGTACAATATGAATACG
>Ga0123353_10019904_pt1 | contig 9997 bp, 8 predicted proteins | sample TergutLab28metaG_3_FD_92763 | JGI IMG/M metagenome (GOLD analysis project Ga0123353, IMG submission 92763) | Labiotermes labralis P3 segment gut microbial communities from Petit-Saut dam, French Guiana - Lab288 P3 | ecosystem: Host-associated > Arthropoda: Insects > Digestive system > Gut ...
AATGGTTAAATGATCATCAATACCTGCGTTAATAAACGTCTTTTCAATTCTATTCATATCTTCACAATCCTAAAGAGAGCAATCTTATTTTTCGGATAGTATATGCAGAACTCACAAATGTGAACCCAATTTGCATAACAGGGTAAAAAAACCGCATATCAGGGAAGTTGGAAAGCGAGAATACTAATAACTCTTGAAGAATTATTATTTACTAATCAATGTATTATATGTGGGTGGTAGGATATTTTTACCGGAGTGGAAGGAAGTTTTTTCTAATTTGCGGAAGGGATAATTTTTCGTAGGTGGTGTTTTTCAAATGATTTTGCCTCCGAGGTAAAAAAGGGCTTGCTATTTAGAAATCTAACTAATTCTGAAAAACCTGTATCATGCCGTCAGCAGGCGCGACATATCCTCCGTCTATTGCGCTGAACTGACTTTGTCCAATTCCCATATAAACTATTTCTTCGCCAAGCGAATCGTTCATTGGTAAATAGTAGTTCCTGTACTCGAATACCCAAACTGGAATAAGCCATGCATGATCAGGCGCTTCAAATGCTGGACAATATGCAGACCTTAACTCAACATTATATATGTCAAATTGCTCACTGCCTTCCGGGTAAGTCGTGAAATTAATGTGATCTGCAAATCGGTTTATTATTTCTGAGAATGGCATAAGCATTGTGTTTTCAGCCACAATTTTAATTGGTTGAGATAGATTTTCCCATTGAAACATCTGTACTCCTTCTTCAGTAACAAATATAGAAATGTATTCTGTAAAAAAAGGAGGTGTGTTGGGAAACATTAACTCAGTGTTTCCGCCAGGAATAGAATTGCTCCCAATAGTTATTTTACCGTTTGTCAATCGGCAACCGGGAAGGCCGCTTAGCTCTCGGAAATAAGTAAGCGTATATCCTACATTAGCTTCGCAAGGATCATAATTTAGCTTATTCATTTCGAACTGTTTATAATCTCCAGACAAGAATTGTATCCCAGGAGTACAGTCTGTTAACATCATGCCGTTAATTCCCAAGTCAGTAATGACTTCTTGTGCTAGTTTTTCGGCTCTATCATATGTGATGTTTGTAAATTTCAATTTTTCGTGAATTTTGTCTAACCATTGTTTTTCTTCTATTATCCATTCGTCTTCAATTCTGTTGATGCTATTCATCATGGGGACATCTTGCCAAGATGAATACAACTCCAAAATATCATAATCACGAAGCCAATCCTCTTCCTTGTAAATAATACCCCTTGTATAATAAAACTTACTAGCTGATCCAACATCAGCATTATATTTTGTTGCTTTTATAAGTGAATCAAAATTATCATCTGTCCTAACAAGAACCTCAATTGTATTTTCCACCTCCTTTTCATTTCTTTCACCACGAGCTATATAGTCAACATCGTTGAAGGATGGAAAAACAAACTCAACTTTAGCTGATTCCCATCCTATTTCTGCGGGTGCTCTCTCAGCCAGTTCGATTATCCTATTCATTACTTTTGTGCGGTTAAAGGATGCTAATGGAGAATTGTAGTAGCCCTTATAGCTTTCAATATCATACAATTCTTCCATCAATTCGTTTTTTGTCATAAGCGGTATCTTGAATAATTCTTTCTCTTTAGTGAAATAAATCACAAGTTCTTTCAAGAATGCTTCTGGAAATGCAAACTGTTGTAGTTCCAATATCGGAGTATTAGATATAGTCGGTTTGATAACTTCTATATCAGCATTTATCACTATCATCCCTTCCCTACGCGTTAACGTTTCTTTCCAATAAGATGGTGCCTCAATTTCTTTGATTTGGTTTTCGGAAATCGGATCAATGATGATTCGCTCTGGAAGCCCACCAGCCCTATTAACCATTGGAGGTGTCTCGGGAGTAGTCTTACATGCAGTTAGAATAGATAGCCACGCTATTATTATTAAAAAAAATACTACTTTGTAAATCATTCTACTGTTTAATACTATTCATTCCTCATATTATTATAACAAAACCTTCAATTTCGCATTATGAATTTTATATAATATCATAGGGTTTTGATTCTTTCCTCTATTTTATTTATGGCCACCTAATTTATTACTCATTTCAATTATAGCAAAATAGAACCATTTATAACAATTTCTACACAACAGGGCCTTAATACTGCACAACAGGGTAAGCAACCAATAGAGAAATAAGCTACTATTTATATAAGAAGTGTTATCGCAGTATATAGATATTGCTTAATGATGACTGCTCGTGATGATTATTGTTAAGCTGAGGTTTAGGTAAACATATGAAAAATGAGATTCCATTCATTAAGCTTTTTAATTCTCCATATGGTTTCTATTTTTTCGACGTAAACACAAATAAAATATATAGAATTGATAAAGACATTTGGAATGCTTTGGAGAAAATATGTTCTGGAGAAGAGTATAAATTATCAGACTCTCAATTAATAAAGATACAAAAAATGCGGAACGCAGGTCTTCTTAAAAGTAATCGCCCAAAAATTATACGACACCAGTTATCTGATAGTATTGACTATTATCTAAATAATAAGATTGAAGGGATTACCTTACAAATTACTCAGAACTGTAATTTTCTTTGCGACTATTGCCCCTATTCACAGGGAAAAGAATCTCTTGGAAGAAAGCATACCGATAAGTCGATGTCTTTTGAGACTGCAAAAAAAGGAATCGAGTTCCTCCTTGAACGTAGTAGAGATTCAGGAAGTATCCATGTATCTTTTTATGGCGGGGAGCCTTTGCTTGAATTTGATATGATTAAGGAAATTGTACCATATGCTAAGCAAAAATTCATAGGGAAACATCTTCGACTAAATATGACAACAAATGCTTCATTACTGACAGCAAGTATTCTGAATTACTTGGTTGAAAATGAAATAAATATTATGATTAGTTTAGATGGTCCAAAAGAGATACATGATAAAAATAGGAAATTTGCTATCAATGGGCATGGAACATTTGATATTATTATGGAAAGACTTAATCTTATCAAAGAAATGCATCCGCAGTATTTAAGGTAAGTAGTTGTTTTAATTAGAATTACTAAATATGCATATCTGATTAATATGCCGTATGTAAATGTATCGACTATTAAAGTACATTAAGGTTAAAGTAATACAAATAGTATTAATATAAAATGAAACTAGGTGTTTCATTGAAAAAGTAGGCGCTATGAATTTTGCATAATTAGCAAAGGAAAAAACTATAAATGGTACGTGTTTTTTGGTCAAATTTTAAACGGGCTTTTTGTTCATCAGGTTTCATAATTGCTGTGATTGGTACAATTATAGCATCTTTATTAGGCGGAATTAATTTTATTATCAATGCATATAATAGAGGCGCTTTAGAATATGCTGGAGAAGTATCAATACAATCCGCATATACTTCCATGTACTCTAATGTTTTTTTATTGTTGCTACCAATATTGTGTACATTGCCATATTCAGGATCTTTTATAGAGGATTACCATACAAAGCTACTACGCTATTATTTGCCACGTTCGGGCAGACAAAAGTATCTCATCAATAAAACTTTTATTATTGCTTTTTCAGGTGGGTCAGCTTTATTCCTTGGCCAAGTAATAGTATTGCTTGTCTGCACACTGTTATTTCCTCCTATTGGTATAGAAGCAGATATTGAACGATTCAATATTACATATGGGGTATTTTTTAGTGGGGCATTTTTGATTCTTTTAGGGGGCTTTTTATGGGCTCTATTTGGCGGGATATTAGCTACAGCATTTAAAAACCAATATATGGCTTACTCATTTCCATTTATCATTTATTATGTGGCATCTTCCTTCCAACATAGATACTTCAAACTATATTACGCTTTTAATCCGCAAGAGTGGATCAGGCCTGGACATATAGAATTCGATAGTGCTCTTACATATGCGATAGCTGCAATAATTATTGCTAGCTTATTACTATATTATTTAATGAAAAGGAATTTGAAAGATGTCTGATATCCAGCAGGTCTTTGCGGTAGTCTCCTTCAATTTCCGCGGATGGCACAGAAATCCCCGAATCGTAATGACGTTCATACTTGCGTTCGTCTTATGTATGCTGCTGACCGACCAGGCGATCGGTCTGGCCAATCAATTCGGGACCACGATGCAGATCATGGAGGCTTTCGTCTGGACTTTTGGCGACGCAAACTCGATCATGATCTCGTCGCTTTTGTTGATCTTGTTATTTGCCGACATGCCGTTTTTCAGCGGATTCGCGCCGTACTATCTGATCCGCACCAACAGGGGCATATGGCTTTGGGGGCAGGCGATATACATACTTTTGGCAACGGCTTTGTATATCGTCTTTATCCTGGCTGTGACGATGATCATCAGCGCGCATATATCCTTCCCGGGTAATATGTGGAGCGAGACTGGCGCGATCCTTGCCTTTTCCGGTATAGGCGCGGACGTGATGCTGCCGGCTTCACTGAAGGCCATGATCATGTCATACCCCTTCCAATGCGCCGGTCATGTGTTCCTTCTGATGCTTTTCTATACGATGTTCCTCGTATCGTTCATGCTGATGCTGAACATCCGGCTGAAGCAATTTTGGGGTATTGTCGGCGCGTTTTTGATGAGTATTTACGGGCTTCTCCTGAACCCCGAATTGTTCATGAGGATCTTCAGGCTGCCGGAGGCTGTTGCGTACAAGGCAAACGTGGCGGTAGGCTGGCTTTCGCCATTGAACCACGCGACGTACTATATGCACAATTTCGGATATGATTATCTGCCGCGGCTTTGGATGAGCTATGCTATCTTTGCGATGTTGATCCTGCTTTGCCTGTGGTCATCGCGCAGGGGAATGAGAAAGTATCACTTTACATTCGTTGGAACCGAAAACTGAGGAATGAAAAATGGAGAATACAATGATAAGCGTAAAAAACGTGGTAAAGAGGTTCGGAGACGAAACAGTCCTCCAAGGTATCACACATGATTTTGAAAAGGGCAGGATATACGGCATCGTTGGCAATAATGGAGCCGGGAAGACTGTGTTTTTCAAATGTATCTGCGGTTTCCTCATCCCTGAAGAGGGCGAGATATATGTAAACGGAAAGCAGATCGGTAAGGAAGCTGACTTCCCCGAGTCGGTCGGCATTATTATCGAAGCTCCCGGATTTCTTCCCAATATATCAGGATACAAGAACCTGAAACTGCTGGCTGACCTAAACGGCAGGATCCAGAGCGATGAGATAAAGGAAACGATCGGGCGTGTAGGCCTTGATCCTAAGAGCAGAAAACATGTGGGCAAATATTCCCTCGGCATGAAGCATCGGCTCGGTATCGCGCAAGCGATCATGGAGGATCCGGATCTATTGATACTTGACGAGCCCTTCAACGGGCTCGACAAGCACGGCGTCGTGGAGATGCGGGAACTGATAAAAAGCCTTCGCGAAAAAGGAAAGACGATACTCCTCGCTTCGCACAACGCGGAAGACATAGAAATACTCTGCGATGAAGTATACGAGATGGATGCAGGTCTTTTGTCCCTAAAAAATGAATAAGGAGAAACAGCATTTAGGTAAATTAGCAACTATGATGAAAGAGCCCCTTTCAGGACTATTCAGAGACATCGGTTTTTGCATTCAGTTATCATGGAATACATCTAAGCGATATACGGTTGCGCGGATTTTTATTCAAGTATTAAGCGCTCTGCTTCCGCTTGGAGTAATAGTCATTACGAAACAAATATTTGATACACTTGCCTCTGGAAGACCCGATGTGATAAATATGTTTGTGTTTTATATTGTTCTCTATCTTTCCCTGCAGCTTCTAACAATTATTAGCCAAAGGATTGGCAACTATTTTCAACAGATCCATGATGGTATGCTGGAAAACTATTTAAACCAATTTATCATAAAGAAGTCAGGGATCATTGATATTTGCTACTACGATTGTCCGTCTTACTATGACAAGCTAAGGATAATGAGATCAAATTCAATGGCGATTACCAAAAGTGTCTGGGATATCGTGACATTGATAAGCAGCATAGTTACATTTATTGCGGCATTTATTATAATTATCAACTTTAGTCTTTTATACTCAATCATCATTGTAGTATCTTACATACCAATTGCTATAAGCGAGCAAATATATATGCAAAAACTGTACAACTGGCAGGTTGAAAATGTTGGCGAAGAAAGGAAGCTGCAATACATAGCTGATATTCTTACTCAAAAGACTCATTCAAAGGATATACGTATATTTAGCATAGCGGCTTATCTTATCAATATATATTCCGGCATATGGGCAGCATGGTTTTCAAACCGAAAGATAATAATCAAGAAGTGGTCTTTGATTTCTATGTTTCTTTCTTGCATCCCTCAGATACTAACGGCGTTTATTTTAGTGATGCTTGGACTCAGAATTATTGATAACCAGAATACAATAGGCGATTTTAGTTTGTATTCCGGGATGATTGCACAGGTAATCGGAAGCTTATTTCTTGTAGTTTTCTCACTCGCCCAGATAGGCGACAGCAAGATAAAGATAAAGGACTTTCGGGAATTTGAAAAGTGGCAAAACTCAGTTGAAGACTCCGGGCAATATGAATTAAATTCTATTGAAACAATAGAATTTGACAGGGTATCTTTTACATATCCTGGAAATGAAGAGGCTACAATAAGAAACCTCAGCCTCCGTTTGGATGCAAAAGAAAGAATAGCACTGGTTGGTATTAATGGCGCTGGCAAAACCACACTAGTTAAGCTTCTATTGAGGTTTTACGACGTTAGTGAGGGCCGTATCTTGATCAATGGGACTGATATAAAAGAGTTTACGCCTAAGTCTGTCCGAAAATATTTCAGCGTTATGTTTCAGGACTACTCAAATTTTGCGTTTACTTTAAGAGACAATATTAATATTTCTAATCTGGAAAAACCATATATCGATGCAGATCTCTTAGATATCTGCAGGATAAGCGGTGTTGATAGGGTTATAGAGAGCTGGGATGACGGGCTGGACACATATCTGTATCGTCTATTCGAGGAAGAAGGCAAGGAATTATCGGGAGGCGAAAACCAGAAAATCGCTTTAGCAAGGACATTTTTTAGGGATGGGGACATTATAATAATGGATGAACCTTCATCCTCACTTGATCCTGAATCTGAACATGAGTTATTTGAGAAGATGGTAGAGCTTGGGAAGGGGAAGGGCATCATTATGATAACTCATAGACTATCAAATGTCGTTATCGCCGATAGAATTATAGTAATCGAAGAAGGAAATATTATTGAGCAGGGAACTCATGAGGATTTGATGAGAATTGATGGGCGTTATACTGAACTTTACAAACTCCAGGCTGAAAACTATGTTGAAGGGATTAGTAGGGTATGAAACCTGAAATAAAAATAGCTGTAATTGATGACGGCGTTTCCAAAATAGCATTTGAAGATTTACATTTCGATTTTGAGGTTGACGGCAGACAAAATGTAAAACAGCGAGTTAAGAAACAGATAAAACATGATAGCCATGGGACTGCTTGCGCACAGATAATTAAACATTATGCCCCTGGCGCTGTAATTGGCAGTATCAAGATACTAGATTCAAAGACTCATTCTGGATTTGTAGAGAGCCTAGAAGCGGCTGTTGAATGGTGTTTAACAAACGATGTTTCACTTGTCAATCTCAGCTTAGGTTCTACAAAAAGCCGCGATCACAAAGCTTTAAAAAAAATTGTAGACTTCTCCTATGATAATGGATTGATTATTGTTGCGGCATCTAGCAACAAGGATGTTGTTTCATATCCTGCTTCATTTGCTAATGTTATTGGAGTAAGCCTGGATTCTGCTCTTACAGAAGATTTGTATTATATAGTTCAGCCTGACATCAGAGGGATAGATGTATATGCAAGTTCAAATCACTCATCGTTGGAATTAAAAAGTATTTCAGGTTACGGTAATAGTTATGCCGCGCCTGTTGTAACAGCAAAAGTTTATGACATTATGACGACGAATTACACTTCAGACATTGATAAGATAAAAGCAGAATTATCAAAAAAGACATGTAAAAGGAAAAAAGGGCAAACGCATAATAATCAGACACTATCAAGAAAACTGGAAATCCCATGTATAGTACTGTTGTTTGCTTCGGCGGATTGTCAGAAAATCATAAGCGAATTAAATGAATTTTTTTATACAAATGAATACAATACGCTTGCATTGTCAACCATTAAATACGGAGACTGCGACAATATACTTCAATTGAGTCAGTCTGAGCTAAATGATTCCGCAATATCAAATATTCGTTGTATGTTTGACACTGACATTATTCTACTAGGAATTGCCGAGAGCGATTTAACACAAGACGTCAAAATCTCATCAGACATTCTTTTTTCCGAAAAAGAGAACTATTCTAGTGAATTACTATTATTCGAGAAACAAATACTATTCCATATTGAAAACAATAACGTTGTAGAAGATATATACACAAAAATTGTAGATTATCTAACATGATTGGCGCTGGGATACAAAAAGGCATGAAAAAGAATAATACTTAGGGGTAGGGGCAAGTATAGTTATTTCAACGTTGAATGAATCCAGAGGAGAAGAAAGTACTTTTTGCATAAACAAATAGGCATAAGCAATTCTGTGTAGTCTTGAAAAATTCACACCATCCGCTTAACGATGAGCCAGGTATGTCACGATACTAATTAAGAGAATGGTGTGAATCCAAGCCCCGCTAAATGCGGGGTTTGGTTATTATATCAAAAAATCGATATACCATGTTTAATATTAGAAAAATGGGGTACATTTCTAATGTGACTTATCTGGCTACCTTGCCCTATTGCGAGGTTATTCAGCACTTTCTAAAATGCTGAGGAAACGATAAGTCGTTTTTATTTTAAAAAGCATATCGCTCTTCAATATCAGATCAGTGCATCAATAAAGAAAAGAGACTAGTATCATGTCCTCCCCGGGTGGCAAGATTCTTAATGTCGTTAGTATTTAGTTTTGCTAACGGCCGAACGGTTTTACCCATTTTGTGGTTCGTCAGGACCGCCATGGTTCAAGTCGCCTTATAACTGCCAATTTTATAAAAATCATTACCTCTGCCCGCTTCGAAAAGGCAGAGGTTTTTCTTTATATCGGGCCCGGGCGCCGCCTTTCCGAATCCGGAAATCATTTCACGGATTTGGAAGGAGGCATACGATGCCAAAGAAAGAACACTTATTGCCGGTGTATAACACGGCAACAAAAGAATATGAAACAGTAAGTCTAAACGAGGAGCAGTACAACGCGGTTCGTCGCGGGAAATGGAATCAAAAGGCGCACGACCGCAAGTTTTACAAACATGAGATCCAGTTCAGCGGTCTCATTGGCGGAGATGATGAATACGGATATGGGTATGAAAGCTTTCGTGAATTTATTTCTGCTCACGATGATCCTGAATACATTCTCGAGAGACTTTTTGTCATGGAGGCCATTGCGGGTGCCTTATCTTTACTGAACGAAGAAGATCTGGCTCTAATCATGGCTCTTTTTATCAGCGAAAAGACAGAACGCGAATACGCTAAAGAGATTGGCGAGAATCAAGCCAAAATCCATCGTAGGAAGATGAAAATCCTAAAAGTTCTTCGAGAAATGATCGAAGATAAATAAATTTTCGGTTTATGTGAATCAAGGTGCCGATTTCTTTCCCTATACATATAGGAGAAAAGAAATGCGTCTCCGAAAGTAGTTTGACAACTGAATAGCCATTCATCAGACACATTCCCGTCGCTGCGTTTAAAAAGCGAAAGCCACAGACAGGGGGGCGCGATGATGCCGGAAGTGTACGAGGACAGGATACTGACCCGTACGCTCCCGGCAAAGCGATAAACCTACCTGCGAATGTCGGATAGCAACCGGCATGGCGATGACCGGCGGCGGGGACAATGATACTCCTGTCCAGCCACAGCCCAATTTTGGATCACGCAATGGGGACAGCCGCATGAGACCCATGCGGGGGTTAAAATCCCGTGGAGCCTTCTCGCTAAAGGC
>Ga0123353_10019906_pt1 | contig 9996 bp, 10 predicted proteins | sample TergutLab28metaG_3_FD_92763 | JGI IMG/M metagenome (GOLD analysis project Ga0123353, IMG submission 92763) | Labiotermes labralis P3 segment gut microbial communities from Petit-Saut dam, French Guiana - Lab288 P3 | ecosystem: Host-associated > Arthropoda: Insects > Digestive system > Gut ...
GGAGATGCCCTCGCCCACGGCGCGCACCATCTTTTCGCCCAGCTTCGTCTTGGGCCGATGCAGGCCGGGGGTATCCGTAAACACCAGCTGGCAGGGTCCCTTGGTCAGCACGCCCGTGATCTTCGTGCGCGTGGTCTGGGGTTTCATGCTGACGATGGCGACCTTCTGCCCCAGCAGCCGATTTAAGATCGAGGACTTGCCCACGTTGGGGCAGCCGACAATCGCGAGAAAGGCCGTGGTGGTGTTAGGCATGATCTTTTTTCTCCGGTTCGTGTAATACATATAGGACGCCGAGAATTAGGCTGACGACGAAGGCAATCAGGGCGAAACTGTGCTCTTTAAAATAGAGGAACAGCTGCCGGAAGGCCTCCGGCTGCCAGAGCAGCGCGATGCCGACGGCTATGGCAAACAGCGCGGCCACCAGTACGGCGGCGGCGGCGGTGTCCTTCGCGGCCTTCGCGAAGCGGTTGTATTTCTTTACCATCAAATTGATGGTGGACTCGATGGCCGTGTTGATCAATTCCCCCATCAGCACCAGCGCGTTGGCCAAAAACAGCAGGGCGTACTCCACCCGGCTCAGCTGAAAGAAGTCAAACAGGCCCAAAAACAAATACATATACAGCATGCACATCAGATGAATGCGCAGGTTGCGTTCGTGCCGCAGGGCGTAGCGCAGGCCCTGCCAGGCATAGAGGAAGCTTTTCCCTAACGCTTTCATGGCCTATTCGTCTTCCATGTAATAGCTGCCGTTGCGCCGCAGGCCCAGGCGCGTGAGGACGGCCTCCTCCTTTTCGCGCATACGAACCTGCTCCAGGCCGCCGCCCGCGTGGTCGTAGCCCAGCAGGTGCAGCGTGGAGTGTACGGTCAAAAAGCCGACTTCCCGCTGCAGGGAGTGCCCGTACTGCTCCGCCTGTTCCACGGCCCGGGGCATGGAAATCACAATGTCCCCCAGCAGCTGCGCGCCCGTCTCGGGGTTGTGCTCCTGCTCTGCGCCCTCGGCCAAGGGGAAGGAGAGCACGTCCGTGATGTCGTCCACCTGCCGGTGTTTCGCGTTGAGCCGCTGGATCTCCGCGTCGTCCACAAAGCGCACGCTGACCTCCGCGTCGCGGGGGAATTCTTCCAACACAAGCGCCGCCGTGCAGCAGCGCCGCACGAGCATACGGATTCCCGTGGGAATCTTTACTTCGGTTTGGTCGTTAGCAATCACGACCTTCACTTTATGTGTCATCGTCTCTTTCTGGCCTCCTCGTGCTTTTCATAAGCTTGAATGATATCCTGCACCAGGCGGTGGCGGACCACGTCTTTTTCGCTGAAGCGCACCGTGCTGATGCCCGGAATATTTTTTAAAATTTTGACCGCCTCTTTCAAACCGGAGCGCTTGCCCTCCGGCAGGTCGATCTGGGTGATGTCGCCCGTGACCACCATCTTCGAGTTGAAGCCCAGGCGCGTCAGGAACATCTTCATCTGCTCCGCCGTGGTGTTCTGGGCCTCATCCAGGATGATGAAGCTGTCGTCCAGCGTGCGGCCGCGCATGTAGGCCAGGGGGGCAACCTCAATGTTGCCGCGCTCCTGGTGGCGCTGGAAATTCTCCGCGCCGAGCATGTCGAACAGCGCGTCGTACAGGGGCCGCAGGTAGGGGTCCACCTTGTGCTGCAAATCGCCGGGCAGAAAGCCGAGCTTTTCGCCGGCCTCCACCGCCGGGCGGGTCAGGACGATGCGGTTGACCTCCTTCGCGCGGAAGGCCGTGACCGCCATGGCCACCGCCAGGTAGGTCTTCCCCGTGCCAGCCGGGCCCACGGCCAGGGTCACCGTGTTGCCCCGGATGGACTCCACGTACTTCTTCTGCCCTAAAGTTTTGGGCTTCACGGGCTTGCCCCGGGTGGTGACACAGACGCAGTCGGAGCTCATATGGACCAGTTTGTCCTCGTTGCCCTCGTCCACCATGGAGAGCACGTAGCGGACGTTCTGCTCGCTGAGCTGCTCGCCCTTGTTGATGAGCGTCAAAAGGCCGTTGATGGCGCGGGCCGCTTTGGCGACGGCCTCCGCGTCTTCGCCCAGAACCTTCAGCTCCGAGCCCCGGCTGATGACCTTCAGTCCGTAGGCCTCCTCTATGTGGCGGATGTTCTCGTCGAAATTGCCGAACAGGCTGACCGCCTGTTCCATGCGGTCCACCTGAATCAATTGTTCAAACATGAATGCGGAAACTCTCCCAGTATTTTTAATTTGTATGATTGTACCACAAAATTATCCGCATGTCACCATAAAAAATAAAAATTTTCATCAAAATTTTTTCTACAAAAGAAGCAGCTCTTTCGGGACATGCGTCAAATTTTCATGGCCCTCCTCGGTAATCAGGGCCATGTCCTCAATGCGCAGGCCGAAGCGGCCGGGCAGATAGACGGCCGGCTCCACCGTGACCACGTGGTCCGGCGCCAGAATCCAGTGCTCGCTCTTCAGCGAGAGGTGGGGCTCCTCGTGGATATCCAGGCCGACCCCGTGCCCCACGCCGTGCCCGAGGAATTCCCCGTAGCCGCAGGCCGCGATGTGGTCCCGGCCCGCGGCGTCGGCCTCCTTACCGGTCACGCCCGGGGCCAGCACTGCCAGCGTCCGCTTCTGCGCCTCCAAAACGATGTCGTAGACTCGCCGCTGTTCCTCGCTGACGGAGCCAATCGCGACAGTACGGGTCATGTCGCTGTGGTAGCCGTCCACCACCGCGCCGAAATCCATGGTGACGAAATCCCCCGCCTGGATTTTGTAGTCCGAGGGCACGCCGTGGGGCATGGAGCCGTTCGGCCCGGCGAGCACGATGGTATCGAAGGAGATCGCCTCGGCGCCGTGCTTTAGCATGTAAAAATCTAACTCCAGCGCGAGCTCCCGTTCCGTCACGCCGGGTTTCAGGAGACCCAGCACCCGCTCCAAGGCCGCCTCGGCAATGCGCTGCGCCGCGCAGATGGAAGCCAGTTCCTCCGGCGTTTTGCACATGCGCAGGGCTTCGACAGCGATATCCAAGCTTTCGTCGTAGAAAAACTGCTTGTCCGGATGTGCCTCCTGCAGCGTTTTCAAGTGGGCGAGGGTGACGTAGCGGGCCTCCAGAGCGATGTTGACAAGACCCAGCCGGCTCATCTCCTGTTCCATCTGTTCCATGTCTACGGTTTCCGCAAAGGTGATTTGCTTCTGCGCCGCCTCGGTATAGCGGCTGTCCGTCAGAAAGACGCAGTCTGTCCGGGAGAGAAGCAGCGCGCCGTTGCTGGAGGGGAAGTCCGTAAAATACCGGCGGTTGGCCTCGGAGAAGAGGAGCGCGCCGTCCACGGATTCCGGCAGTTTTGCGCGCAGGTGATCAATTTTCATGGGGAGCCTCCGTTCTGTATATATTCTATGTTCTTCTTTGTAGGGGCGGCTTTTGGCCGTCCGTTGGAATGGTTGCATTTTTGCGGACGGCCACAGGCCGCCCCTACAGGCAATCCGCAACAACCCTGGATTTCATGCGATCTACGGGATGTCGAGTCCCCGCGCGTCGCGGATTAGACGCCATCCCCTACAAAATTCTATCCAACAACCAAAAAGGCGGACACGAGGCCCGCCCCTACAGGCATCTAACATCTACTATCTGATTATCTGCAATCTAGCAAGGGCGCACAATGTGCGCCCCTACGTGGTCTATTCGTGCTGTGGGTTGCGCGCCGAAACCCCGGATTATTTGTACTTGCGTTTCCGGGCGGCTTCAGACTTCTTTTTGCGTTTGACGGAAGGCTTTTCGTAGTGCTCCCTTTTGCGAACCTCCTGAATGACGCCGTCCCGTGAGGTCTGCCGCTTAAACCGGCGCAGGGCGCTGTCCAAAGATTCGTTTTCTTTTACTTTTACCTGGCTCATGATGTAATCCCCCCTCCCGTCTTGTTTGCCGGAGCTGATTTGATGCGCTTGAAAGTCATTATACAACAATAAATTCAATATTGTCAAATAAAATTTTTCTGTCTGCAAATGGCTACAGTACATACAGGGCGATACAGAAAAAATGCAGCACCGTTCCGGCGACCACCAGCACGTGAAAAACGCTGTGCGCATAGGGACGCGCGCGGCCGATTCCGTAGATGACCGCGCCGACGGTGTAACAGATGCCGCCGGCCATCAACAGCATAAAACCCTTCGGGCCGATTGCCTGATAGATGGGCCGGACGATGAGCATCATGCTCCAGCCGAGGCCGATGTAGGCGACCATGGAGAGCTTGCGGTACTTGGTCATGTCAATCGCCGTGAACACGATGGCAAGAATCGCCATGGCCCAGAAAAAGGCCAGAAATCCATAGGCGAGCCTGGGATTGCTCTCCGCGACGGCGCTGCCCGCCAGGGGCGTGAAGCAGCCGGCGATCATCACGTAGATCGTGCAGTGGTCCACCGTGCGCATCACCCGTTTCGCCGGGCTGACCGGCAGGCCGTGGTAGACGCTGGACACGGTGTAGAGCAGAATCACGGAGCAGCCATATACAACACCGGTGACGATGCCCGCCGTATTTTTATGTAGAACGGCAATCGTGACGCCGAGGCACAGAATCGCCACCCCGATGGCGCCGCCCACGATGTGGGAAACCATGTGGAAAATTTCTTCCCCCCGGGTGTAATCCGGCAGGATTTGATCTTTTAATTTAGTGCGTGCCATTGATTATCTCCTTCAACAATTTCGCGACCTCCTGGGCGGGGGCCTGGCCGCGCAGGGCCTTCATGCTCTGGCCAATTAGATATTGCAGCGCCTGTTCCTTGCCGTTTTTATACTCCCGGACGGATTTTTCGTTTTCCGCGACGACCTGTTCCAGGACGCTTCGGATGGCGCCGGTATCCGTCAGCAGGCCGAGGCCCTTTTCCTGCACGTAGGCCGCGGGCTCCACGTTTTCGGAAAAGACTTTTTCCAGCACCTTCCGCGCCGTGCCCCGGTTGACGCCGCCCGCCTTGACCATGAGGATGAGCTTGCCCAGGGAAGTTTGATCAAAGGCCATGTTTTCCGGCAGGGTACCGCTGTCGTTGAGCAGCTTCAGCACGTCCGTGAGAATCCAGTTGGCGGCGTCCTTCGGGCTGCCGCAGACCGCGCAGGTGGCCTCGAACAAATCGGCCAGGTACACGGAGCCGGTCAGAATTTCCGTGTCGGCCTCCGGCAGGCCGAGCGCCGCGGTGTAGCGCTGCCGCCGGGCCTCCGGCAGCTCCGGCAGGGAGGCGCGCACTTGTTCGATATATTCGTCGCTGATTTCCACGGGCGGCAAATCCGGATCCGGGAAATATTTGTAGTCCTGGGCGTTCTCCTTCGAGCGCATGGCGAAGGTCTGCCCTTTGGCGTCGTCCCAGCGGCGGGTCTCCTGAAACAGGGGCTTGTTCGCCTCGATGCAGTCGATGTGCCGCTCGCGCTCGCTTTCAATGGCCCGGGCGATGGCCTTGAACGAGTTCAGATTCTTAATCTCCGTGCGCACGCCCAGCTTTTCCTGGCCCATTGGCCGCACGGAGAGGTTGACGTCCGCCCGGAAGGAGCCCTCCTGCATTTTGCAGTCGGAAACGCCGGTGTATTGCAGCAGGGCGCGTAGGGCCTCCAGGTAGGCGAGAACCTCCTCCGCGCCGCGCATATCCGGCTCGCTGACAATTTCTAACAGCGGCATGGAGCCCCGGTTGCAGTCCACGAGGGTGGAGTCGTCCCAGGGGTCATGAATCAGCTTGCCCGCGTCCTCCTCCATGTGGATGCGATTGATACGGACTTTCTTTTTCCCGCCGCCCTCCCCCGGGATTTCTACGTAACCGCCGGTGCAGACCGGCAAATAGCCCTGCGTGACCTGGTAGGCCCGGGGCAAATCGGGGTAGAAATAATTTTTGCGGTCGAACTGGCTGTAGCGGTTGATGTGACAATTCGTCACAATTCCTGCCCGCACGGCGTGTTCCACCACAGCCTGATTGAGCACCGGCAGGGTGCCCGGCAGCGCGGCGCAGCCGGCGCACACATGGGTGTTGGGCTCCCCGCCGAAGCGGGTTGTGCAGCCGCAGAAAATCTTGGACTGGGTGGAGAGCTCCGCGTGCACCTCCAGGCCGATTACGGTTTCGTAGGTCATGTTGTCACCCCCTGAAAGACTTGTGCCATGCCCAGAAGCTCCGCCTCCGCGAAGGGCTTGGCGATGAGCTGCATACCGACGGGCAATCCCTGGGCGTCCTGTCCGCATGGAATGGACAGTGCGGGCAAGCCTGCCAGGCTGGCCGGGGCGGTGTAGTAGTCGCCCCACAGGGAATCCGTCACGGAGGGTACGCAGCCGGGGCAATCACAGCTCTGCGCGTGCCTCCGCCTGACAGCGCCGGAGGCGACCGGGGCCAGCAGCATGTCGTATTGCTTGAAGGCCTCCGCGAAGGCGTCCCGCACGAGCCGCTTTACCCGCAGAGCGTTCTCGTAATATTTCTCATACTGCCCGGCGCCCAGGAAAAAGTTGCCCAGCAGAATCCGGCGCTTGACCTCCTCGCCGAAGCCCTCGCTGCGGCTTTTGATGTAGATGTCCCAGAGCTCCTCCGCGTCGGGGGAGACGTAGCCGAATTTGATGCCGTCAAACCGTGCCAGATTGGAGCTGACCTCCGCGCAGGAAAGAATGTAGCAGGCTTGGGCGGCGCAGGCCGTCACCGGCAGAGAAATTTCTGAGATCTCCGCGCCCTGCTCCCGCAAAGTTTCTGCGGCGGCGCGCAGGGGAGTTGTGATATCCTCCCGTAAATTACCCTCAAAAAATTCTTGTATGATGCCGATCTTTTTCCCGGCGGCAGAATACTCCTTCACAGCTTGCAGATCAAACCCGGGATGTGCCACGGAAGTTGCGTCCCCGGGGTCCTTGCCGAGGAGGAGGCTGTAGAGCGCCGCGCAGTCTAACGCGTTTCTGGCGATGGGGCCGATTTGGTCCATGGAGGAGGCGAAGGCCACCAGGCCGCGCCGGGACACGGAGCCGTAGGTCGGCCGCAGGCCCGTCAGGCCGCAGAAGGCGCCGGGCTGCCGAATCGAACCGGCCGTATCGCTGCCCAGGGCGAGCCAGGCTTCCCCGGCCGCGACCGCCGCCGCCCCGTCGCTTGGTGTATAGGCCGGATTGCGGGGATTCAAACTCTCTCCGAAATAAGAAGTCTCCGTAGTGGAGCCGATGCCGAATTCGTCGAGATTGGTCTTACCCAGGACAAGCATGTCCGCCTGGGCGATCAAATCCAGCACATGGGCGTTGTAAAACGGTTGAAAATTGGCCAGGGTTTTGGATGCGCAGGTGGTGAGCGTATCTTTCGTGCAGATATTATCCTTCACCGCGATGGGCACACCCGCCAGCGGGGAGAGGGGTAAACCCGCGTCGAGCTTGGCCTGCACGGCCGCCGCCTGGCGGTAGGCCTCCTCCCGGCAGAGCGTGACGTAACAGTTGTTTTCGCTCGCGTCGATGGCGGCATAGGCCGCGTCCAAGGCCTCGGCCACTTTGCGTGCGCCGCCGCGCAGTTTTTCCGCCAGGGATAGGGCGTCTAGCTGTAAGATATCCATAGGGGCAAAACCTCCCATTGTCCTTTTTTATTCCACGGTTTTCGGCACCTGGAAGCAGCCGTCCTTCTGGCGCGGCGCGCCCGCGAGGAGCACGGCCCGGTTCACGGAGGGCAGGACGGCGTCCGCCCGGAACACGTTGCTCCGGGTGGAGAGATGGACGAGGGGCTCTACACCTGTAGTGTCCAACTCGTGGATGCGGTCAACTTCGTTGAGGAGCAGTTGCATATCGCGCATATACCGCGCCCGTTCCGCGTCGCTGAGCGCGATTTTTGCCTGGGACTCCAAATCTAAAATAACTTCTTCGGTGAATGGCATGGGGGTTCCCTCCTACCTCAATTTAATGTGCGCCTCGCGCAGCTGCGTCTCGCTGACGGGGCCGGGCGCGCCCATCAACAAATCCTGGGCATTGCTGTTCATGGGGAAGGCCACCACCTCCCGGATGTTCTCCTGCTCCGCCAGCAGCATAACGATCCGGTCCAGACCGGGGGCCATGCCCGCGTGGGGCGGCACGCCGTAGTGGAAGGCGTGGTAGAGCGCTCCGAATTTATCCTCGATGTCCTGCTGGCTGTAGCCCGCCAGGGCGAAGGCCTTTTCCATGATGTCCGGCCTGTGGTTGCGCACCGCGCCGGAGGAGAGCTCCACGCCGTTGCAGACGATGTCGTACTGCCAGGCAAGAATCTCCAGCGGATGTTGCTGTTCCAGAGCCTCCAGGCCGCCCTGGGGCATAGAAAATGGATTGTGGGTAAATTCTATCTGGCCGGACTCCTCGCCGCGGCCGTACATGGGGTAGTCTACAATAAAGCAGAACTCAAATTTAGACTTGTCAATTAAATCCAGCCTGGTGCCCAGCTCCGTCCGGATTTGCCCCGCCAGGCTATCTACATGCTTTGGTGAGTCTGAGATAAAGAAGACGGTATCGCCCTCTCGCAGGGAGAACAGTTCCACGAACTGCCGCTGTTTTTCCTCGGACAAAAACTTGACAATGGGCCCGTAGAGCCGCGCGCCCTCCAGCAGGGAGATGTAACCCAGACCCTTCATGCCGATGCCCGTGGCGAAGTCGAGCATCTTCTCAAAGAAGGACTTCGGCTGAACCGCGCAGCCCGGCACGGCGATGCCGCGCACGGGTTTATTTTTGAAGGGGGCGAAGTCCGCGTCCGCAAAGAAATCACTCAAATCGCAAATCAGCAGCGGGTTGCGCAAATCTGGCTTATCCGAGCCGTACTGCAGCATACTCTGGGCATAGGGGATGCGCCGGAAGGGGGCGGGGCTGACCGCTTTCTCCGAGAAAGCGCAAAATGTGTCGTACAACACAGCCTCGGCCACGGCGAAGACATCCTCCTGGGTCGCGAAGGCCATCTCGAAGTCCAGCTGATAGAACTCGCCGGGGGAACGGTCGGCCCGGGCGTCCTCGTCCCGGAAGCAGGGCGCGATTTGAAAATATTTGTCGAAGCCGGAGGCCATCAGCAGCTGCTTGAACTGCTGCGGGGCCTGGGGCAGGGCGTAAAATTTTCCGGCGTGTTTCCGGCTGGGGACCAGGTAGTCCCGGGCGCCCTCGGGGGAGGAGGCGGTCAGGATGGGGGTCTGGATTTCTAAAAAGCCCAATTCCTCCATCTTCTTGCGCAGGAAGCCGGCTATTTTGGAGCGCAGGATGATATTCTCGTGCACGGCAGAGTTGCGCAAGTCCAGGAATCGATAGCGCAGCCGGACTTCCTCCCGGGTCTGGGCGGAGGCGCCGATTTCAAAGGGCAGGACGCGCAGCGCGGGGCTCAGGACGGTCACTTCCTCCGCCCAGAGCTCCACTTGGCCCGTGGCGAGCTTGGGATTCACGGTCTCCGCGTCCCGCTCATGCAGCACACCCGCGGCAGAGATCACGCTTTCCCGGCCCAGATTTTTGATCAGGTTCTCCTCGTGAAACACGACCTGCGTGACGCCGTAGTGGTCCCGCAGATCTGCGAAGATGACGCCGCCGTGGTCCCGGACGGTATCAATCCAGCCCGCCAGGCGGAGGCCCTGCCCGACCTGGGACAGGCCGGGCTCCCCGCAGTTGTGTGTTCGGTACGCTGTGCTCATAGTACCCCTCTCCAATCATAAAAAATCGCCCTCAAAAACAACTTGTTTCTGAGGGACGAGAAAAACCCGCGGTGCCACCCACATTGGCGCTTGCGCGCCCGCTTCATTTTATAGCAATAAAGAGAACCCGCCAACAGTGTTGCGCGCATCTTTCGCCGGAGCGGAGCTTTCAGCCGGGGACTCCGCCTCTCTGCCGGGCGCTAGTAACATGAGCGGTCTGTTGGTATTTTTTATTATATAACCAGAGGGGGAGGTTGTCAAGATTATTTTTTAGCTACGTCCAAGGATTCCCCTTCTTCCAATTTTGTGTTACAGAATCGCAAAAGGAGGGGAATACTGTCGATAGCGGTTTCCCAAATGATTTCGTCATCCATTTCGTTGTAGGAATGCGCGACCCAATTACGCATACC